>Ga0209335_10006055_pt1 | contig 10904 bp, 13 predicted proteins | sample COG_09_FD_184753 | JGI IMG/M metagenome (GOLD analysis project Ga0209335, IMG submission 184753) | Pelagic Microbial community sample from North Sea - COGITO 998_met_09 (SPAdes) (version 2) | ecosystem: Environmental > Aquatic > Marine > Neritic zone/Coastal water | place: Helgoland, sampling...
TTCACTTCTTACTTGTCTTAATTGTTTTCTAGTTACTTCAACTTCATTTTGAAATAATGCTAATTCTTCTATTTGTTTATCAGTTAAATTTAATTCCTCTCCTACTTGGTTACCAGATAGGTTCTGAATTTTACTAAGAGCATCGTTGAGTTTATTTTGAAGCTCTTGCTCTTGTCCTAAATACTTTCTTTCAGCTTCTGCTTGCAGTTTTTGTACTACGGTGAAAGGTCTAAAGGGTGATTGTTTTTTTCTGATCGTAAGGAGTTCTTCATAACCAGTTAAAGTATCAAAAATATTTGTTACCAAAGCTCCATTATCAGCTGTTTCCTCGAGCACCTGGGAGTCTAAAAAATTCTCAATACGAGCCCAAAAAGGATTACGTATAAAATCTGCATCACTAAAGACTACAACGTTAATAGGTTCTAATGATTTAGATATATGATTTTCTTTTTTGATTTCGCTTTGCTCAAAAGAACTTTCAGTTTCTCCTGAAATTCGCGCAGCGAAATCGAAAACTATACCTGAAGGTTTAAAAGTGTTGATGAGAGAGATGAGATCTTGCGTTTGTTCAAAATCAACTTCCATACTAGCTTCTGATGAAGAGAGTATAGGTATGTATTCTAAATTACTTTCGTTGTTGAGCTGTGAAAGACCACCAGCTGAAACCAATCTCACCAATGATAAACCTTGCGAATATGGCTCATCTTGATTAATGGAGTCTTCTCTAATTTCAGGCCAATTCAATTTTAAAACTGTTTGTAAAGACGTAGATTCAGAAAAATTACCTTGAAGTCTCGTAGCTTGCAATCCATCAGCAATAATGCTTTCATTGAAATCAATATTGAGAGTTTTTAGAACATTATCTAATTTTGAAACTTTATTGGAGTGATCAGCCTTTTCAAAATATGAATCAAGAAAAATAGTAGTTTTCCCACCATTTAATATAAACTGTTCAATAGCATACTCAGTTTTTTCAGATACATCAGAAGGATGATAAATAACAAGAAGGTCAATGTTATTAATTTCTTCAACGTCCTGGTCTAAAAATTCTATCTCATAAAAATAACTCAATTGTTCAAGAATTGTGTATTCACCTTGTCCTAATTGGCCGTCTGGTCCCATGGGAGGCATTGTCTCTACCCAAGATAAAAAACCAATTTTTGGTTTATTAACATCATTCAATTTGTAAATGATATTTGTTAAATCACTTTCTAAGTAAGCTCCTCTTGATGGGTCAAAAAAAGCAATCTTTTCTGAGTCATCTGTTGAATTTGTGGCTGTAAGTCCAAAAAATAATTTTGTTCCATCTTGTCCAATAGGGAAACCTTGAAGTCCAGATCTCTCCGCTTGATCTTCTTCATCAGAAAAAGGCTCAGGGTTGACTATATTTAGATTAATATTTTTTTTTGATAAATTTACATACCTTTTAAGTAATCCTTCAATTTGAGTTGCATAACTCTGAATCATTGGAATTGTTTTTGCAACGTCACGAGAATAGTAAAAATGGATTGTCATAGGCTCTTCGATATTTTTTAAAACAGATTTTGTTCCCTCAGAGACTGAGAATGTTTTACTTTCCGTAAGATCAGCTCCCACATTCAAATTAACTTTCAGATTGATGTAGTTAATAGATAAGAAAATTACAACAATACTTATAACTGAAATTAAAATTGGTTTTTTTATTAAATAATTCTTATTCATGAGTTATCTGATAATTTAAAAACTGTTAAAAAATTCCATAACAAAATAAATGTTATAAAATATATAAAAGAGCTCAGTGAGAAATACCCACTCTGAATAGTTGTAAAATGGGACAAAAAACTAAAATTTGATATTAATTCTAAAAGTTCTAATGGGAGAAATGATGAAAAAACATTAATAATCAGTGGAAAGCCTGCAATTGTGAAGATAAAAGAAGCTGCTATGGATATAATAAATGCAATAATTTGATTATTCGTGAGCGAAGAAAAGAAAATCCCTAAAGATACATATCCACCTGCCATTAATATACAACCTACGTAAGTGCCAAAAATTAAAAAATTATCAGGATCTCCAAGATAACTTGTTGTTATCCAGATAGGGAAAGTCAGAATTATGGCCAAACTTACAAAAATCCAAGTGGCAAGAAATTTTCCTGCAACAATTTTCCATAAAGGGATAGGGAGGGTCATAAGCAATTCAATAGTTCCCATTCTTTTTTCTTCAGACCAGCTCTTCATTGTTACTGCGGGAATAAAAAACATAAATATCCAAGGGATATAGTTAAAAAAATTACTTAAGTCTGCAACTCCACTTTCGAAATATTGCCCAAAATAAAAAGTCAAAGACATACAAGTCACAATAAAGATTGCGGTATAAATATAAGCAACGGGAGTAATAAAGAATGATTTTAACTCTCTTTTTAGAATTGAATTAATATCTTTTATCATTTTGGAGACTTTCTCAAAACTTTATCTAAGTTTTTACTTTTTATTTTTTTTGATTTAATTGGATAACTCTTGGTCTTTTTTTGACTAGGTACGATAAGTTCACGAAATACTTCGTCTAAGTTTTTACCTTTTCTTTTTTTTAATTCAGCCGGGGAACCTTCAAATATTTTTTTACCATTATTAATTACTAAGCATTTATTACATACTTCAGGAACCTCATCTAAAATATGAGTTGAAATAATTATAGCTTTTTTCTTAGAGAGATTTTTTATTAACTTTCTTACTTCAAATTTTTGAAGCGGATCTAGTCCATCAGTCGGTTCATCTAGAATCAAAATTTTAGGATCATGAATTAGAGCCTGAGCTAAACCAACTCTTCTTTTATAACCTTTGGATAGTGTTTCAATAGGCACATTTTTAATCTCTTGGAGTTGTAAGTCTGTTAAAATGTTATTAACTTTATCTTCAATATTTTCTAAACCTCTAACATCTGCAACATACTTCAAGTATAGGTAAGCAGAAAAATCTTGATAGAGAGGCACCCCTTCAGGAAGATAGCCAATAAGGCTTTTAGAGCCAATTGAGTCGTCCGCTATATTTATTTTGTTGATGTGAACGCTGCCACTATCTGGTTTTAAAAATTGAGTGATTACCCTCATAGATGTGGTTTTGCCAGCCCCATTAGGACCTAAGAATCCCATAACATCACCGATCTTAATTTCAAAAGATAACTTATCGATTGCTTTAAAATCTCCAAAAGACTTTGATATGTTTTTAACTTCAAGCATTAGTCACATATATTTAGTTATTTTATTGGCAATATTCAATAAAGAAAAATGAAGCTAGCTCCGGAGGAAGTTAAGGAATAGGAATAAATGGAGCTAGCTTCTTAGTAAGATGAGTAGAATGTATAAAAAATTACTTTTAATTGAACTGCTCAAAGCCATTGACAGCTGTGCATTCTAAGCATAGCTAGGAGTTATTGCTTGAATAAGTGCTTAATTTCTTCAAAAAGTTTTGTCGAGCAAATTGAGCCACATAAATAGAGTTTTTTTGGGATTTTGTAAAATCTTGGATCGGCCCAATACAAAAGTTCTTTGATCTCTTTATGACAAATATGACATTTTTCGTTGCTCATCTAAAAATTTTAGTTAGGCCATTTTAAAAAAAATTGACCTAATTAAAAGTCAAATTCCACAATTCGACTCTCTTCAATTGGTTCTGGATCAAAGAAATCAAGGGTTTTAGCAAGTCTACTATCTAAATTTAAAATTTCATCTACAAATTTAGTCATAAGTTTGTTTGGACTAGCATGAGGTGCTAACTCTTTGAGTTTCTCGACATGTAATTCTAAGTTATCGGGATCATATTTGCAAATAACGCCGAGAGACGTCGCTGTAGACCTACTTATTCCCATATGACAGTGAATAATGATAGGTTTAGATTGGTCCCAATCATTAGTAAAATCTAAGAGCTTTTGAACATCATTTTTTTCAGGGAGCCTAAAGCCCTCTCTAGGTTCGGATATATCATCTATTAACATTTTTAAATGACGACTTGAGTCTAATCCATTTGGTGTTTCAGGTGAAAAATTTTTATTTATTATAGTTAGCATCATGTCTGGCTTGTATTGCTCAACTGCTTTTTCTATATCAGCTAGCCCGCATATGATTATTTTTCTTGTCATTTAATTTTTTTAAGTAGTTATTTTTTTAATCTAAAAAAAATGTAACATACAAAAATATTATGGTAAACAAATTAGAAAATTTAAAACAATACTCTTCAATTGTTGCTGATACTGGAGATATAGACAGTATTAAAAAATTTTCTCCTGAAGATTGCACAACTAATCCTTCACTTATTTTTAAAGCTGTTGAGTCAAATAAATATCAACCGTTAGTAGATGAAGTTATTAAATTATCAAAAAGTAGAAACTTTAATTCTCCTCTAGATAGAGTTGATTTTATTGTTGATCAATTAGCTATAACATTTGGCATACAGTTGGCCAATATAGTTCCAGGTTATGTTTCTACTGAAGTAAATGCCGACTTATCATTCGACACAAAGGCAACGATTGCAAAAGCTCATGAAATTATTAATAATTATGAACAGTCTGGTATTAAAAAAAATAGAATACTCATTAAAATTGCTGGAACTTGGGAAGGAATACAAGCTGTAAAACAATTAGAGTCAGAGGGAATTAGTTGTAATTGCACTTTAATTTTTTCCTTAACACAAGCTGTAGCTTGCGCAGAAGCAGGGGCCTTTTTAATTTCGCCATTTGTCGGCAGAATACTTGATTGGTTTAAATCAAACACAGACGTCACATATAATGATTCGAATGATCCCGGTGTTGAAAGCGTTAAAAAAATATACCATTATTTTAAGAAATATAGTTTGAATACTGTTGTGATGGCCGCATCTTTCAGAAATACTTCTCAAATCATTGAATTAGCTGGTTGTGATAAACTCACTATAAGTCCTGCATTGTTAGAAGAGTTATCAAGCACGCATGGAGAAATAACTCAAAAGTTAAAGTCAGAAGACTCCTCATCACTTGAAATTGAAAGAATAAAAATTAACGAGAGTGCATTTAGATGGCATCTAAATGAAAATCAAATGGCTTCTTTTAAGTTAGCGGAAGGAATAAGGCTTTTTAATAAAGACCTGTCTAAATTAAGAGACCTTATCTTCAAACAAATATAATTTATTATTGCCTTATTGCTTAGTAAATAGTAAAAAAATATATGCATTTTTATAATAATAATACTATTTCTGATAGATTATTTGGAAGCAGTCTTCTTGCTAAACTATCATTCACGCTTCTAGGAGTATTTCTGTTAACAGCTTCGGCAAAAGTTTCAATTCCTTTCTTCCCAGTACCTATGACTCTTCAAACCTTCGTCATATATTTTTTGGCTGCCTCATCTGGTATGTTGGGTTTTTCTTCTGCGCTTTTATACGTGTCATTAGGATTAGCGGGACTTCCTATATTTGCTGCTGGAGGAGGAATTGGATATATTACTTCACCAACTTTTGGATTTTTATATGGAATGGTTCTAGCTTCATTGTTTATTGCGTTTATGGCAAAGAATTATTTCAAAGATAATATTTTTAAAATTTTTATAACTGTTTTCATTGGTGCTGTAATTATTTTTGGTTGTGGAATAATGCACTTATCTGCATTCACCGGTATATCAAAAGCAGTAGCCCTTGGTTTAATGCCTTTTATTTATAGTGAAGTATTAAAAATTGCCCTAGCTGTTTTTATTACCTATGCACTGTTAAAAAAAACTAAACAGATCAACTAAACTTTAGGCATAAACTTTAAGACTATTCCATTATTACAATATCTAAGTCCCGTGGGTTGCGGTCCGTCTTTAAACACATGTCCGTGATGCCCTCCGCATGTAGAGCAATGATATTCTTTTCTTGGAATAACAATTTTAAAGTCAGTTTTAAAGCCTAAAGATCCTGGAACGTAATCAAAAAAAGATGGCCAACCAGTTCCACTGTCAAATTTCATTTTTGAAGTAAAAAGTTTTGAGTCACAACCTACACAAAGGTAATCACCGTCGCGTTTTTCGTTATTTAAAGCACTTGAGTTAGGTCTCTCCGTTCCTTCTTTTCGAAGGACGTCATACTCTTCAGGTCTTAATTTTTTTTTCCAATCTTTATCAGTCATTGCAAATACCTTTCCACTATAAAAGCTAGCACTCATTAATATAAATACTTTTGTTATAAATTCTCTTCTATTCAAATTTGAATAATCCATTACAATTCGTATATCGTATAGTTAGTATGTTAATTTTAAAGTATATAATTATTCTCTCACTATTTTTAAGTCAAACTGCGTTCGGTGCAGGAAGTTATGACTCAAATGACACTTCTAATCTTGATGGCGATTATAAATTAGGTCTTGAATTAATAAAAAAGGAAAAATATAAATCTGCAATAAGTAAGTTCAAAAAATTAATAAATAAAAAATCAGACAATTATACTCAAGCTGATATTTATAATTATCTTGGTTACACGCATAGAAAGCTTAAGAAGTATGATGATGCTGAAACCTATTACTTAAAAGCTTTAAAGCTTGATAGTGATCACGTTGGAGCTTTAGAATATATAGGAGAATTGTATTTAGAGACTAACAGAATAGAGGAAGCTAAAAAATCCCTTCAAAAACTTAAATCAGTTGCAGGTGAAAGTAGTAATGAATATCTCGAGCTATCTACACTTATTGAAAATTACTCTCAATAAAATTTTTATAATAAAATAAAGCCTTCATTGAATTAAAATTTCATATTCAGAGTTTAAAAAAGAATATTCTTCTAAAAACAGTTGGTTGGAAACTAAAAAATCTTAAATTAATACAGGGAATTGTAGGCTATATTATTTCTTTTTAGCTCTTCTTTTAGCTCTTCTTTTGCGTGAACCTATTTTTCTACGGCCACGATGTTTTTTTGGATAACCCATAGCGACGGACTATAGAGATTTTGTGAGAGAAAATAAACATTTTTTTTTTATTATTATTTGTATAGGTTGATCAAAATGAAGAAATTCTTTTTAATTCTTATAGCAGGTTCAATTTTAGCAGTAGGTAACGGTTTTAGAATGTCGCTTGGCATATATGTTCCCGATCTTTTAACTTCTACTGTTTTTGGAGCATCGGCAATAGGATTAACATACGGTATCTTTAATTTAATGTGGGGTAGTATGTCCCCCATAGCGGGAGCTTTTGCGGAACAAAAAGGATACGTAAAAACTTTTCTTATAGGTTTTATCGGTGTTTCTCTAAGTTTCTACGTCACCTCACTTGCAGCAACTCCGATTCATTTTTTGTTAGGTTTGGGTCTTATCGGCGGAATTTCTGCAGGTGTGATTTCAGTACCTGTTGTTATTGGAGGAGTGTCAAAGTATTTTGATGATGATAAATCAAGAAGTACTGTTACTGGGATATTAATGTCAATTGCAGCATCTGGCATGTTTATATTTACGCCTATTAACCAATATTTAGTCTCTGCTTTTGGGTGGAGTCTTTCTTTTCAAATAGTAGCGTTTTTTTATTTATTATTTATTCCCATGGCTTTTATTTTTTTGCTAAAAAAACCAGAGCCTAAAGTAAAAAAAAAACTAACAGAAAGAAAAATTTTAGATGTTGTTACATTTGCATTTAAAGATAAAAGTTACCGATATTTAATACTTGGCTTCTTTGTTTGTGGTTTGCACGTAGCATTAATTTCAAATTATTTACCAGTTTTTGCTCAACTAAAAGGGTTAGAGACAACTATTGCAGCCACTGGCTTAACATTAGTAGGACTATTTAACATGATAGGCACATTAATATCTGGAAGAGTCTCAGGGTTTGTTAAAAAAAAATATGTTTTATCTTTTATCTATTTTACAAGAGCAATCGTCATCGCCTTGTTGTTAATTCTACCGACTAGTAATTTTATTATAATTGCTTTTAGTTGTGTCATAGGACTCTTGTGGCTCTCAACTGTCCCACCAACTTCTGGCATTGTTGCTAATCTTTTTGGAACAAGATATTTATCGACTTTATTTGGAGTTGTTATGGTCTCTCATCAATGCGGAGCTTTTGTGGGATCTTTTGTAGGGGGTTTGGTAATAGATATTTACGGATCATTAGATCTAGCTTGGATTCTTGCAATTATAATTTCTTTATTTTCGGCCTTTATCCACTTCCCAATAATTGAAAAGAAAGAGTCTGAAGAAGTATTTGCATAACTAATCTTTGAATAAAAATAGAATAAATGTTGTGGGTGGAATAATCGTTGATGAAAATAAAATTCTAGTAGCGCAGAGATCTATTCAAAAAGAGCATCCTCTCAAATGGGAATTTCCTGGAGGAAAAGTAAATGAAAATGAAAACCCAATTGAGGCTTTAAAAAGAGAAATCAAAGAAGAGTTATCTGTTGATGTTAAAAAATCTAAACTCTTATTAGATTATGAATATGAATACCAAGATATAAAAAAAATACATTTGTATTTTTATAAAATTGATGAATATGTTGGAAAAGTCAGGAATATCGAACACAATCAACTTTTATGGACTCACTGTAATGATCTTGAAAAACTTGATTTTTTAGATGGTGATAGAATGATTATTGATCGCATACAAAATTCGAATATATTAGGGCTATGATCACTCAAGTATCTTTAAGGATAAAAGTAATAAATTTTTAAATATGCAATTTTTTCAAACAAACATACACCCTCATCACAAAGATCGTTTAACTTTTCTTGGTTACTGGGTTATGTCATTAATATTTTGGTCCTTTTTAATGAATATAAGTTTAATAATCGTAATAGTTTTTTCAATTATTGGACACTACTTACTCTCAAAACCTCTAGCTGCAACATTGTATATATTTAAAAATTTTCTTAAGAAGAATTACTTTAATAATTTAGATATTTTTGAAGCTTATTATGCAGGTTTTGAGTTAGGAAGAATTGTAAGAATAGTTACAAAATTTACTTTTTTTCTAATAATTTTATTTATAGCTAGAATTGCTATGCAAGGTTATTTGTCATTTATTGTTTAAATTTTTTATAAGAAACTATAACTCTTCCAATGATTGTTATTGCGCAAAGTATTGAAAATAAAATAGCTAAAAAATTATAATATTGAGGAATAAATAAACACAAAAACATAAAAATAATAGTTTCAAACCCTTCAATTAAGCCAGAAGCGTAATAAATACTTTTATTAATTACTTCTTCTTTATCATCTTCTAAAAGAGGTTTATAATTTTTTAGAATAGCTGCATATGCTAAAAAAGTAGTGCTGGTACCTATATAAAAAAATAAAAGTAAACAAGACATAAGAAGATTAGAGCTATCTTTTAAGCCAAAAGAGAGAACAAAAGCTGCATAAATAATAAAATCAAAAACTATATCAATATACCCTCCAAAGTGACTGGGGGCTGTTAGTCTAGCCATAGTTCCATCAAGGCCATCCAGAAACCTATTGATTATCAGCGCTAAGAAAGCATAAATATAAAATTCAAATAAAATAAAAATACACATTAATAATCCTACAAAAAATCCAATAAAACTCACCTGATTAGGGGTCATGAATTTAACAAAAATTTTAGCTACAATTTTTAAAAACGGCTGAGTGTATGGCTGTATGGTTTTATCAAACATTTTAATTTATAATTAATTTAACTTTTGTATAATTTAACTATATCCATAACATAAACATGTCACAAGAAATCTCAATTCTTTTAGCCTTTCTCGCCGGCTCCTTAAGTTTCTTATCTCCTTGCGTACTACCAATAGTTCCAGGTTTTATTTCTTATATAGCAGGCAAATCATTTAATGAGTTAAAGAGTGTTGATAAATTAAAAAATTATTATCTCTTAAGACAGGTTAGTTTTTTTATTCTAGGTTTTTCTTTGATATTCGTATTGCTAGGCATATCTATTGATTATATTTCAGGGTTTCTTTTTGAATATAAGAAGCAATTATCTGTATTTTCAGGCACTCTAATAATTTTATTTGGACTATACTCCATAGGTATCCTCAACTTAAACTTTTTAAATAGAGAATTAAAATTTGATTTAGTATTTCAAAAATTCAATTTGTTTAGTCCTTTTTTTATTGGAATAGCTTTTGCTTTTGGTTGGAGTCCATGTATCGGTCCTATACTAGGATCAGTTTTATCAATTGCATACCAGGATAATGTAAATGGTGCTCTTTTATTATCTTTTTATTCATTAGGATTAGGCCTACCATTCTTATTGGTTGGTTTCTTTATCGGAAAAATATCTAATTATCTATTCAAACTAAATAAAATGATTATATTTTTCAAATTTTTTACAGGTATTTTGATAATTCTCACAGGTATATTTATATTGAATGGTTCTATTCAGTCCTTTGGTTTCAAATTAAATGAAGTTATCCCAAGTTTTGAGTTACTATTATTGTGATTATAAATTATGAAAATTGAAATATATACAAAATCTACTTGCCCTTACTGCTACAGGGCTAAAGATTTGTTAGCAAAAAAAAAATTAAAATTTACTGAATACGATCTTTTAGATAATCCCGAATTAAGAACAGAAATGATTGAAAGAGCAAACGGTCTCTCAACAGTACCTCAAATTTTCATTAATGATAAATACTTATCTGATTGCGATGGGCTTTATACTTTGGAGCAAAATGGAACATTAGACTCAATTATTGAAAAAAATACATGAGTTTAAAAAGTTTCTTTTTAATCTTATTTGTAATTTTATTAATCGTGGCCTTCATTTTCTTTTTTAATATGAAAGAAAATTTAAATCTCAATATAGTTTTAAATTATTATGACCAAGTGAATAACTATATAGAAAGCAATTTCGTCAAATCTGTATTGATTTTCATAGTGTCATATGCAATTTTAGTTATATTAAATTTTCCACTTGTAAGCTTACTCTCACTTAGTGGTGGTTTGTTCTTTGGAACCAT
>Ga0209335_10006057_pt1 | contig 10901 bp, 8 predicted proteins | sample COG_09_FD_184753 | JGI IMG/M metagenome (GOLD analysis project Ga0209335, IMG submission 184753) | Pelagic Microbial community sample from North Sea - COGITO 998_met_09 (SPAdes) (version 2) | ecosystem: Environmental > Aquatic > Marine > Neritic zone/Coastal water | place: Helgoland, sampling...
ATATCTATTCCTGTAACCATTTCTGTTACAGGGTGTTCAACTTGAACTCTTGTATTCATCTCTAAAAAATAAAATTTACCATCTTCATAAATAAATTCTACAGTTCCAGCTCCCTGATATCCAATTTTACTCACCATCTTTACCGTTTTTTCAAACAAATCTTTTCTGATTTCATCATTTAAAACTGGACTTGGAGTTTCTTCAATTAATTTTTGATGTCTTCTTTGAACCGAACAGTCTCTTTCATGCAAGTGAACAGTCCTATTTTTTCCAGCTAAAATTTGTACTTCGATATGCCTTGGATTTTGAAAAAATTTTTCAATATAAACCTCATCATTACCAAAATATTTTTGAGCCTCAGATTTTGCAGTTGAAAAAAGTGTTTCAAAATCTTCTTCTTTATTTACGATTTTCATTCCTTTACCACCCCCTCCTCCAGAAGCTTTGATGAGAAGTGGAAAACCAGTTTTTTTTGAAAGTTCTTTTGCTTCAGAAACATTTTTTACACCACCTTCAGATCCTTCAATAACAGGTAAGCCATTGTCTCTTGCAATTTTTTTAGCCTGTATTTTATCTCCCATCATTTCAATATGCTTTGATGAAGCCCCAATAAATTTAATATTATTATCTTCTAATATTTTTGCAAAGTTTGCATTTTCAGATAAAAAACCATATCCAGGATGTACTGCTTCAGCTCCGGTTAAGTCAACTGCTGATAAAAGAGCTGGTATATTTAAATAACTATTTGCAGGTTGGTGTGATCCTATACAGACACTCTCATCTGCTAATCTAACGTGCATACTTTCTTTATCCACATCAGAGTGTACTGCCACAGTTGAAATTCCCCATTCCTTACAGGCTCGGATAATTCTAACTGCAATCTCCCCACGGTTCGCAATTAAGATTTTCTTGAACATTATTCTAAGATAATTATTGTTTGTCCAAATTCTACAGCTTGACCATCAGCTACACAAATTTCTTTAACAACTCCATCGGCTGTAGAAGGTACATGGTTCATTGTTTTCATGGCTTCAACTATCATAATTGTGTCACCTTTTTTAATTTTTTTACCAATCTCAACAAATTTTTTTGCACCAGGTTCAGGAGCATGATATGCAGTACCAATTATAGGTGATGTAATTTCATTACCCAATTTTTTATTATTAGCAGATCTAGACATATCCGTTGGATTAGCAATATTAGTTGCTGGAGCAACCTGGTTATTTACAGATACACTATTTTTAGAAACTTTAATTTTTGTATCTTTTTCAGTATACTCTAACTCTGTAAGATTAAATTCATCTAAGTAGTCGCTTAATTCTTTAATAATTTTTTTATCAATTTTCATTTTTCAAAAGGTTTTGCATTGAAATTATGGCTAAAATATAACCATCAGAACCCAATCCAAATATTCCTCCTGTTACTATATCACTAATTAGAGATTTTTTTCTAAATTCTTCTCTTTTATATATATTAGATATATGTAACTCGATTATTGGTTTTTTAAATACATCTAGAGCATCTCTAATTGCTACAGAAGTATGGGTAAACGCAGCTGCATTAATGATCATTCCATCATATTTTTTTCTAGAGCTTTGTATTAAATCAATTATTTCTCCCTCAATATTAGATTGAGTAAATTCAACATCTAAAGCTAATTGTTTAGATTTTTTTTGGCAATTTTCTTTTAATTTGTCAAATGTAATTGAACCATATTGTGATTGTTCTCTTTCACCTAATAGATTAAGATTTGGACCATTGATAATAATAATTTTATTATTCATTCAGCTTTTATATACGATGAAAAAAATAAAAAAAATAAAAATTAAAATAAACGGTAAATTTAAGATAATAACTGAAAATTCAAGTCTATTAATTCTCATAAATAGTTTAAAAATACCTCTAAAAAAAGTAGCCATTGAATTAAACCAAGAAATAATAGATAAAAAAAAGTTAAAAAACATAATCTTAAAAAAAAATGACAAAATAGAAGTAGTTCATTTTATTGGAGGTGGTTAAAATTTGAAAAAAGATACATTGACAATAGCAAAGAAAAAATTTGATTCTAGGCTTATCGTAGGTACAGGTAAATATAAAAGCATGAATGAATGTGCAAAAGCTATAAAATTATCAGGAGCAGATATTGTTACTGTTGCAGTGAGAAGAGTTAATATTTCAGATAAAAACAAACCACTTTTAATGGATTTCATTGATCCAAAAAAAATTACTTATCTTCCAAATACTGCTGGCTGTTATAGTTCAGATGAAGCATTACGCACTTTGAGGCTGGCTCGAGAAATTGGTGGATGGAAATTAGTAAAACTTGAAGTTCTGGGAGATAAAAAAAACTTATTTCCTGAAATGATTGAAACTTTAAGATCAACTGAAGTTCTAACAAAAGAAGGGTTTCAGGTTATGGTTTATTGCAATGATGACCCGTTGATGGCTAAAAGATTAGAAAATGTTGGTGCGTGTGCAATCATGCCTCTGGCTGCACCGATAGGTTCGGGTCTTGGAATTTTGAATAAAACGAATATTAAGATTATAAGAAGTCAAACTAAACTACCTCTTATAATAGACGCGGGGTTAGGGCAGGCTTCTGACGCTGTTATAGCTATGGAGTTAGGGTGTGATGGTGTTTTAGTAAATACAGCAATAGCTAAAGCAAACAAACCACTTGATATGGCTTTAGCTTTTAAAAATGCTGTTGTAGCTGGTAGACAATCATATCTTTCAGGAAGAATCGAGAAAAAAATAATGGGTGAAGCCTCTTCACCATCTAAAGGTATTATTTAACTTTTTTAAAAAATTTTTTTTTCCTGAAAGATTTTTTTTTGAATTTCTTTTTATCTTTTAGAACGATTATATTATCTTCTTTTTTTTGTTGATCAAGATTTTTTAATTTTTCATAATGTTCAATTAACTCTATAGTTTTTTTTGATTTGTTTTTTAAGTCAATTATATATTCAGGAATTATTAATTTATTATCTGTAATAATATCAATTTTCATTTTATTTTTTTTTTCGAAATACTTTAAGTCATCGATAAAATTTTCTTGTAAAAAATCAGAAATTTTTTCACAAACTTTTAATTCGACAAATTTTGCTTTATTTAAAACTGCTTTTAATTCAACTAACTTTAATAGTTTAAGAGCAAATGACTCATCTGTTAAGTTAATTTTCCATTTAACAGTGCTTTCTCTAAGTCTTTGTCTGGACATTTCTAGTAAACCAAAATTACTAATTCTTCCAATTTGAATTCGAGCTCGATCAGATCGACATTTTTCTTTTAATCTTTTTTCCACTAATTTTCTGTTGCTATAACTAAGCATATCAATGAAATCTATAATAATTAATCCTGACAGATCTCTAATTTTTATTTGTCTCGCTATTTCTTCTGCAGCCTCAAGATTTGTATCAAGAGCAGTACTTTCAACATTTTTTTGTTTAATTGAACTTCCAGAATTTATATCAATTGACACTAAAGCCTCAGTTGGATTAATTACTAAATATCCTCCTGAAGTAAGTTTAATTTCAGAGTCAAAAATTTGATTTAATTTTTGCTCTATTCCTTCTTCTATAAATAAAGAATTTTTACCCCTATATTTTTTAATCTTTTTTACATGTGATGGCATTATCATTTTTAAAAAATTCTGCGCTTTTTTATAGCCTTCATTACCTTCTATAATAATATTTTTTGTATTTTCATCATACATATCACGTAGTGTACGTTTAATAATCTCGCTTTCTTGATGAATTAATGATGGTGCAATTGCATTTAAGGCATGACTCTTTATTTGGTTCCAAGTATTTATTAATGTATTGAGATCATGTTCAATTTCATTTTTAGTTTTATTACAACCAGCTGTTCTAACTATTAATCCCATTTCTTTAGGAATTTCTATTTCATTTAAAATAGTTCTTATTTTTTTTCTATCTGCAGGATTAAAAATTTTTCTTGATATACCCCCTCCCTTAGGAGTGTTAGGCATTAGTACTATATATTTACCTGCAATTGATATAAAAGTACTTAAAGCAGCACCTTTCTGACCACGCTCATCTTTGTTTACCTGAACTAGTATTACCTGATTAGGTTTTATTACTTCTTGAATTTTATATCTTTTGAATTTGAATTTGTTTAAGTCTTTTTTTTCTTTTTCTTCTTCTAAATGTTGTTTTTCAGTAGAAATTTCTTTTTCAATTGGGTCGATTATTTCTAAATTTCCATCTTCAATATTTTTATCGTCTTTAGCTTCAACTTCTTTTGAAAGCTCTTCTCTAGCTTTTTCTTCTTCCTCTTTAATTTTTTCTAAATCACTTTTTGGAATTTGATAATAATCTGACTGTATATCATTGAATGAAAGAAATCCGTGGCGCTCTCTTCCAAAATCTATAAATGCAGCTTGTAAGGAAGGTTCAATTCTGCTTACTTTTCCTAAATAAATATTATTTTTTATTAAATTGTTCTTAATGCCTTCGTATTCATAATCTTCAATATTGTTACTTGATTTAAGAACAACCCTAGTCTCATTTGGATGCGAAGCATCAATGTATAAATTTTTTTCCATAATTTTTTGTTTAAATGTTTCATTTTATAATTAATAAATTTTGTATCTCTCTAATGCCTTATCTTTAACAAATTCCGATGTATAATGAAATGAAAATGAGAAGTTTATTTAAAAATATTATTGTTATTTTGCTGACTTTATTTTTCTTATTCTCAATACTTATATTAGGCATTTTGTGGAGTTTTTCGAACAATATCCCTGATTATAAATTTTTAAAAGGCTATAAACCACCTGTTTCCAGCAAAGTATATTCTGGAAATGGAGATTTAGTGGCTGATTTCTCAAAAGAAAAAAGAATTTTTGTTCCATATAATACCATTCCTAAAAATGTGATTAACGCCTTTTTATCAGCAGAGGATAAAAATTTTTTTTCACACCCTGGAGTTGATGCTAAGGGAGTTTTGAGGGCAATGATTAATAATGTTAAAAATATATTAACCTCAAAAAGACTCGAAGGTGCATCAACAATCACACAGCAGGTGGCAAAAAATTTTTTATTAACTAATGAAATAAGCATAAACAGAAAAATAAAAGAGGCAATTCTTGCTTTTAGAATTGAAAGAACTTTATCAAAAGAAAGAATTCTTGAATTATATCTCAATCAGATTTATTTAGGAAGTGGAGCATATGGAGTTGCTGCAGCTAGTTTAGAATATTTTGATAAGTCAATCAAAGATCTTGATTATGCAGAAGCCGCTTTACTTGCCGCATTACCTAAAGCACCTAGTAAATATAATCCCTATAGAAATATTGAACTAGCCAAATTTAGGAGAGATTTGGTTCTTAATAATTTATTTGAAAATAACATTTTAGATCAAAAAAAACTAAAAAAATATAAAAAGAAAAATATAAAACTAAAAAAAAAAGAAAAAGTTTTTTTAGAAGATTCTCAATACTATATTGAAGATGTCAGAAAAAGTATAATAGATCAACTTAGTTATGAGAAAGTTTATAAACAAGGTTTTAATATAAATACGCCAATTAATTTATCTTTGCAAAAAATTGCAACACAATCGCTTAGAGAAGGTCTAACTGATTATGATAAAAGAAAGGGCTGGCGTGGAGCATTAACAAATAAAAAATATGATGAAGATTGGAATAAAGATTTAGCTAAATATGAATTAGAGAAATCAATTAATTGGGAAATCGCAATAGTAAAGAAGATAGATCAATTTTCTGTAACAATAGAAACAAAAGCAAAAGTTGAGGGAAAGATTGAATATAACGATATTACATGGACTAAAAAAGAATTTAATGAAATTTTAAAACTTGGTGATGTAGTTTATGTAGAAAAAAATAATAATAAATATAGCCTAAAGCAAATCCCAAAAATAAATGGGGGAATTGTAGTAATGGATCCTTACACAGGAAGAGTTTTAGCTTTAAGTGGTGGTTTTAGTTTTAGATATAGTGAATTTAATAGAGCGACCCAGGCCATGAGGCAACCAGGCTCTGCATTTAAACCATTTGTCTATGCATTAGCTTTGGAAAATAATTACACGCCAACTTCACTTATATTAGATGCGCCATTAGTTTTAGATCAAGGGTCAGATTTAAAAATGTGGAAGCCAGAAAATTATGGTAAAAAATTTTATGGACCTTCAACTCTTAGAGTTGGATTGGAAAAATCAAGAAATTTAATGACAGTAAGAATTGCTCAAAATTTAGGAATTAATCGTGTAGCAAATTTTGCGAAAGAATTAGGTATTTATGAAAATCCTGAGGAATTATTATCTATATCATTAGGTTCCTCTGAAACAACATTATTAAAATTAACTTCAGCTTATGCCGCTTTTGTTAATGGTGGTAAATTAGTTGAGCCAGTGTTAATTGATAGAATTCAGGATAGTGAGGGAAACACTATAATTAACAATGAGAAAAGATCATGTTTAAGCTGCAAAGAAATCTCGTACATAAGTGAAGATTATCCAAAAGTGAACAATAATTATAAGCAAGTGATATCATCACAAACAGCCTACCAAATAACATCACTGCTTGAAGGTGCCGTTAAAAGAGGAACAGGTAAAAAGTTAAAAAAATTAAAATTAAATCTGGCAGGCAAAACTGGAACCACAAATGAAAATACTGATGCTTGGTTTATTGGTTTTACATCAAATTTAGTTATTGGTGTTTATGTTGGAATGGATGACCCTGGTCCTTTAGGAAAATATGAGACTGGATCTAAAACAGCCCTACCAATATTTGAAAAATTCATTAAAAAAGCAGTAAAAAAATCAGATGCAAGGCCTTTTAAAGTTCCAGAGGGAATGACGATGATGGTTGTGGATCCTTTGACTGGACAAAAAGCAAAATTTTCATCTAAAAATACAATAATGGAATCATATAAAAATAATAATGTTGTTGATGGAAATGTATTATATTTAAATAGTAATAGATTAGATACAAATAATATACTAAGATTTTATTAATGGAGAATAAATATTTAAACTTTAAAAATGAAATAAATAAGATTAACCGGCGTGTTAAGGAGTATCTTTGAAAAAAATAATATTTATTTAAAGTTAGAAAATCATAATAAACAAATGCTCAACGCCAATTTTTGGCATGATAAGATTAAATCAAAAAATATAATTAAAGAAAAAAAGTTATATGAAGATCTAATTAACTCACTAAACGATTCGTTTACTAAGTTAAAAGATTTAGATGAATTAAATGAGCTTGCAATTGAAGAAGATAATTTAAATATTCAAAACGAGATTTTAGAAAGCATAAAAGATTTAAGAAAATCAGCAAAAAAGAATGAAATAAAATGCTTTTTATCGAATGAAACAGACTCACTTGATTGTTATATAGAAATTCATGCTGGTGCTGGAGGAACTGAAAGTCAAGATTGGGCTGATATGTTAAGAAGAATGTATCTAAAATGGGCAGATAATAAGAAATTTAAATCACATTTAATAAGTGAACACAAAGGAGAAGAAGCTGGCATTAAATCGTCTACAATTAAAATCGATGGGCATTATGTTTTTGGTTGGTTAAAAAAAGAATCTGGCATTCATAGGCTAGTAAGAATTTCACCATTTGACTCAGGTGCTAGAAGACACACTAGTTTTGCTAGTATCTGGGTATATCCAGTAGTAGATGAAAATATCAATATAGAGATAATAGATAAAGATTTAAGAATTGACACTTATAGATCTAGTGGCGCAGGAGGCCAACACGTAAATACAACTGACAGTGCTGTTAGAATTACTCATATGCCATCAAAAATAGTTGTTCAATGCCAAAATGAAAGATCACAACATAAAAACAAAGAAACTTGCATGAACATGTTAAAAGCAAGACTTTATGATTACGAGACAAAAAAAAAATTAAAAGAAACACAAAACTCAGAGTCGTCTAAATCTGAAATAGGATGGGGACATCAAATTAGATCATATGTTTTACAGCCTTACAGGTTGGTTAAAGATAATAGAACAAATTACGAAAACACAAATCCAGATAAAGTATTAGATGGTGAAATTGACAACTTTTTAGAACAATCACTATATCAAACAAAATGAAAACAATTTCTAAAATTATAATTATTTTTTTTTCTATTGCACTTATTTTTTTAACATATTTAAGTATTATTGGTATTGAGACTGTAAAATTTAATAAGCAAATTTCAAAGAGGATTACAAATCTAAATAAAAATTTAGAAATTGAATTAAATGAAATTAAGATTATTTTAAATCCATTCAAATTTCAGCTTAACATTAAAACTATTAACCCAAAACTTAGTATCAAAAACCAAAGAATTGAAATTGAAAAAATAAAAACTCAAATCTCATTGGAATCATTAATTGAAGGTAAATTTTTAATTAATAATTTAGAAATTTCAACGAAACCTCTAGAGATTAATAATTTAATTTCATTTGCAAGATCAATAAAAAGCAATCCTCAATTATTTATATTAGAAAAAACTATTAACAAAGGTTATTTAATTGCGGATGTTAAACTAGAATTTGATTCTAATGGAAATATCAAAGATAATTATAATATTAAGGGATATGTTAGAGATACAAAATTTAACTTGCCAAAAAAATATAATGTTAAAAAATTAAATTTTATTTTTGATTATAAAAAAAATGATTTAATTTTAGAGGATATATCATTTTCTCTAAATAATTTAAGTCTTTTCTCAAATAAGATATCTATCAAAAATCTAAACGATGAATTTTTTGTTAATGGTAGTATTAAAAATAATGAGTTAAACTTAAATGATAAAAATTTATTGTTGTTTGTAAAACCCTATTTCCCAAAACTTGATATAAAAAAAATAAAATTTAGTTCAGAAAATATTTTTTCTTTTAAAATTAATAAAAAACTTAGGTTTGAAGATTATGAGATAACTTCAAAAATGTTAATTAATGAAACTATAATTACAAATAACTTAGATTTAAAAAATTTATTTCCAAAAATAAAAGAAAATATTTCTTTATCTGATAATGAAATAAAAGTAACATATAAAAAAGAAAAACTTTTAATTAAAGGAAGTGGCGAAATTTTACTTCAAGATGAAATAGACAATATTTCATATACTATCGAGAAAAAGAATAATATTTTTAATTTTAAGACATCATTACAAATTAAAGAAAATCCCTTTAATATTAATTTTTTAAATTATGAAAAAAATCAAAAGAAAGAGTTATTGATTTTTCTTGAAGGTAGCACAAAGAAAGACAATCAAACTTTGATAAATTTTTTTTCTGTAAAAGAAAAGAAAAAAATAATTGAAATTAATGGTCTATTATTCAATAACAGTTTTAAAATTATTGACCTAAATAAAGTTACTTTTGACTATGTTGATAAGGACAAACAAAAAAATGAAATTAAGCTATTCAAAAAAAATAATAAATATTTTTTAGAAGGCCCTGTTTTTAATGCAAGTAATCTTATTGATGAGTTGTTAAATTCTAATGATGATAAATCAAATATATTTAATATAAATAGTAGATTAAAAATTAATGTTAATAAAGTTTTTTTAGATAATGATTATTATCTAAGAAATTTTTCTGGTGATTTGTCATTTAAAACTCAAAAAATAACAAGAGCCACATTAAAAGGAGCTTTCTCAGACCAAAAAAAATTTATTTTCACAATAAATACTAATAATAATAACAATATTACCACCCTATATATTGATAAAGCTGCACCAATTGTAAGACGTTATAAATTTATAAAAGGATTTGAAGAAGGATCACTCGATTTTTATAGTTCAAAAAAGTCTGGTGTGTCTACATCAACCTTAAAAATATATAATTTTAAACTAAAAGAAGTACCAGCATTGACTAAAATATTAACATTAGCCTCTCTCCAAGGTATTGCTGATATCCTGTCGGGTGAGGGTATACGTTTTGATGAATTTGAAATGAATTTTATAAAAAATAAAAATTTAATTACGATTGATGAAATCTATGCAATTGGACCAGCTATATCAATTCTTATGGACGGTTATATTGAGCAAAATAAGCTTATTAGTTTAAGAGGAACCTTGGTGCCAGCAACCACAATAAATAAGTTTATAGGTTCTTTGCCAGTCTTGGGCAAAATATTAGTTGGATCAAAAACTGGAGAAGGAGTATTTGGTGTAAGTTTTAAAATTAAAGGTTCTCCAAAAGATCCTGAAACTACTGTTAATCCAATCAAAACGCTTACTCCAAGATTTATAACAAGAACACTTGAAAAAATTAAAAAAAATTAATTTAATTGAATTTTTAAATGTCTCTTTTTTCCAATGGAAAGTTTAAAATAGTTTTTATCAAATAATTTTTGATCAATTATAAATTTTTCATCTTCAACTATTTTATTATTAATTTTAATTGCATTTCCTTTAATTAATCTACGAATTTCACTCTTAGATGACTCTAATTTAGAAAAAATAATTAAATCAATTATATTAATATTTTTATCTAAATCTCTTTTGGATAATTTAATTGACGGCAAATTAGAACCTGATGAATTTTCAGAAAAAGTTTCTCTAGCAGTTTTTTCACATTTTATTGCTTCATTATTTCCATGAAGCATTTCAGTTGTTTTATTGGCTAATAATATTTTTAGATCGTTAATATTTTTATTTTTTAAATTTTCAATTTCATCAAATGTTAAATCTGTAAAATAGTTTAAGAATTTTATTACATCTCGATCGTCAGTATTTCTCCAAAATTGCCAATAATCATAAGGAGATAAATATTTTTTATCTAACCAAATTGCACCATTTTCTGTTTTTCCCATTTTTGCACCATTAGCTAAAGTGATGAGTGGCGTAGTTAGTCCATAGGTTTGATTGTTAGAAAATCTTTTTATTAAATCAACACCATTAACAATATTT
>Ga0209335_10006062_pt1 | contig 10895 bp, 10 predicted proteins | sample COG_09_FD_184753 | JGI IMG/M metagenome (GOLD analysis project Ga0209335, IMG submission 184753) | Pelagic Microbial community sample from North Sea - COGITO 998_met_09 (SPAdes) (version 2) | ecosystem: Environmental > Aquatic > Marine > Neritic zone/Coastal water | place: Helgoland, sampling...
TGGGGAGTTTTTTTGAACGTATTAAAAAAATTACTTGCCTTCTTTCCTTTTCTTAAAGAAAACAAAACTTCTAACGCAACTAACAAGCCGTCTCCAGTAGTTGCAAATTTACCCAATATAATATGTCCAGATTGTTCACCACCTAAATTAAAATTACTTTTTTGCATTTTTTCTTTTACATAACGATCACCTACATTCGCTCTTATAAATTTTATTTTTTGTGACTTAAAAAATTTTTCTAACCCATAGTTGGACATCAAAGTTCCAATAACACCACCTCTTAACATTTTTTTTCTTTTCCATCTAATTGCAAGTGCTGCAATTATTTGATCACCGTCAATTATTTCCCCTTTTTCATCACACATGATAATTCTGTCAGCATCACCATCAAGAGAAATTCCTACATGTGCTTTATATTTTTTTACTGCTAATTTAATTTTATTTGGGAAGGTGGAGCCACAGTTTTGATTAATGTTTAAACCATTAGGTTTTGTTCCAATAGCGATTACCTTAGCACCTAAAGAATTAAGTAATTCAGGTCCTGCTTTGTATCCAGCACCGTTTGCACAATCAATAACTATTCTTAAACCTCTAAGATTAAAGTCTTTAGGAAAATTTTTTTTTAATATTTTAATATAATCTTTGTTTCCAGTTTCTAACCTTTCTACGCGTCCTAATTCTTTTGGCTTTGATAAGTTATTTTCTATTCTTTTATCAATTAAATTTTCTATTTTTTTTTCTATTTTATCAGACAGTTTTAATCCATCAGGACCAAATAACTTTAAACCATTGTCATTATATGGATTATGAGATGCAGTAATCATAATTCCCATGTTTGCTTTCATAGATTTTGTTAACATTGCTAGACCATTTGTTGGTAAAGGGCCCATTGTGTAAACGTGCATTCCAGCTGATGTCAATCCTGAAACTAGAGCTGGTTCTAAGGTGTAACCAGAAAGCCTGGTATCCTTTGCAATTATTGCTATTTGTTTGTTTTTTTTTTGAGTTTTAAAATGTGTTCCTGAGGCTAGACCAAATTTAAAAAACATGTCTCCATTAATGTTTTTACTATTTACAAGACCTCTAATTCCATCTGTTCCAAAATATTTTTTTCCCATTACTTTTTTATTAATTCTTTAAATACTCTTATACTTTGTTTTAATTCATTCACATCATGAATTCTTAAAATCTGAACACCTTGCATCATTGAAAATAAAGATGAAGCAATTGTTCCTCCTAGTCTCTCCTTAGTGTCATTCTTTCCGGACAAATCTTTTATAAATTTTTTTCTAGAGACTCCAAGTAGTATAGGAAAACCAAGAGTATGAAAAATAGAAATGCTTCTAATTAAATTCATATTATGTTTCAAATTTTTTCCAAAACCAATTCCTGGATCTATTATAATATTGTTATGTTTTATGCCTTTAAACCTTATGAGTTTTATCTTTTCTTCAAAAAAATCGTATATGTCTAATAATTCATTTTTATATTTTGGATTTTTTTGCATGTTTTCTGGTATTCCTTGTGAGTGCTGAATTACAAATGGAATTTTGCTTTTTTTTAACACATCGACTGTTTTAGAGTCATAGCTTAAACCCGAAACATCATTAATTATTTTAATTCCCACTTTAATTCCTTTAATCATAATGTTTGCTTTTCTTGTATCAAGTGATAATGGAATTTTTTGACCAACTTCTCTTATAATTTTTTCAATTCTGCTCCATTCTTCTTTTTCACTTATAGACTTTGACCCTGGTCTTGTAGATTCCCCACCCACGTCTACTATATCTGCACCAAATTCAAATAAATCAATTGCATGTTTTAACCCAACTCTTTTTTTGTTAAATTTACCACCATCAGAAAAGCTATCTGGTGTTAGATTTAATATTCCCATTATATTTGGAATTTTTTTAAAATTTAAATTTGAAAAGTTGTTATTTTTTTTGATAATAACATTAATATCTTTATTAATTTTTTCTCTTAGTAATTTAGGTAATTTTTTTACGTCATTAAGATTTATTATTTTTTTTGAGTCTCGTGTTATAATTTCTACCTGACTAAAAGAAAATTCTTTATTTCCATTTAGAGGAAGGTTTTTTTTTTTACCAATTAACTCTATTGATGATCTACCGTAAGCAAAATTACACGCTCTTGTGTAATATTTTTTCATTTATTTTTAATGAACTATTTTTGGCTTAAGACCCATTGAGCTTAAAGCTGAACCCTTATCTTCATCATCAACTTTTAAATCTTCTTTATTGCTTGGATATATATTTTTATTTATTAAATTCTCTATTTCATCACCTGAAAGAGTTTCATAAATTAAAAGAGCCTTTGCTAATTTATGCAAGTCATCGATCTTTTCAGTTAAAACTTTTCTTGCTCTTTCATATCCTTTGTCTACAATTTTTCTAATTTCTGAATCTACTTTTTTTGAGGTTTCTTCAGACATATTTTGAGTTCTAGCTACTGATCTCCCTAAAAATACTTCTTCTTCATTTGCACCGTATGCAACTGGTCCTAATTCTTTACTAAGACCTGCTCTCATTACCATGGCTCTTGCCCTTTGAGTTGCTTGCTCTATATCACTTGATGCTCCAGTTGTAACTTTATCTTCACCAAAAATAATTTCTTCTGCCACTCTTCCACCCATAGCTATAGCTAATTGAGCGTGAAGCTGTTCTCTTGTTTGAGATAATTCATCTCTTTCTGGCAATTGCATAACCATTCCTAAGGCTCGTCCTCTTGGAATAATTGTTGCTTTATGAATTGGATGCGCAGCATCTTCATTTATAGTCACTATTGCATGCCCTGCCTCATGATAAGCTGTTAAAGTTTTTTCTTCTTCAGTCATAACCATAGATCTTCTTTCTGCACCCATCATTACTTTATCTCTAGCTTCTTCAAATTCAACTAGAGTAACAATTCTTTTATTTTTTCTTGCAGCAAGTAGTGCTGCCTCATTAACTATATTTGCTAAATCTGCTCCTGAAAAACCAGGGGTTCCTCTTGCTACAGTTCTTAAATTTACATCCGGAGCCATTTTTATTTTTTTAACATGAACCTTTAATATTTTTTCTCTTCCAATAATATCTGGAAGCCCAACGACTACTTGTCTATCAAATCTGCCAGGTCTCAATAAAGCTGGATCTAATACATCAGGTCTATTTGTAGCTGCAATAATTATTACCCCTTCGTTAGTTTCAAAACCATCCATCTCAACTAACAATTGGTTTAAGGTTTGTTCTCTTTCATCGTTTCCACCCCCTAAGCCAGCACCTCTGCTTCTTCCAACTGCATCTATTTCATCAATAAAAATTATACAAGGCGAATTCTTTTTACCTTGTTCAAACATATCTCTAACTCTTGAAGCTCCAACACCAACAAACATTTCAACAAAATCTGATCCTGATATAGTGAAGAACGGAACACCTGCTTCTCCTGCTATAGCTCTTGCAAGTAAAGTTTTGCCTGTTCCTGGTTGACCTACTAATAAACATCCTCTTGGTATTTTTCCACCAAGTCTACTAAATTTTTTTGGATCTTTTAAAAATTGAACAACTTCCTCAACTTCTTCTTTGGCTTCCTCTACTCCAGCAACATCATCAAATGTTACCTTTCCTTTTAATTCATTCATCAACTTTGCTTTAGATTTACCAAAGCCCATTGCACCACCTTTTCCACCTTGCATTTGTCTCATGAAAAATATCCAAACAGCAATTAATAATAACATCGGAAACCATGACAATAAAACTCCAAATAATGACGGCATTTTGTCTTCAAGTGGAGCAGCTGAAATACTCACACCTTTGCTAGATAATTTTTCAATTAAATTTGGATAGTTTGGTGAATACGTTGAAAAAGAATTTCCATTAGCAAGAATACCTCTTATGTTATTGCCCTGTATATCTACTTTTACAACTCCACCATTATCAAGTTCCGTTAGAAATTCTGAAAATATGATTGAATTATTTTTACCCACACTAGCCTGGGGGTTTTTAAACATATTGTAAAGACCAATTGTTAAAAAAACAATTGCTGCCCACATCGCTAAATTTTTCATATTCATAAGTATAAGATAATAATTTTTATGAATTAAACAAGTGTCAAATTGCTACAAAATTTAGACTTAATGCTATTTTTCTTTAGATATTAATATAGTTTCATTTACTCTTTTAATAAGGCACCCACCCAAAGTAACTTTTGAAAATGATTTAATGTTAATATCCTCAATTAACTTGCTAATACTTTTTCCTCTAACTGGATAGTATTTATTGCCAAGCATTTGTATGGTTTTTGTTAAAGATCTAAAAATCACCTCATGCGATTGATCAAAAAAATTATTATTTAAAATATATATATTTTTTTGTTTTAAAAAAACTAAGTTTTTTTTTAGATTTCTATCTACATAAAATTTAATTGATTTGTCTGAGTCTTTTAAATTATTAATGGTTAATTTAAGTTTTTTTTTATCTAAACCTTCTTTTTCAAGTGCTTCTAATAAATTTCTAATTCTAGTTCTCTTATAATTTATATTAATATTTGATGGGTCTTTAACAAAAAAATTAAATACCTCTTTGGAAACATGCAGTAAATCATTTTTTTCTAAATCTAGTAACGGCCTTAAAATATGCAAATCGTTATCTTTATACGTTGTATTTTTATTAAATGAGACTAGCCCATTTAATCCACTGCCTCTAACCATTCTAATTAAAAAATTTTCAAACAAATCATTTAAATGGTGTCCAAGTAATAAATACTTAATATCATTTTTTTTACATTCATCTACTAATAAGGAATATCGTTTATCTCTTGCTATAGCTTGAATATTTTTAGATGGCTTCTTTCCTTTCCATATTAAAACTTTACTCTTTATGTCAATCTTCTTTAAAATATTTTTCACTGACTTTGCTTCTAAAGAAGATTCTTTTCTAATTTTATGATTAACTATAAAATATTTTACTTTTATCCTATATTTTAACGCATAACATTTGGCTAGAAAAGCTAGAGCTAGACTATCTGGCCCTCCTGAAACAGCTACTGCTAAATCTTCTTTAACTGCTAATGAAGATGAAAATTCATTATAAATTTTAGATATTTTTTTTTGATTTAGATAGCTAAGAATTTTTTTATGTTTTTTGTTTTGAGCACTCATATTTCTTAGATTCAAATTTGGCTCTTTGAAGTGTTGATTTATCAGTTTCAGGATATTGTTTTTTAACACCATCAATCATTTTGCAACCTTGTTCTTTTTCTCCTATCTGAACCATTGATACACCAAGTTTTAATAAGTTTATAGGAGCCTTGTCTCCTTTTGGATACTTTTGATATCCTTCAAGATAAGCAGTTGCTGCATCAGTATAAAGTTGTCTAATTCTAAATGTTTCAGCATACCAATACTGCGCATTTCCAGCAAGTTTGTGATCTGAATTAGTTATTACAAATTCTCTAAAGGCTCTTTCTGCCATAGCATAATCACCAACTTGTAAAAAACTATAGGCAAATTCATATTGTATTTCTGGGGTATCATTAGGTAGTAGACTTTGTTCTGCTTCAAATGTTTCTGTTACTATTGAAGAAGTAGTATCAACTGATTGTATCTTTTGAGAAGTTTCATTAGTTTCTGTATCTTTATACGAGATTGAACCTAAGTCTTGTGGCTGTGAAGATCCTGGTAATTTTTTTTTCAATTGTTCTTTTGGTTTAGATGTCATTTTTTTATTAACATCACCAGTAGATAATGAGTTTTCAATATCTTGAAATCTTATCTGATTATCAGCCTGAACCTTGGAAAGTCTGTTAGACAATTTATCTAATTTAAAATTTATTTCTTCAAATTTATTTGTCAATTCTTGGAATTGATTTTCAATTTCTGACAATTTTAGTAAATGTCTTGTAAGAACATCTTCTGAGTTTTTATCAAGATTTTCTTGATTGTTTGAAGTTCCTAAACTAACTGAATCTGAGTAAACTGCTTTTTCAAGTGTTTTTAAATCTTTTTGAATTAATTCTAAAACTTCATTCAAATTATGATTCTCTGCAAAAACAACATTAGTAAATAAAACAAGCACAAGCGTAATTTTTACCTGAATTATCTTTTTATAATTAAACATAATATAATGAGTAGTAATTATAATGATGGCAAAAAAAAGACCCTACCCATTTACATGGATAGGGTCTTTTATAAATTAGTTTAATTAGTTAGCTTTGACTGAAACCGATCTTCTATTTTTTGACCAAGCTAAAGGGCTAGATCCTGAATCTACAGGTCTTTCCTTACCATAACTTAATACTGAAATTCTGTCTGAAGAAATTCCATATGTCATTAAATAGTCTTTTGCTGAATTAGCTCTTCTTTCACCCAATGCTAAGTTGTACTCTCTTGTACCTCTTTCATCTGCATGACCTTCTAATACAATTGTAATTTTAGAATTTTTTCTTAACCAAGCTGCTTGTTTTCTTAGAGTTTCTCTTGACGCAGTTGTTAGAACTGTCTCATTAGTTGCAAAGAAAACTCTATCTTTAACACCACTTGCTAAGTACTCAACTGTATCTGTTCCAGTATAGACATCACCTTGTGTCAGTGCTGTTGTTTTTTTTTGCGTTGCACATGCTGATAATACTAAACTTGCTAATAATATTAAAAATCCATTCTTTAAAATTTTATTTAATTTCATTTTTCTCCTTAATCCTATTGTTGTATCACTAACTTTTTCACAAGTAAGTAGATGTTTCAAGATAAAAATCAAGCAATTTTTGTCCTTAATTGCTTAATAATGATGACCAAGATGGGTCAGATGCATCTGTTTTTGTTTTAACCATCTTTTCATTATATCCTGTTAGATCAATAGACCATAATTTTGCTGAAAAACCCTCTCCTTTTGAGTTAGTTTTTGTTTCTCTATAAAAAATCAATACTCGTCCATTTGGAGACCAGGAAGGTGCTTCTTGATAAAAGTTCTCTGTTAGCAACCTTTCACCAGATCCATCTGTTCTCATCACCCCAATATAAAATTTTCCTTTATGCAATTTTGTAAAAGCAATTAAGTCACCTCTTGGTGACCATACAGGGGTTCCATAAAGACCATTTCCATATGAAATTCTCTTTACATCTTTTCCGTTACTCTTCATTACATAGATTTGCTGAAATTTACTTCTATCAGAGTTGAAAGCAATATATTTTCCATCTGGAGAATATGATGGAGATGTATCAATTGAAGGATGGTTAGTAATTCTTTCAACAATTCTATTTTCGAGATCCATCGTATAAATGTCTGAATTTCCATCTTTAGCAAAACTCATTATAATTTTTTTACCATCGGGAGAAAATCTTGGTGCAAATGTCATGCCAGGAAAGTCACCAACTACCTCTTGTAGACCAGTTTCAATATCTAGCAAATATACTCTAGGTAAGTTTCTAAAGTATGAAAGATATGTGACCATTTGGTTGGTTGGACTAAATCTGGGAGTTAAAACTAATTCATTTCCTAGGGTTAACAATTTATTATTAAAACCATCTTGATCCATAATTGCTAATTTTTTTATTCTTTTTGTTTTAGGGCCCTCTTCAGCAACATAAATTATTCTAGTATCAAAGTAGCCTTTTTCACCTGTTAAGCGCTGATAAACTTTATCTGTAATTATGTGACCTACTCTTCTCCAGTTACTTGGAACTGTAGTGAAGGCTAGTGCCATCATTTCTTTTCCTGCTAAAACATCCCACAATCTAAATTCTACTCTTAGCTTTTCATCTACAAAAGTAACTTTACCTGTGATCAATGCTTGTGCTTTTATTAAATTCCAATCTTCAAATCTTGGTTTCAAATTTGCTATATCTGGTTTTTGAAGAAATGCATCTTTGTTAAGAGGGTTAAATAAACCAGATTGTTTTAAATTATTTTCAACAATTATAGATATTTCTGCTCCTATATTATCTTTTTTTAAAATTTCTTTAAAACTATTTTTTGATTTTTTATCTATAGATAAAGGTGAAACAGCGACAGGTAGAGGATTTAGATTTCCCCTGGTTATATCAACCTCTATTACAGCAAAAGCTTTAATAGGTAATAAAATTAACAATATAAATAAGTGTCTTAAAATCATTTTATCCTTCTAGCATTTCTCTTGCATCAAAATTTAGTTGTAATTCTTTCCATCTCTCGTATCCCTTACTTGGAACTCTAAGAGGCTGACAAAGTTTTACAGCTCTTAATGCACTTTCTGCTAATACTTTGTAAAATCCTTGCCCAGGCTTATTCATTCTAGCATGATCAATAATTTCTGTTTTTATAATAGAGCCATCCGGTTTTAATTGTAACCTAATTCTGACTAACAAATTTTCATTATATGGCAATCCCAAAGGTATACTCCAGCATCCAAAAATTTGTGCTTTCAAAGCATCCTCTTCGCTTAAAGAAAGCCCTCCAAAATCAATACTTTTATCCTGATCTTGAGTTATTTTATCTAGTTTTTTGTTTGTTTCAGCTCTTTCAACTTTGGATTTATCAATTAATGCTGCAATATTATTTGAGTCGAATAGTTCTTTTTTTTCAAATTCTGAAATTTGTTTAACCTCAGTTTCTACTTTTTTAGGGTTTTGTTTTTCATCTTTAATCTTTTTAATCTTTTCTATTTTTTCATCGGGTAATGGAATAGCGTCTGGTTTTTGTTTTTTAACTACTTTAGGAGGGGCTTGGTCTGAAACTAATTTTTTTTCTTTTTTTTTAATTTTTTCTATTATCTTTTTTGCTTTAGGTGCAAAAGGAATATTAGTTTTATCTGTGATCTGAATAAGTTCAACCGAAACAATTGGGGGAAGATCAATAGGTTTTTTTGCTAAAAATGGTAAGCTCATGGCTGTAATTATAACAAGCAAGGTATGAAGCCCAAAAGAAATAATGATATTTCTATTCACTTTGATTACCTTTTCTTATATGGCTCAGAAATTAATGCTACTTTAGTAAAACCAGAACCAGATAGCATCCCCATTATTTCTAAAACTCGACCATAATTTATTGATTTATCTCCTCGAACGTAAATTCTTGTGTCTGTTCTATTCTTAGATACAGCCAAAATTTTTGCTATTATTTTATCATACTCTACTTTAGATTCTTGAATAAATATTTCTCCTTTTGAATTAATAGAAAGAGTCAATGGCTCAAGTTCTTCAGGCAATGAGTCTGCAGAACTTTCTGGCAAGTCAACTTGTACTCCTACCGTTAGCAGTGGCGCCGTTACCATGAAAATAATTAATAATACCAACATTACGTCCACAAAAGGAGTAACATTAATTTCACTCATAGGTTCTTTTGATGAACGATTGAGTTTAAAAGCCATTTTATATTATTGATAAAAATCTTTTAGAAAAGTTTTCTAATTTTTGTAAATATTTTTTTGAGTCATTGTTAAACTTGTTGTAAGCAACAACTGCTGGAATTGCAGCTAATAAACCTAGTGCTGTAGCAAACAAAGCTTCAGCTATACCAGGTGCTACAATTGCTAAACTGGTATTTCTTGAAATTGCAATTGACTGAAATGAGTTCATTATTCCCCAGACTGTCCCAAATAAACCTATAAATGGAGCTGTAGATCCAACTGTTGCCAAAAAAGTAAAACCTTTTTCTAACGTTACCATCTGTTTTTCAATATTAACTTCAAGCATGCTACTCATTCTTTCACTTAGATTGGATTTATTTTTTGCTTTTAATAAGGTTTGCATAGAATCTTTAAACAATAAAGCCATAGGGTTTTCTAAATTAGTTGGCAAACTATTATAAAAAGTTTCTGCTGCTTTTGACTTCCAAAACTTTTGCTCAAACTCATCTGATTCTAAATTAATTTTTTTGAACAACCTAAATTTTTCAATAATGATTGCCCATGAATAAATAGAGCAGCCAATTAGCATAAGTATTACAGATTTAACAATGAAGTCTGCTCGAATAAATAAACTCCATAATGAAAAATCAGTATTTGATGCAAGTCCTACTGCTTGAGATGTAATATCAGCTTCCATAATTAAGATTTCACACTTAAATGTGTCATGAATTTGACCTTATTTAATTTAATTTATTCTTCTAATTTATAGGTTTCGTAATAAAAACTAGCTATTAAAATTGCATCAGCTTTATTTGAGTCTTTTTTTCGTGATAATTGTGATGAAAAATATGGAAATACCTCAATTGCTTTAGTTCTACTTGCATCTTTTTCAGAGTTGATGAGATTAAAGTATTTCTTCCATTTTGTCGGCCTTACAAAATACATGGGTAATTGCATTGCAGAACAAATTCCTTTTAAAATCCCAAATGATTGACCAAAATTAAACATACTCGTAACTCCTTGTCCCGGCATTGCTGAAACTTGTTCAATCACTACTTTAGTTTCTTCTTTTTTAAAATCCTTAATTCTTAAAGAAATTTCATGAAATACTTGTGCGCCGTTGACTTGTTTTTTATTTTTTTTTCCCTCTGCCATATTTGGCATTTCAACAACATCAATTATTTTTCCGTCTTGAAAAAAACAGATAGAACCTGTTATACCTGGATCAATTCCAATTATAAGCATTAATTATTCCCAAAATTTATATTTGAATAAACATTTTGAACATCATCATCATCTTCGAGTGTTTCTAAAAACTCAATCGCAACTTCCTCTCTATCTTTTGCAACATCAACACTATTTAAGGGCACCCACTCTATTTCTGTTGAAATAAAATTGGCAATTGTTTTCTCTAAATTTGTTTTTACGTTATATATTTCATTCATTGCACATTGAATCTCATGATAATCATCATGTGAAATACACTCGTCTGCTCCTGATTCAATTGCAAGTTCAAGAATTTGCTCGTCAGATATTTCTTTTTTATCAATTTTAATAATACCTAGCTGATTAAAATTATG
>Ga0209335_10006064_pt1 | contig 10892 bp, 10 predicted proteins | sample COG_09_FD_184753 | JGI IMG/M metagenome (GOLD analysis project Ga0209335, IMG submission 184753) | Pelagic Microbial community sample from North Sea - COGITO 998_met_09 (SPAdes) (version 2) | ecosystem: Environmental > Aquatic > Marine > Neritic zone/Coastal water | place: Helgoland, sampling...
TCTATTGTGTTTTCACCAACGCCTTCACACAATTTCTTACGACCACCACCTGAACCGCCACCTTCAACCACTGGGGTTGGAAAATCAAAATTTTCGCCAAATGCTTCGGCAACGATTTCCGCGTAGGGCTTCACAGTGGACGAGCCAGCTGAATGCACATTATCGCGCGCAAAAACGCCCGAGGTAGATACGGCAACTGTGGCAAGTGCAGATACGCTTAATTTGAAGAAAGTCATAACGTCTCCTAATTTCTATGATGTTACTTGCCGACAGATAGGCGTCTTTGATGACAGCAATATGTACTTTTTGTAACAAGCTTATGACAAAGCAATTTGTCACTTAAATTTTATCCAATTTTTTGTAAAATAGAAAAAGCCTTTGTATCATATCATCTTTTTAACGCTATTTCGTTCGCCAAAATCTTTGCGCCGTGCGGTTTGTGATAAAAAATCAAACGTGTTTCGAACAAAAACGCAATTCCATAATCAATTTGTTACAAACTCTGGGCATAAGTTGGGCTCCGTGTCATAAGATTTTAACATTTAAACTAGGGTCAAAGGGCTGATGGAATCATCACTTTCACAATCTGTCATCACGGGCATCCCACTACCCATCGTTTTGGTGGCGAGCAGCTCACGCGTGACTGCGATGAACCCGCAGGCTGTCCAACTCTTTGGGGATGAATGTTTGGGGCGTCATTTCATTTTGTCGTTTCGCCAACCCCAGTTTTCCCAAGCGCTCGCCACGCTTTTCCAAACGCAAACGCCGCAAGAATGTCGCTATGTGCTGTCAGACCATAATGGCGACGTTACCTTTGTGGTCAACTTTTTTCCGCTTGAGGATCAGGGTGTGATTGGTGCGGTGGTGTCCTTTAAAGATGTAACCGAGAATGAGAAACTAAACCAAATGCGGCGTGATTTTGTGGCCAATGTCAGTCATGAGCTACGTTCACCCCTGACAGCGGTGATGGGCTTTATTGAAACCCTGCGCGGCACCGCGGCGAAAGAGGAAAAGGTCCGCGACCGATTTTTGGGCATCATGCAGCGCGAAGCCGAGCGTATGAACCGTTTGGTACAAGATCTTTTGTCCTTAAGCCGGGTCGAGGCAACCGAGCGTGTGCGCCCAAGCACTACCGTTGATGTGCACACCATCATCGCAAGCGTGGTGAGCGCCTTAGGCCCGATCGCGAACCAAATGAAGATCAAGGTCATCCAATCAGGTCTGTCAATCCCTGCGCAATTGCCCGCTGATCCAGACCAATTAAGCCAAATTTTCACAAATCTAATCGAAAATTCGATCAAATACGGCAAAGAGGGCGGGCAGGTACAGGTCGCCATCACCGCGATTGAGCGAGACCCCCAGTTGCGTCAAGCCGCCTTGCGAATTGATGTGAACGATGACGCAGGCGGCATAGACCCGGTTTATCTACCGCGCTTAACTGAACGCTTTTTCCGAATTGACGAACACCGTTCGCGCGAAAACGGGGGCACGGGGTTGGGGCTGGCCATCGTGAAACATATCGTCAAACGCCATCGCGGCCGTCTGATGATTGAAAGCGAACTCGGCAAAGGCAGCACTTTTAGTGTTATATTGCCAAAAAACTAGCACTTCGTGTCGGATGACGCTGGACAATAGCACCTCCTGCCCTACCATGGGCTTATGAAGTATAAGCCCCCCCGTAGCGCCGTTCGCGCCCTTATTTTACATGAGGACCGCGTACTTTTGGTCAATGCTTTTGCGGATCAGAAATCAAACCTTTGGTGCGCGCCTGGGGGTGGAGTGATTGCGGGCCAGTCATTGCCACAAAATCTCATGCGCGAAGTGTTTGAGGAAACGGGCCTGACCATCGAAGTGGGCGCACCCGCTTTGATCAACGAATTTCACGACCCCAGCAGCGGTTTTCACCAAGTCGAAGTATTCTTTCGCTGCCATATTGTCGAGGGCAAGATAGACCCCAGCTGGCAGGACCCCGAACATGTCGTGACTAGGCGGCGCTTTTTCACGCGTGATGAGCTGGCCTATATTCGCGTCAAACCCTTAGGGCTGGCCCAAGCCGCCTGGGGTCAAGATTGCCAGTATGACCCGCTCGAAGAAATTGTCTTTTAATATATTTGCGCGTCTTTGATCAGCACCCAGTGGCGATGTGACAAAGACCTTAAGGATTTGGCTTTTTGACGATCAGGACCAGTTGATCGGCTTTGGCTTTGCCGATGAACGGGCCACTTATTTGGTGGTGATGCTTTTGGACCAAGATCGGCGTGACCAAGGGCTTCTTATTGGGTGCAACAAAGCCAAGCCAACTCCCGCTTTAATCGGTAATTGATGCGCCAACCACCAATGGAACGGAGCCACACCCAATAGGCTGTTCATGATGCAAATGAATTTCCTTGGCGGTGGTCCGCTTTTAAAACAACATATTACCATAGGATAGCTCGATGATAGACTACGCCTCTCGGGGCACTAAGTAGGCATTTATAAAGTCTGTTTCCACAACAAGCACCAAACACTTATCAAAAAAAACTAAGCAAACGTATAATCCATCGCACTCTCCACAACATCCAGAAAGGTCCAACCTTTGTCGAGAATGCGCTGCAATCATATGCACAAGTGACGTCACTTGTGAGTTAAAAAAGGGCGCAGCCTAAGCTGCGCCCTTTCCTTTCAGACCATGAGGTCGGATGATTACATCATTCCGCCCATACCGCCCATGCCGCCCATGCCGCCCATGTCGCCGCCGCCGCCGCCTGATTTTGGCTCTGGCTTGTCAGCGATCATCGCTTCGGTTGTGATCAGTAATGAGGCAACTGATGCCGCATACTCGAGCGCTGTACGCACAACTTTAGCAGGATCGATCACGCCGAATTTGAACATGTCGCCATATTCTTCAGTTTGCGCGTTAAAACCAAAGTTTTTGTCTTTGCTCTCACGCACTTTGCCAGCGACAACCGAACCGTCAACACCAGCATTTTGTGCAACTTGACGCAAAGGTGCTTCCAAAGCGCGGCGCACGATAGCTATGCCCGCAGTTTGATCAGCATTCTCACCAGCAAGACCATCCAAAGTTTTACCCGCTTGAACCAAAGCCACACCACCGCCAACAACAATACCTTCTTGTACAGCAGCGCGAGTTGCATTCAGCGCGTCGTCGACGCGGTCTTTACGTTCTTTCACTTCAACTTCGGTCATACCGCCGACGCGGATAACAGCAACACCGCCAGCCAGTTTGGCCACACGCTCTTGCAACTTTTCGCGGTCGTAATCTGAGGTTGTGTCTTCAATTTGCGCACGGATTTGCGCAACACGGCCAGCAATTTCAGCCTTGTCGCCAGCACCATCAACTATAGTTGTAGTATCTTTGGTGATTGTCACTTTTTTCGCGCGGCCCAACATATCGATGGTCACGTTTTCAAGCTTCATGCCCAAATCGTCAGAGATCACCTGACCACCGGTCAAGATGGCAATATCTTGCAACATTGCTTTGCGGCGATCGCCAAAACCGGGTGCTTTGACCGCAGCAATTTTCAAGCCACCGCGCAATTTGTTCACAACCAAAGTTGCCAAAGCTTCGCCTTCAACATCTTCCGAGATGATGATTAAAGGCTTTTGGCTTTGAATAACGGATTCCAACAAAGGAACCATTGGCTGCAACGATGAGAGTTTTTTCTCATGCAACAAAATGTAGCAATCTTCTAGGTCAGCAACCATTTTGTCAGGATTCGTGACAAAATATGGCGACAAGAAACCACGGTCGAACTGCATGCCTTCAACAACTTCCGTCGCTGTTTCCAGACCTTTGTTTTCTTCAACAGTGATCACGCCTTCGTTGCCGACTTTTTGCATCGCATCAGCGATTTGACGACCAATTTCAGCTTCACCATTAGCAGAGATCGTGCCTACTTGCGCAACTTCAGCCGAGTCAGAAACAGGACGCGCAGCCGCTTTGATCGCAGCAACGACTTTTGCCGTTGCCAAATCGATACCGCGCTTTAGGTCCATTGGGTTCATACCCGCAGCAACGGCTTTCACGCCTTCTTTGATGATGGCTTGTGCCAACACAGTTGCGGTCGTGGTGCCGTCGCCTGCTTCGTCATTCGTGCGCGAAGCGACTTCTTTAACCATCTGTGCGCCCATGTTTTCAAAGCGATCTGAAAGTTCGATCTCTTTGGCAACGGTAACACCGTCTTTGGTGATACGAGGTGCGCCGAATGATTTTTCAATAACAACATTGCGGCCTTTTGGACCCAAAGTTACTTTTACAGCATCCGCAAGGATGTTTACGCCGCGCAACATACGGTCACGGGCGTCGGTGTCAAATCTGACTTCCTTAGCAGCCATTTGCTTGCTCCAGTTTATTTAAAATTACGGTTAAGAAAGATGCCCCTTCATAAAGAGAGGGCCTGCGCTTTTAGGAAATGATTCCCAAAATGTCGCTTTCTTTCATGATAAGAAGTTCTTTACCTTCAAGTGTGACTTCGGTGCCTGACCATTTGCCAAACAACACGCGATCACCAGCTTTTACGCCCATCGGGATTAATTCGCCCGAATCTTTGCGCGCGCCAGCCCCACAGGCGATAACTTCGCCCTCAGCAGGTTTTTCTTTTGCGGTGTCCGGGATGATTAGACCACCTTTGGTCTTTTCTTCGCCTTCAATGCGGCGGACCAATACGCGGTCTTGCAGCGGTGTAAATGCCATCTGAAAACTCTCCTTAGGTTTCAGGTTAAATCCTATTAGCACTCACCTAGCGTCAGTGCTAACAATGGGTATTTAGTTATGCCCCTTCCCCATGTCAACAACCCCAAGTATAAAAATTTTTAACCGGAACGGGGCGCAGCATACAGCATTTTATAGTCGCTCAGGCGTGACAATGACAGTGTCATGACCTATAAGGCGGCCAGCAGTAATCCACGGATAGACCATGATTAAGATTTTCGGACATAAGGCCCCAGACACAGACAGCACAGGCTCTCCAATAATTTGGGCTTGGTATTTAAACGAGATCAAAAAAACACCAGCGCAGGCTATTTTGTTGGGCAGCCCAAACATGGAAGCTGACTTCGTATTGCGACATTGGGGTCTGGAGAAACCTGCCATCATTCAAGAGATTTCGCCTAATGAACCTATAATCATTGTCGACACGAACAATCCTGCTGAATTGCCTACCTCGGTGAATGATGCGACGATTTTGGCCATCATTGACCACCATCTGTTGGTTGGGGGCCTTAAATCCAAAAACCCGATCGAAGTGACGATGCGCCCCTTGGCGTGCACAGCCACGATAATGCATGATCTGATAGGTGTAGATCTTGCGCTTGCCCCACCCGCAATTAAAGGCATGATGTTGTCTTGCATTTTGTCGGACACGCTGCTGTTTCGTTCGCCGACCACAACCAACCATGATCGCGCAGTGGCCGAAGCTTTGGCAACAGAGCTTGGAGTGAACATGACGGATCTGGCCGATAAAATGTTTGCGGCCAAATCCGACATTTCGGCCTTTAGCGATGCCGCCCTTTTGCGGATGGATTCCAAAGAATATCAAGTTGCTGACAAAAAACTACGCATTTCGGTGTTAGAGACTACCTCTCCCAATATTGTACTTGAGCGTAAACTCTCACTGATGCAGGCCATGCCTTTGGTTGCAGCCGAAGACGGCGCAGATCAGGTCTTGCTGTTCGTAGTTGATATTTTGCGCGAAGAAGCAACTCTATTGGTGCCAAATGCTCTGGTGGCTGAAATGGCGCGGGCCTCATTTGGGGCGTTGGTAACGGGTGACACCGTCACGCTGCCAGGCATCATGTCACGCAAAAAGCAGATCATCCCTGCGCTTAAATTATAACCCCGAAATGTCCCAAATAATTCAATATTTGTCTAATATCTCAGCGCAATATGACGCGGTTTTTTGCGACCTTTGGGGATGCCTGCACAATGGACATACCCCCTTTCCAGCTGCAGTTAGCGCGCTGCAAACCTATCGACGGGCGGGCGGCACCGTGATTTTGGTGACAAATTCACCCCGCCCCAGTGCCAGCGTCAAGGCACAGCTTGATGGAATGCACGTTCCCCAAGATTGCTATGATGCAATTGCAAGCTCGGGTGATGCCGCGCAATTTGGATTTTATGGGGGAGCTGTGGGCCAAAAGGTCTATCACATAGGACCACCCCACGATGTGGGGTTTTTTACCAGCGTCAGCGCTGAGTTGAATATTTTTATGGCACCAAACCCAACCATTGAGCGCGTAGATTTTGACGCCGCCCAAGGCATCGTTTGCACTGGGCCATTCAATGATGCCGTCGACACGCCCGAAGATTACCGCGACCAATTCGCAAAAGCGATTTCCCGCAATATGCCGATGTTATGCGCCAATCCTGATATTATCGTTGATCGAGGAGATCAGCGTATATATTGCGCAGGGGCCTTGGCCGCGCTTTATTCCCAGATGGGTGGGCTATCCCTTTATTATGGCAAACCCCATGCACCAATTTACGATCTGGCACGACGCCGACTATCCCAACTTCAGCCCGACCTAAAGTCGCCGCGCGCGCTCGCCATCGGCGACGGGATCGACACCGATATTTTAGGGGCAATGTATCAGGGTATTGATAGCCTTTTCATCACCTCTGGGATAGCAGCAGGAAATTTTGGCGCCAATACTCAAAATCCTGAGGCCGCACTTCTTACCCCGTGGCTTGCCGCCCAAGATCGCACAACAACTTTTTCGATTGGCTTTTTGCGTTAGACTGGCCCAAGGGGGACGGCACTTGAAATATAGACGGCGCTAGGCGATACCAAACACCAAGATATATATTGCCCGCGTTACTCGGGCCAAAGGCCAATTGGAATATGCAGATTTACCGCCAATTATTAGGCCTTGCGGCCAAGGACAAAGGGGCGTCTTGCGCCTTAGGTAATTTTGACGGTGTGCATTTAGGCCATCAATCGGTACTGGATGTCGCACGCGTACATGGGCCCTTAGGCATCATCACATTTGAACCTCACCCAAGAGCCTTCTTCAACCCCACTAATACGGCTCCATTTCGCTTGATGAACGCCAAAGCTCGGACGCATGAAATGGCGCGGCTGGGTGTTAAAAATCTTTATGAGCTGCCCTTCAACACAGAAATGGCGGCCCTGTCACCGCGCGACTTTGCCAAACTGATTTTGCAAGAGGGCCTGGGCGTGTCACATGTGGTTGTGGGGGCGGACTTTTGTTTTGGTGCCGGGCGCTCTGGGCGGGCCAAAGATTTGGTTTCGCTGGGTAAAGAATTTGGTTTTGGCGTCACGGTTTCTCAGCTTTTGCACACCTCTGGGGCCGAAATTTCCTCGACCGCTATTCGCCAAGCGTTAAAAGAGGGCGATCCCCAACTCGCACAACAAATGCTGGGTCACCCTCACCGAATTGAAGGGCCTGTCATTCATGGCGAAAAACGGGGTCGCGACTTGGGTTATCCCACAGCCAATATGGCAGTAAACGACCTTCACCTGCCAAAGTTCGGCGTTTATGCGGTGTTGGTTGACGTGTTGACTGGTCCGTTTGAGGGCAGCTACAAAGCTGCCTCCAGCCTTGGCGTGCGGCCGATGTTTGGCAAAAACCAACCTAATTTGGAAAGTTTCCTTTTCGATTTTTCGGGCGATCTTTACGGCGCAGAGCTATCGGTGGCATTTGTCGCCTATTTGCGCCCCGAACTAAAGTTTGACGGGCTGCAAGAATTGCGTGATCAAATGGCCAAAGACTGCGCACAAGCGCGCACAATATTGGAGCCCCTATGACCGAAAATATGCGCCCGAAATTTTGGGAAACACTTCCTCTTGAAGCATTGACCCATAACGAATGGGAGGCACTTTGCGATGGCTGCGGCAAATGCTGCCTGAATAAACTTGAGTTTGAAGATACTGGCGAAGTGGCCTTTACACGTTTGGCGTGCCAGCTTTTAGATGGAGAAACCTGCCGTTGCAAAAACTATGAAAATCGACGTGATTTTGTTCCAGACTGTGTGCAAGTTACGCCAGAGCGGTTGCCTAACATTGTCTACTGGCTGCCACGCACATGTGCTTATCGGCGCCTCCACGAGGGCAAACCACTTTTAGACTGGCATCCGCTTATTTCAGGCACAACACAATCAGTACATGATGCACGCATTTCGGTGCAGGGCTGGACGCTGCCTGAAACATCGGTCCCGACTGAGAATTGGGAAGATTACCTAATAGAGGAGACGCCCTAATGTTTTTCGCGTCAGACAATACCGCACCAGTCGCACCCGAAGTTTGGGCCGCGATGGCAGCAGTGAATGAGGTGCAAACCAAATCTTACGGAGCCGATCCGATGATGGGGGCGCTTACACTCCAGATGCGCCACTTGTTCGAAGCACCCACAGCTACCACATATTTGGTCCCTACAGGCACTGCAGCAAATGCACTGAGTTTGGCCTTGCAAACTCCACCTTGGGGATCAATTTTTTGCCACCCACAGGCCCATATAGAAAAAGACGAATGCGGTGCGCCAGAGTTTTTCACCAATGGCGCAAAGCTGGTCTTGGTTGACGGGCCGCATGGAAAAATGACGCCGGAATCCCTCCGCCGCACCATTGAGGCTAGTGGACTTGGCGGCGTTCACAGCGTGCAGAGAGGCCTTGTCTCATTGACCAATGTAACCGAATCGGGCACGGTCTATCAACTAGATGAGGTCAAAGCCTTAACCCGCGTGGCAAAAGAATTTGGGCTGCCCTGCCATATGGACGGCGCACGCTTTGCTAATGCTTTGGTGGCCACAAATGCTAAAGCCGCAGATATGACATGGCGCGCGGGCATTGATATTTTGTCTTTTGGCGGCACCAAGAATGGCCTTATGGGCGTCGAAGCGGTGGTCTTGTTTCACCCCCATCAGGCGTGGGAGTTCGAACTGCGGCGCAAACGCGCAGGGCATTTAATGTCGAAACACCGTTTTATGTCTGCCCAAATGCAAGCCTATCTGCAAGACGATCTTTGGCTAAATCTTGCCAAACGCGCCAATGACAGCGCTGCAGACTTGGTACAGGCCATGGGTAAACTGCCCTATGTAACCTTCGATCACCCCACCGATGCCAACATCATTTTCGCCCGTTGGCCTCGTAAATTCCACCAAATTCTACACGATGCGGGGGCCTATTATTATTTAAATGACGGCGAAACCCTAATGGGTGGGGGCGACGATGTTTTGGGGGCGCGGCTTGTGTGCTCGTGGGCGACGGCAAAGGCGGATATTGATCATTTCGGGCGCATCCTTGCAGGTCATTGAGTTCCTGCTTTGAAGATGTCCACAAAAGATTACAAATCTTAGATAATTGGCTGCTGATTGGTTTTCAAAAGCACCTCACAGTGCTAGGGATATTCCAAGTTTGAAGAATCCTTTTTGCTCTAGGCAAGGAACTGATATGTCTGTAATGGCCGAACCCAAACTGATCTCTGGAACTGCTAATCTTGATCTTGCCAAATCGATCGCCAGACGTATGTCGATGCATCGTGGCATGTCGGTGAGTTTGGTCGACACGAGGGTCGAACGTTTCAACGATCAGGAAATTTTTGTTGAGGTGTATGAGAATGTGCGTGGCGAAGATATGTATATCATTCAGCCCACATCCAACCCCGCTAATGATAATTTGATGGAGCTGTTGATCATCGCTGATGCGCTGCGCCGTTCCTCTGCGGCGCGCATCACAGCCGTCATCCCATATTTCGGCTATGCACGCCAAGATCGCCGCGCCAAGGCCCGCACTCCAATTTCCGCGAAGCTTGTGGCCAATTTGCTGACCGAAGCTGGCATTGACCGCGTTTTGACGCTAGACCTTCACGCCGCGCAAATTCAGGGCTTTTTTGATGTGCCCGTTGATAACCTTTACTCCGCGCCGATCTTTGCCTTGGATATTGAGCATAACTTCAAAGGCGATATGGATAATTTGATGGTGGTTTCGCCCGACGTCGGAGGCGTGGTCCGCGCCCGTGCTATCGCTAAGAGGCTTGATGATGCCGATTTAGCTATTATCGATAAACGTCGTCCCAAAGCCAATGAGACGCGTGTCATGAATATAATAGGTGATGTCGCGGATCGAACTTGCGTGATGGTTGATGACATGGTTGATACTGCGGGTACTTTATGCAGTGCAGCGGTTGCTCTAAAAGAGAATGGTGCTAAAAAAGTAGTAGCTTATTGCACACATGCCGTTCTTTCAGGTAGTGCGATAACTAATTTGACCAATTCGCCATTAGACGAGTTGGTGGTTACTGATACAATCCCTTTAACCGAGGATGCCATTGCATGCGGGAAGATAAGACAGCTATCAGTTGCAGGTTTGTTGGCGGAGAGTATCCGTAGAATTAATTCGAGTCAATCGTTGAGCTCGATGTTTGTTGATTAGAGGGTTGTTTTTCATTTGGTCGCGGATGAAGGATGACGGATATTAATAGTTACTTGGAGAATACGAAATGGAAGATATTATTTTAAATGCGGAAATTCGCAGCGAGATGGGCAAGGGTGCGAGCCGCCGCCTTCGCAAAGCCGGCAAAGTCTTGGGTATAGTCTATGGTGGTAAAAAAGATGCGGTTTCGATCCAGTTGTCACACTCCGACATGTTAAAAGCGACTTCTAACGTAAGCTTTTACTCGCAGGTTCTGGGTTTGTCTATTGAAGGCAAGAAGGAGAAAGTGGTAATTAAAGATATGCAACGGCACCCTTGGAAACCAGTGATAATGCATATGGACTTCAATAGGATAAACGAATCAGAGACCCTAAACATCAGAGTGCCAATACATTTTGTAAACGAAGATTTATGTGTCGGTGTCAAACAAGATGGTGGTGTAATTGCGCATTTAGCGGCTGATATCGAAGTGACCTGTTTGCCTGCCAGTATCCCAGAATTTGTT
>Ga0209335_10006065_pt1 | contig 10891 bp, 8 predicted proteins | sample COG_09_FD_184753 | JGI IMG/M metagenome (GOLD analysis project Ga0209335, IMG submission 184753) | Pelagic Microbial community sample from North Sea - COGITO 998_met_09 (SPAdes) (version 2) | ecosystem: Environmental > Aquatic > Marine > Neritic zone/Coastal water | place: Helgoland, sampling...
GACCATTCGCAACAAGCGGGTCAAACCCCTATTGGAAGTGACGCAGGAAGAGTTCTACGACACCATGGGCATCTCTGCCTTCTCACTCGTCCGCATCACCCACCACTTACTTGGAAAAGGAGTCATGCAGCATGGGGCTTCCATTTGCTCCTTGAGCTACATCGCTGCGGAAAAAGTCACCTTCCACCCCTACCGCAACATGAGCCTGGCCAAGGCCGCACTGGAGCGCATCACCATTGAGCTCGCCGACGAACTGGGCCGCAGCCATGGCATCCGCGTCAACGCCTTGCGGTTCTCACCCTACCTCGGCAGCAAGGCCGGCAATGCCACCCTGGAGCCCGCTGACGTGGAAAAAGCCGCTTCCATGAGCCCCCTAGGCAACGCCCTACCCCGAGACCTCGCTTTGGAAATCGTGCACCTGTTCCAACCCGGCCTCCGCATCACGGGAGAAATCCGCCACATCGACGGCGGATACCACGTGACGGGCTGACATCACGCACTTCCCGGGAAACCCGAAACTCCATGGAATTAGCATTCCTTGGGAGCAGATTAATAACACCCAAAACAATACAAAAATCAATACCAACGTAGGATAAGGGAAAGCAGACACATCACGCTTTTCAACCTGCATGAAAACCCCTCTACCCCACCCTCACCCCTTCCACCGTCCAAGGCCATTGATATTGGGCCTGCTCGTTCTCATCAGCACTTCATTCTCAGCCCAGACGGCCAGTACGTACAGTGATTTTCCAAGGCCCGAAGTTCTCTGGAAAACACAAATCGGAAAGACGACTTATCGGACACAAGCCGCGCTGATGGACGGACGCATTTACATCGGGTCCAACGGACAACGCTATAAAGACTTGATCGGGGACGGCGGCAACGGACTGTACGTCCTCAATGCGCGCTCGGGATCCATCGTGGCCAATATTGCGGGCGAGCAATGGGGTGACAACGACGTGAATGGGGTCGTCGCGCTGGATGGCAAGGTCTACTTCGGCAATGACAATGATGAGTTCTTCTGCGCAGACAAAAACGGAGACATCGTTTGGCGGCTTCCTTGCTCAGGAGATGTAGAGCATGCGCCCAGCGTATTGAATCGACCAAACGGCAAGAAGTGCATTGTTTTTGCAACCGAAATGGGAGAAGTCCGAGCGGTCAATCCAATAGACGGGAGCACCATATGGGTGCATTACCACCCCGATTTTGACGGATGGAAACCCGGAAGCAACCGTTTTGTATTCCGGGTCAAGAATCACATCAGCAGTCCGAATTTTTATTTCACTCCTCCATTTTTGGCAGATTACAATAAGGATACCTACTCAGACCTCTGCTACACCACTTCATCCGGCATGGTCGTACTCAACGGAGTCGACGGCATCATCTTGAGCACCAACTCCGTAGGATCATACTATTCGCCCATCACGCAGCGGATGAGCAGAATGGGCGTCGAACTCCTCGACCATCAATATGTAGAGACTGCTGACCCCGATGACCGGTGGAAGGCGAAATACACCGTCAAGGACTTGAACGGCCGGACCTTGCGCGACTTTCCTGAACTGCTTGAAACCTCATTGAAGGGGCAATGCAGACGGACCAGTGATGGCAGCATATTGATGCGGGCCAAAGAAAACGCATACATGGAGTGGATTCCAGGAATGAAGTTTCCAGTTCGGATGGACCGCAAGGCATTGCGCTCTGGACGCGAGCCCATTCAACATCACCCCGGTTACATTCAGTATTCCGGCACATTCATGACCGCCCAAACGTGGGAATGTCGTGGGAAAGAGGTCTTTGCCGTCATGGTCGAAAACAATGTCCATAAGGAATCCCATGCCCGCCATTCCCTGCTGGAAATACGAGATGCGATCACAGGGATGCTGCTCTCAGATGTCCTCCTTCCCGCGCGCTCGGAGAGCACCCCTATGGTACTCGACACCAACGGTGACGGCACATTCGAAATCCTTGTCGGCGACGACACGGGCCACCTGTACTGCATTCAACTCTGAAACTCATGAACAAGAAAAACATGGCCTTCGCTGCCCTGGTACTGGGGATGTTGTCAGTTGTGTTGTTTGTATTCCTTAAAAGGGATGAAACAGTACCCACTGAAAAAAATCCTCCATTGGGCATTTCACCCTTTATCGAAACACAAGACCTCACTTTTACCACGTTCATTTTCGGTGCGGACACGGGAATTTCAGCGCGTCTTCCAAGCGGGACGCAAGTGGACATTCCCGGCGGACTTCTAGTGGACGCCGACGGAAATGCCGTGAACGGCGAAGTTTCGTTGAACATCCGGGAATTGGACTCTCCCTACCGCATGCTGCAGGCTGGCATTCCCATGCAAACCACAGATCGGAACTACTTTTCCTCAGCCGGCATGGTTGAAGTCCGCGCTATGCAAGATGGCGAACCCTTGTATTGTCGGCCAGAAGGGCAATACGGCATCCAACTCGCATCCAACATTGCAGGTAGCGCTCCCGAATACAAGCTCTACCGCTTCAAGGAGGATTCTACCTTGTCATGGGAAGAAGCGGGAGAATACCAACTCCGTACCAATGCCTTGCGTGACGAGGAACTGACCAGCATCGATTCGGCCATTCAGACCCTGAATTTCACACTGCCAGAGCGGCCTTTCTCACCGCTGCCCGAAGACTTTGTATTTACCATCAGCGGCCACGCCGAATACGCCATCAACGCCAAGGCCTTGGAAGGCATGGACTGGTTGTGGATCCCCGAGACTGGAGACGATCCACTCGCCCCACCTGTCGGCCTGCTTCGACGCCCTTGGGACGAGATGTCCGCTGCGGATGAAGGAAAAGGGGTCAAACGATTCACCTTTACCATGACCCAATTTCAGGATGGTAAGACCACTGTGGAAACGGCCTCCATCTTGGGAAAATCCGTACTCAAGGGGCGCGAACTGAAACGGCGCATGCGCGCATTCGAAGAAGCCCAAAAGGAACACGAAGTGGCGTACGCTGCCCTGCAAGCCCGTGAAGCGCAGTTGCGACTCGAGCGCAACATGATTTACGCCTTTCAGAGCAGCGGATTTGGCCTGCTCAACATCGACAAACTTGACAGCGAGGACGCACTGATGCTGGTCAATGCCACCATCCGCATTGACGGAAAGCCGTTCACGGCAAGGGAGGAAGCCCATTTGTGGATTGTTTCCGAGGATGAAAACACGGTGTTTCGCTTTCCATCAAACCGATTCAAAAGCCTCACTTTGCCCGAGGGAGCGTTTGCAGTCTACCTCCGGCAGTCCGCTGATTCCCTGGCCTACATGGGCAGCTTGGAAACCGCCATCCTGGTGGACCGCCTGGAACCTGAGCCAGGGTTCGCATCACCCGTGGAGTTCGACCTGATTGGCGCATCCGAGTCCGCATTCTCCTCTTTGATTCAACCCTCCGAACCTGCCTAACCCCACAACATGAAGCCAGCCCATTATAGCCCCATTCCGTCAACATGGATTGCACTTGCCCTCGCTTTGGGCACCATACAAGACGCACCCGCACAGTATCCCGTGGCCGTTTCCATCTCTGAACGCCCCATGGAACCCAACCAAACAAAAAACTCTGGTGCTCATACCATGCTCTGGGGAAAGGGCATCACGGAGCCAGATGCCGTCCGCATTGTCCAGTCCATCGAAACCCCATTGGCGGACACTTCGGTGTACACATTCACTGGCGATTACCCCTCCTACCACGATGACTTTGGACAATCTCTTGAGACGCTATTGGAAGGTCAAACAAAACGTTCCATGCCCTTTGGGGACAAACTCATCCGCGTTCCGGACAATGGAGAAGTCCCCAGTGGATTCCTTCCCGCAAAATGGACCGAACCATCGTCGTTTACTTATCCGGGTTGGAGGACTTTTGAAACATGGGATTACGAATCTGGGAAGGAGTTCGTCAAAACTCCGGTGGCCATGGCACCATATTGGGAGTCATTTGATTCTGAAGGATACTCAATAGGCATTGCCCCAACCGGCATTCGCTATTGCGAAAAGCCAATGGACAGGGCCGAGGTGCTCGACACCTGGGAAGTGATGTACCAAGTCGACCTCTTTGATTTGGAGCATGAATTGTCCATGGATGGTTCATGGGCCTCGGGACAATTAGAAAGTGCGGAACAACACTTTCCGCAAGGGGCCATGGACATGATGCTGGGGCACATGTTTTCCGACCTGTCAAACGGAAAAGCAATCGGGCGATCCTACACCCTTTCCAACATTCAAGCCCTGGACATCCCAAACCGTCATTCAATGGCCCGGAATTCCGACCGAGACTTGCCAGCAGAAATCGGTCAGGTCCTGTCCATGGATTCCATCAAATCGATACTCCAAGAGGAGGTAACACATCCAACGTTCGACCCCTTTACAGGAGATATCATTGGGGAAATGACGACCCTTGTCCCCTTCACCAGCCAGAACATTGGCGGTTTCATCTTTTACGAAACGTGGTCCATCCCAAAGGGCGGCGGTTGCCTGCAGAAATCGGTGCACGGCGTAGCCCCTACCCTCCGAGGATTCGATGAGGATGGGACACCATTGTTTCCCAGCGTGCCACTTGGGCTTTATGTCGAATTCCCGGGTGCCAGCAAATGACAAAACACCGCATTGGTACTGTCCAGGAGAGAACCGGCTGAACCAAATCGGCAGGTCCATCCCTTTGGCGGGTTTTGTCACCCATACCCCTGATTCTGCAGAAACATTCTCGTTCCGTCACGGTTATGTCATCAGACCGGTATTACCAAGACATGACATTCCCACGATTTTCCTTCGGTTTGATGGCCATTGTTGTAGGCCTCCTGTCCAATGCGGATCACGCACAGGCGCAATGCGAAGCCGACCACACCATCGTGATGGCCGACTACTACTTTGCCCCGGCGGAGCTGACCATTGCGCCCGGTGAAACGGTGGCCTTTGTCAACGTTCAAGGCACGCACAACATCAACGGCATCACCAACACCCTCACCGGGGAGCCTTGGGGCAATCCCGTGGACTTCTTCCTTGAGGAGACCGAAGGCACGGAAGAAGGCACCTGCATGGGGGTCATACAGTTTGACGTCCCCGGCGTCTACAACTTCGACTCGAGCATCGGCTTCCAAGCCCAGCTCGGCATGGTCGGCACCATCACCGTGGACGCCTTCACACTCAGCGACATGTTGACCGGTTGGACCAGCGACGAAACCTCCCTGGGGGTATGGCAGACCACCTGGGCCATGCAGAGCTACCTCCCTGGAACCTTGGACGGCAACGACCCCATCACCGTCTTCATGCCCAATGACGCAGCCGTCGATGCCTTGGGAGACCTGATGAACCTCAATCAGTTCGACCTGCTCGCGATGTACGACATGGCGGAAATCCTCCAATACCACATCGTACCGGGGGTCTACCTCGCCGAAGACCTGCAACCGGGCATGTCATTGCCCACCCTCCAGGGCGACAGCCTCAGCATCATCCTCGGCGCCAATGGGCTTGAAGTCGATGGGGTGAACATCGTCGGAACGGACTACACCGCCTTCAATGGGGTCGTGCACATCATTGATTATGGCCTCGCCCCTGCCGGCCTGCCCAATGCCACCGTCTACCAAGTCGTCGTGGAGAGCGAGAACCACGGCGTATTTGAGCTCGCCATCAACGAAACCCTGCTCAACGACGACCTCATCGGACAGCCCGTGCTCAACGACAACGAATATGCACCGGGGCACTTCACCGTCTTTGCTCCCACCGACCAGGCCTTCATCGCCTTTGCACAGGAGAATGGGTTTGCGAGCATGGAGGATTTCTTTGACTCCCCCTATTTCGACGAGATCATCCGCCGTCACATTGTGGAGGTGCCCTATGAAAGCGATCAATTCTTCAACGGGCAAAACCTGTACTCCTATGGCGGGGACAACGTGCAAATGAGCGTGGCCGGCGAAGACATCGCCGTAGAGAATGCCACCATCGTGGTGCCCGACTTGATGGCGTACAACGGCGTGGTCCACGTCGTCGACGAGGTCATTGATTTCGAGTTCCCCAATCCAGTGGGCACCTGCGGCACTTGGACGCTCAACATGTACGCACCCAACGGGGAAGGTTGGAGCGGCTACATGCAGGTGTTGGTCGACAATGTGCTCGTCGGCGAGCCCACCGTGTTCGACGGCACCTCCAACAGCTTCGCCTTTGCCGTAAACCAAGGCTCCGTGGTGGACATGAACTACATCTCCAGTTTTGGGGGATGGCCCGGGAACTTCGAAGTGGTGGATGCTGAAGGCACCGTCCTCTTCGATTCGGATTCCCCCGCCAATTCCAACTTCCAATATGGATCTGCAGCCGGTGTTTATGGCCTGAAGGCCTGCGCCGACGAGGCCGAGTGCAGCCGCATCAAGGTCACGCTCTACTCCGATTTCGACGGGTGGGACCTCGGCAGCCTCTTCGTCTACGACGGGCCGGTGCTCGCCGACATCATTGGCGGGTTTTGGTTCAATGGAGCAGCCCTCATCGGATACGTGGACCTGTACGATGGCAGCGACGTGAGCTTTCAGGTCAGTGGCGGTTACTATTCCGACTACTACAGCTACCTCGTGGAGGACGAGGAAGGCAATGTTCTGGTCGATCAAGTAGAACAGTATGTTCCGGCTGAAAACACATTCGGCGTGGTGGTCTGCGCCACTTCCTTTGTCGCAGAATCCGGAGCCCTCTTGCCGTTGCTGTATCCCAATCCCGCAAGGGAAGGATTGGCCTTATCGGGCATCCCCGCCAACGGCGCATGGCAACTGAATCTAACCGATGCGCAGGGTCGGCCCGTCCTTTCCTCATCGGGAATCGGGCCGGGTACCATCGACCTGACATCGCTGGCGGGCGGTGTGTATTTGGCGTCGGTGATCATGGACGGAAGCACCCTGCAGACCACACGACTTGTCGTGGAATAATCAGCTTCAAGAGGGCGCTTCAAACAGGCGCTGAAGGCGGCGTGGCTTGGAATTCTCTAATGTTAAGCCTATATTAAGAGAACATTAAGCCCCACGCACATGATGATTTCTCTGTTTGACTGGATCTGGATCGAGATCATTGCCGTCACCTCAACCGGGGCGGTCGCTTATTGTTTGGTCATGGGCCGTAAGGCGGTTCAAGATGAAATGGAGACCCTGCGCGACGAGCTCGAACACCAGCGCAGCCGCAAGAAATTCTGGAAGGCGCGGGCCAAAGGTCAGCAGCCCATGAAGGCCGAGGCAGCGGGCACAGCCCCCATCTCTCTGGCCAACCGAAGGGTATCTCTGGGCGCTTCAGGTACAAGCCACTGAGCACAGCACACGCCGACATCCTTGCCCGTCCAAGCGGCAGCGTGCCGTTTATTTGCGGCACATGCAAGCGCTTCGAATTTTGTCGGCTTTGGCCGTCCTTTTTTCCGTTCAGCCCGTCCATTCACAAGACTTTGTAGACCGCATTGACCCGCCATTCTGGTGGACCGATATGCCTGTTGAACGCCTGCAGGTCATGGTCCATGGAGACAGCTTGGCTCAATATGACGTGCGCGTCGACCACCCCGGTGTCACCGTCCATAAGGTGTTGTCGGGAGACAGCCCCAACTACCGTTTCATTTACCTTGACATCGCACCGGGCACAGCTCCGGGCAAAGTCACCCTCGAGTGGGTCAACCCCGCCCGGTCCGAACGCCCGGTGGGCAAGACAAATTTTAAGCTCCATGGCCGCGCCAAGCGCAAAATCAAGGGCTATGACGGCAGCGACGCCATATGTCTCATCACCCCCGATCGGTTCGCCAACGGCGACCCCGACAATGACGCCATCGAGGGCATGCGCGAAGCCCCGCAGCGCGCCGACGATCACGGACGCCATGGCGGCGACCTGGCCGGCATCTCCGACCACCTGGACTACTTGTCCGACATGGGCTACACGGCCATTTGGCTCAACCCCCTGCTCGAAAACGACCAGCCCCAGTGGTCCTATCACGGGTACGCCACAACGGACTATTACCAGGTAGATCGGCGGTTTGGCACCAACGAAGCCTACCGCGATTTGGCCGAGGCCGCGCGCAGTAAAGGCGTCAAGCTCATCATGGACATGATCATGAACCACTGCGGTTCGGAGCACCCTTGGATGGAGGATTTACCGACTGACGACTGGATCAACAATGGCGGTGAATTCACCCCCACCACCCACCGCCGCACCACCCTGCGCGACCCCTACGTGGCCAAGTCAGACTACTTTGACTTCACAGACGGTTGGTTCGTCAAGGAAATGCCCGACCTCAACCAGCGCGAACCCCTCCTCGCCGACTTCCTGATTCAGAACACCATCTGGTGGATCGAATACCTGGGGTTGAGTGGCATCCGCATGGACACCTACCCTTACGCCGACGCGAAATTCATGTCGCATTGGACCTGCGAGGTGCGCAAAGCCTATCCTGGACTCAATATCTGCGGCGAAGAGTGGAGCTTGAACCCTGCCGTTCTGGCCTACTGGCAAGCGGGCAAGGACAATTCCAATGGCTATACTTCCTGCCTGCCGGGCCTGCTTGACTTCCCGCTTCATCACGCCTTCATGCAATGCATGACCGAAGAGGAAACCTGGCATTCCAACTGGGTCCGCCTGTATGAGATGCTCGGCAACGACTTCCTCTACCCCGATCCGTTCAACCACGTCATCTTCCCCGACAACCACGACATGAGCCGGGTCCACACCCAACTCGGCGACGACGTCCGCAAGACGCGGCTGGCGATGGCCTTCTTTGCCACCACGCGGGGGATTCCCCAATTCTACTATGGGACCGAAATTCTGATGTCCAATACCGGCGATGACAGCCATGGCAACATCCGCAGCGACTTCCCCGGTGGCTGGGTGGGCGACGCAACCAACGGGTTTTCCGGAGACGGCCTGAGCCAGGAATCTCTTGACTTCCAGGATTTCACGCGGCGGCTGCTCAACTGGCGCCAGACCTCAACGGCCGTACACAGCGGCAAACTGGCACACTACGTTCCAGAAGGCGGCGCCTACGTCTATTTCCGACGCGACGCAGCATCCACCGTCATGGTCGTCCTCAACCAATCCGACACCACTGAAGCGCTGGACGTAAAGCGATTCGATGCGGTGCTGAGGGGGCGCCGCAACCTCACGGACGCGCTGACAGGCGAAGCGATCAACGTAGAGGGGGACACCTTGAGCGTCCCGGGCTGGCAGGCCTGGATACTCGAAGTAGAGTAAGGCCCTCAGGGTACGGTCAACGGGAGGTCAGGCGGCGCACCGAGGTGTAGCGTTGCCCTTCGGACACCACCTCCACTTGATAGACATAAGAAGCAGGGGCCAATCCGAGCATCCCAAAATCCACAGCAAAACGGTGGTCGCCCGCAGGCAGTTGACCGGCATCGGCGCGGTGGACGCAACGCCCTTGTACTGACCACAGCGACCATTTCACCTCCGCCCCGCGGTGAAGCGTCAAGGGGATTTCGGTCCGGCCCACCACAGGATTGGGGAAGTTCTGACCGAGGTCCATCACCTGCGCGGTCTGCCGCTCGAGGTACCCGACCCCGTTGGTGCCATTGCCCTCGACCGTGGCTTCGTAGAACGACACGTATTCGCCTGCGGCCTCGTCCCACTCAAAGTCGGCCAGCTGCAAGTCGTAGCCATCCGAAAACCCGCCATCCTGCTCCGGGCTCAGTGGGTCCGGACCTGCAGGATACAAGGGGAAGTTGGCCTCAACCGCCTCTACCAATGCCGCGTGCGGCCAAGTGTATTGGGAGACCACGCTGTATTGGCTGCTCACAAAGACCTGGAAATGCATGTGCGTCACCCGCCCAGGATACCAGCCGGGAACGATGGTCACGAATTCGCATTCGCCGTTGGCGTCGGTAAACTGATAGCCCCGGCAATGGGTCAGCCCATCCAGGCTGCCATAGCCCGAGTAACCGCCATCGCGGTCGCAGTGCCAGACATTGACCCGCACATTGGGCATCGGCTCGCAGTTTCCCGCCCCGATGATCCTGATGCGCTGCCGCATGGCCACACCCGGGACGCCCTCAGCGATCTCTTGCCGAAAGAAAAAGGCATTCTCCTCCAAATCCAGCGGAAACGGCCCAGCCGTCTCCGAAGGGACGAGCGTACAATTGCTGCCGCCGGAGGCTGCACCGCGCTGGTGGCGCGCGCCTTTGGCACCGCGCCCAAACAAAGGCAAGGCTGCCGGCAAGGCCAAGGCGCTGCCAAAAACTTTTAGGAAATCCGCTCGTTTCATGGAATCAGCATGGAGTACCAATGTACACTGACCGACCCAACATACCTGGTCAACAAATCAATGCGCCACGATGAACCGCGTCTTTGGCAGCGCGCCACATTGGGCCACATAAGCGCCTTCGGGCCAACCCGATACATCGAGCCGGCCGGCGTCAAGTGGTCCGCGGAAAAACAGGCGGCCTTGGAGGTCCCACACCACCACCTCTCCGGCAGCGGAAAGGGCCACAGGAGCAGCGGCCTCGGGCAGCGCGTACCATTGATCGGCGGGATTGGGGTAGCCCGGGCGCAGCCAGGGAGAGCCCCCCTCCTCCACAGAAGAGGCCAACGCTCCGAACCGAATGTCTTGCACGTCTTCTACCCCGGGGTCCACCATGTTCCAAAAAGCGCACGAAACGGCACCGTCCCAGCCCGCTTCAGGGGCCACCAAAATGGTGAAACGCTCACCGGGAAAAATATCGAGGCTGTCGACGGCAAACGTCTCGGGCAATGGACGCCCATCACTCATGTGGCAGACAGCATGCAATTCCGGAGGGAAGTGACACCGCACCCTGCTATAGGCCATGGAGCCCAGGCGCAAAGCCACAGTATCGCCCGGGGCCGACCACACCATATTGGCCTCCTCCTCGAGTTGGGTTCCGCGGTGGCCATTGACCA
>Ga0209335_10006069_pt1 | contig 10887 bp, 8 predicted proteins | sample COG_09_FD_184753 | JGI IMG/M metagenome (GOLD analysis project Ga0209335, IMG submission 184753) | Pelagic Microbial community sample from North Sea - COGITO 998_met_09 (SPAdes) (version 2) | ecosystem: Environmental > Aquatic > Marine > Neritic zone/Coastal water | place: Helgoland, sampling...
ATTTAAATCTACATATTTCGTCTATATTGCCCACCTACTTCAAAAAGTGCAGCTGTTATTTGCCCTAGCGAACATACTTTGGTAGTATCCATAATTTTTTCAAATAAGTTTTCATTATTCATAGCTGCCTGTTGTAAAGATTTTAATTGAGTAGTAGCCTCATTTTTATTGGCGTTATGTAATAATTCTTTAGTTTCTATCTGAAATTGCTTTTCTTCTTCTGTAGCTCTAATCACCTCTGATGGTAGAATTGTTGGAGAGCCTTTTGAACTCAAAAATGTATTAACACCAATAATTGGAAAATCTCCATTGTGTTTTAACGTCTCATAATGCAAACTTTCCTCCTGTATTTTAGATCGTTGATACATGGTTTCCATAGCACCTAAAACACCACCTCTTTCTGTAATTCTATCAAATTCAATCAATACTGCTTCTTCTACTAAATCGGTTAACTCTTCAATGATAAAAGACCCTTGAATTGGATTTTCATTCTTTGTCAATCCCAATTCTTTATTAATAATTAATTGGATAGCCATGGCTCTTCTTACAGAATCTTCTGTTGGAGTGGTAATTGCTTCATCATAAGCATTGGTATGTAGAGAATTGCAATTGTCATAAATAGCATATAAAGCTTGAAGTGTAGTTCTAATATCGTTAAAGTCAATTTCTTGAGCATGAAGCGAACGCCCAGAAGTTTGAATATGATATTTGAGCATCTGTGCTCTAGAGTTTGCTTGGTATTTATGCTTTAATGCTTTTGCCCAAATTTTTCTAGCTACACGACCAATGACCGCGTATTCAGGATCTATTCCATTTGAAAAGAAAAAAGATAAGTTAGGCCCAAACTTATTGATATCCATACCTCTAGAAAGATAATATTCTATGTAAGTAAATCCATTAGATAGCGTTAATGCCAATTGAGTAATTGGGTTGGCCCCAGCCTCTGCTATATGGTAACCAGAAATTGAAACAGAATAGAAATTACGAACTTGTTTTTTAATAAAATATTCTTGAACATCTCCCATGAGTCTTAATGCAAATTCTGTGGAGAAAATACACGTATTTTGCGCCTGGTCTTCTTTTAAAATATCTGCTTGTACAGTACCTCTAACTTGGGTTAAAGTTTCTGTTTTTATCTGTTCATAAACTTTGGTTGGTAACACCATATCACCAGTAATCCCCAATAATAAAAGACCCAATCCGTTGTTGCCCTTTGGTAATTCTCCTCTGTATTTAGGTCTTTTTAATCCTTTAGAATCAAAGGTTTCTTTAAATATAGATTCAACCTTTTTCTCTAACTTATTTTCTATAATATATTTTTCACAATTTTGATCTATAGCAGCATTCATGAAAAAACCTAATAACATTGGTGCTGGTCCATTAATAGTCATTGAAACTGAAGTCATGGGATGACTTAAGTCAAATCCAGAATACAATTTTTTAGCATCATCTAAACAACAAATTGAAACACCAGCATTTCCAATCTTACCATAAATATCAGGTCTATGTCCTGGGTCATTTCCATACAAGGTTACAGAATCAAAGGCAGTGGATAAGCGTTTTGCTTCTAGTCCAAGACTAACATAATGAAAACGTCTGTTGGTTCTCTCTGGACCACCCTCTCCGGCAAACATTCTCGTTGGGTCTTCTCCAGTTCTTTTAAAAGGATACAAACCTGCTGTAAAAGGAAATTCTCCTGGAACATTTTCTTGTAAGTTCCATCGTAATACATCTCCCCATGCTTCATATTTAGGGAGTGATATTTTTGGTATTTTAGAATGAGACAAAGTCTCACTATGAGTTTCTATATTAATATCTTTATTTCTTACTTTAAAAGTATAAATAGAAGCTTTGTATCGCTCAATTTTATCATGCCAGCCTAGGATGATTTCCCAATTGTAGGGATCTAAATCCATTTTTATTTTTTCAAACTGATTGATTAATAATTTTATGAAAGGCAATTCATTTTTGGGGGTTTTGTTAAGAATGTTTTTATGATTTAACCCTGTTTTAGTTAGGGTCTCTTTCTGATTGATCGATAATGAATTTGTGCTGAGTACAGCGTCTATTGTTTTATAGATTCCAAATAATTTTTGAGCAACTTCTACTTGACTTCGTTCCTTTTTATCATAAGCTCTAATGTTTTCTGCTATTTCAGATAAATAACGAATTCGTGATGGTGGAATGATAAAAATCTTTTCAGACATTTCCTGAATTATTTCAATGGAAGAATTTAAATCTACACCAGTTTTTTCTGCAAGCTTATTCATGATTGCTTTGTAAAGCGAATTCATGCCGGGATCGTTAAATTGAGAGGCTATAGTTCCAAAAACTGGCATGTCATTCATGTGTATATGCCATAAATTATTATTACGCATATATTGTTTTTTTACATCACGAACAGCATCTAGAGCGCCACGTTTGTCAAATTTATTAATGGCAACAAGATCCGCAAAGTCTAACATATCTATTTTTTCTAGCTGAGTAGCCGCTCCAAATTCTGGAGTCATTACATATAGAGAAGTATCCGAATGCTCAATTATTTCTGTATCTGATTGCCCAATACCTGATGTTTCTAGAATAATTAAATCAAATTTTGAAGCTTTTAAAACCTCTATAGCTTCATTTACATGTTTAGATAAAGCTAAATTAGACTGACGAGTTGCTAAAGATCTCATATACACTCGACTGTTGTTAATAGCATTCATCCTAATTCGATCACCTAATAAGGCACCGCCTGTTTTCCGTTTAGAGGGATCTACAGAAATAAGTCCAATAGTTTTAGTTGGAAAATCAATTAAAAATCGTCTAACTAATTCATCAACCAAACTAGATTTTCCAGAACCACCAGTTCCTGTAATTCCTAAAACGGGTATCGTAGAATTTTTATTTTTTTTATGGATTTCTGATAAAGTTTTTTTTGAAATTTCAGGAAAATTTTCGGCAGATGAAATAATTCGAGCAATACTTCCAGCGTCTTGATTTTTTAGATGATTAATTTCATTAGTTAGAACTTTACCAATGGGGAAATCTGATTGTTTTACCAAATCATTAATCATTCCTTGTAGACCCATTTCTCTTCCGTCATCTGGTGAATATATTCGAGTAATGCCGTACTTCATTAAATCTTTAATTTCCTTAGGAAGTATTACACCACCTCCGCCTCCAAAAATTTTTATATGACTTGCATTTTTTTCTTTCAACAAGTCAAACATATATTTAAAGTATTCATTATGGCCGCCCTGATAGGAGGTCATTGCAATAGCATTTACATCTTCTTGTATAGCGCAATTCACAACATCTTCAACACTTCTATCATGTCCTAAATGAATTACTTCAACACCAGTAGATTGAATAATTCTACGCATAATATTAATTGATGCATCATGACCATCAAATAAAGAAGCTGCAGTTACAATTCTAACTTTATTGATTGGTTTGTAAGGAGTGATATTTTCCATTTTTTTTAATGATAGTTTAGTTTCAACTAAATAGTTTTTATAGAATAATTATTATTTATTATAAATATATATTCAAATATGATATTATTCGTAAAAAAAATATGAATTTAGAATTGCAATTTACGAATTTTTCAAAAAAAAGATGTTTTTTTTAACGGTATAAAAATTAATCGATTTAAAAATCGATTATATTTGTATGTATAATTATTTTTTAATCTTTTAGGCACAAATGATATTTAAAGAGTTAATACAACAAGGTATACCAGATGTATTACCAGACAAAAGGGACTATGAATCTTCTATCAATCATGCTCCGAAAAGAAAAGATATATTATCTAAAGACGAGAAAGAGTTAGCATTAAGAAATGCATTACGTTATTTTGATGCGAAACATCATTCAGTTTTGTTGCCAGAGTTTGCTGAAGAACTAGAAACATACGGTCGTATTTACATGTATCGGTTTCGTCCTACTTATAGTATGTATGCAAGATCAATTTCTGAATATCCAGGAAAATGTGAGCAGGCTAAAGCCATTATGTTAATGATTCAGAATAATTTAGATAATGCTGTTGCTCAACACCCACACGAATTAATCACTTATGGAGGCAACGGAGCCGTTTTTCAAAATTGGGCACAGTATTTACTGACTATGAAATACCTCTCTGAAATGACCTCTAAGCAAACTCTGGCTATGTACTCTGGCCATCCTATGGGGTTGTTTCCTTCAGAAAAAAATGCACCTAGAGTTGTGATTACCAATGGAATGACCATACCTAATTATTCTCAACCAGACGATTTAGAAAAAATGAATGCCCTGGGGGTTAGCCAATACGGTCAAATGACAGCAGGGAGCTATATGTATATTGGACCTCAAGGGATAGTTCACGGAACTACTATTACCGTTTTAAATGGTTTTCGAAAGATAGGAAAATCACCTCAAGGAAATTTATTTGTAACAGCAGGGTTAGGTGGTATGAGCGGAGCCCAACCAAAAGCAGGGAATATAGCTGGATGTATTACTGTTTGTGCAGAAGTAAATCCTAAAATTGCACAAGTACGTTTAGATCAAGGGTGGGTTGATGAAAAATTAATTGATTTAGATAAGCTGGTAACCAGAGTAAGATTGGCAAAAGAAAATAAAGAAACAGTATCTCTTGCTTATTTAGGAAATATAGTAGATGTTTGGGAGAAGTTTGATGTTGAAGATATTCATATAGATCTAGGCTCAGATCAGACCTCACTTCACAACCCTTGGGCAGGAGGATATTATCCTTGTGATATTTCATTTGAAGAGGCCAATAATATGATGGCTGAAAATCCAGTTTTATTCAAAGAAAAAGTGCAAGAAACTATTCGAAGACATGCAAGGGCAATTAATAAACATACTGCTAAAGGAACTTATTTCTTTGATTATGGAAATGCATTCTTATTAGAAGCTAGTAGAGCAGGAGCAGATATTATGGCAGAGAATGGCATTGATTTCAGATACCAAAGTTATGTTCAAGACATTATGGGACCTATGTGTTTTGATTACGGTTTTGGTCCTTTTAGGTGGGTTTGTGCATCTGGAAATTCAAAAGACTTAGAAAAAACAGATCTCATAGCTTGTGAAGTTTTAGAAGAAATCATGAAAAATTCTCCTACCGATATTCAACAGCAAATGGCTGATAATATTCAATGGATTAAAGGAGCACAAGAAAATAAATTAGTAGTGGGATCAAAGGCTAGAATACTATATGCAGATGCTGAAGGAAGAATTAAAATTGCCAAAGCATTTAATAAAGCAATTAAAAAAGGAAAAATAGGTCCTGTAGTCTTAGGTAGAGATCATCATGATGTTTCAGGAACAGATTCACCTTATAGAGAAACATCAAATATTTATGATGGATCTAAGTTTACTGCAGATATGGCTATTCAAAATGTCATTGGAGATAGTTTTAGAGGTGCTACTTGGGTTTCCATTCATAATGGAGGTGGTGTTGGATGGGGAGAGGTTATTAATGGTGGATTTGGCATGCTTATTGATGGTAGTAAAGAGTCAGCCAAAAGAATACAGTCTATGCTTTTTTGGGATGTAAATAATGGAATAGCTAGGAGAAACTGGGCAAGAAATGATGAAGCTATTTTTGCAATCAAACGTGCAATGAAAAATGAAAAAAAGTTAAAAGTTACCATCCCCAATAAGGTAGATTTGTCATTATTTAAGAATCTTTAATAAACCACTAATTATGAAAATATGTAAACTATTTATTTTGTTATGCATAGGTATTCTTACCTCTTGTTCTTCAGTAAAAGTTGTCTCGGATTATGATACTAAGGTAGATTTTTCAACCTATAAGACATTTGCTTTTTATAAGAAGGGAATAGACAAAGCCTCTGTCTCAGACCTTGATAAAAAGAGAATTATGCGTGCTATAGAAAATGAGTTAAATAAAAAAGGACTTGTTAAATCTACAAATCCTGATATCTTGGTTAGTATTTTTACTAAATCTAGAGAGAAAGTTAATGTAACCGACAATAACTTTGGATATGGTTTTGGTTGGGGATATAATCCATGGTTTTTTGGAAGCACTAACCTCAATATTAACCAATATACAGAAGGAACTTTATTTATTGACTTTATAGATAAAAATAAAAATGAACTTGTTTGGCAGGGTATTGGATCTGGAGCAATGAAGATGACTAATATTGATAAAAAAGAGGAGCGCATTAATGAATTTGTGAATAAGATTATCTTAGCATATCCTCCTAATCAAAAAAAGTAGATCGTATAAAAAATAGTTTGTTGAGTACTCTATATCAGTATTTTTAAGTATGTATAATAAAAAAATAGAACTCACTCAAGAAGACTTTTACTTTAATGAACAAGGATATCGAGTTTTTACAGAAAAGTATCATTTAAAAAGAGGCTATTGCTGTAAAAGTGGTTGCAAACATTGTCCTTTCGGTTATGATAAAAATACAGATAGTTTTAAATAAGCTTTTGTTTGGTTTTTTTATAGGTTTTTATTTATATATAAATGATTTAATAAGTTATTTTTGTTAAATATTTAATTTATTACATGCGATTCTTTCTTGTATTCTTTTTCATTTTTATTTATGGTTCAATAGTTTCTCAACAAATAATTGAAGATGATTTTGAGGGTAGTGGAACTATCTCTTTATGGGTCGGTGATGATTGTGATGTTGATAGTTCGTTTGCAAACCCATATGTTCAAGGAATCAATACATCATCTCGTGTTTTAAAATACACAGATGTTGGCGGTCAATATGCAAATGTTAGATTTGATTCAAATGAAAATTTAGATTTCTCGAACAATAATTCTTTCACATTTAAAATCTATGTTCCTTCTAGTGGTATAACAGGTAACCAAACTAATAAGGTTTCTGTGAAGCTTCAAAATGGAACATTACCTCAGCCATGGACTACACAAAGTGAAATCATAAAGTACATATCATTGAATGAATGGCAGGAAATCACATTTGATTTTGAAAATGATGCTTTTATTAACCTAGATCCTTCCTCTGCAAACCCCATTGATAGAACTGATTTTAATAGGGTATTAATTCAAGTAAACGGAGAAGATAACTATGACCATGTAACTGCCTATGTAGATGATTTTATTTTTGAGGAATCTGAGGGTGGATCAGATGCTAGCAACCCCGTGTTTAATACCTTAGTTTGGTCCGATGAATTTAACTATTCAGGAGCTGTAGACTCTAATAAATGGCATCATCAAATTATTCCAATTATAAATGGTACAGATTGGGCGAATGGAGAATTACAACATTACACCAATCAAATATCAAATTCTTTTGTTAGTAATGGTTCTTTAAAGATTAAAGCTATTAGAGAAAATTACACCTACAATAACGTAACTAAACCGTATACATCTGCTAGATTAAATTCAAAATTTGCATTCAAGTATGGTAGAGTAGATGTTAGGGCTAAATTACCTGCCGAGGCTGGAACATGGCCTGCTATTTGGACACTAGGAGCCAATATTAATGAAGTTGGAAATTATTTTGGTTCTACCTACGGGAGTGTTGGCTGGCCAGTGTGTGGAGAAATAGACATCATGGAACAAAACGGATGGGATAAAACTAATCTTATTGGTCATCTTCATTATTCAAATGCAAATACAAATGTGTATCAAAATGAGGGTAGTACAACCTATATACAAGATTCTAGTGGAGAGTTTCACATCTATTCACTTATTTGGACAGAAAATGTGATTAAAATTTTACTCGATGATGTTGTTTTTTTTGAAAGAGAAAACACCCAAGAAATACCCTATGATAACCATCATTATTTATTACTTAATATAGCCATGGGAGGAAATTTAGGCGGAGCTATTCCAAGTAATTTTAACAACGCTACCATGGAGATAGATTATGTAAGAGTCTATGAGGAAAGTTCTTTGTCATCATCGAACTCAACTTTAAATGAACTCATCATTTATCCAAACCCAACCAAGGATAAACTAATTTTAAAAACACCTTCGCATTTAATTGGATCTAATGTAAATATGTATTCAACTTTAGGCCAAAGCCTTTCTAATTTTACCCTAGACGAAGTAAATACTTCAATTGATTTATCTTCTTTTAAAAAAGGAATATATCTATTAAAATTTCAAACTAATAATGGATCTTTTGTAAAAGAAATCATTAAAAATTAAAAAAGAGCAGTATTTTTTAAGAAGAGATCCCTTCTAACACTTTAGCCATCTGAATTTGTAATTCAGTTGCTTTTTTTGAGGCTGCTTCTGCAAAATCCGCTTCTTTTGAGGCATAAAGTATTCCGCGAGAAGAATTGATTAATAATCCAACCTGATTGTTCATTCCGTATTTACACACTTCTTGTAAATTTCCTCCTTGAGCTCCTACACCAGGAACCAATAAAAACGAATTAGGGATAATTTTTCTAATATCTGCTAAATAAGATGCTTTGGTAGCACCCACTACATACATTAAGTTTTCAGAGTTTTTCCAGCTTTTAGAAGTTTCTAATACTTTTTTATACACTTCTTTTCCATTAATTTCTTTTGTTTGAAAATCAAAAGCGCCAGTGTTAGAGGTTAGCGCTAATAAAATGGTGTGTTTGTTTTTGAAGGCCAAGAATGGTTCTACAGAATCTTTTCCCATGTAAGGAGCTACTGTTACACTGTCAAAAGATAAATCCTCAAAGAATGCTTTTGCATACATGCTAGAAGTGTTACCAATATCTCCGCGTTTTGCATCAGCTATTGTAAAGATATCTGGATGATTTTGATTGATGTATTTAATAGTTTTTTCTAATGACTTCCATCCTTTAATTCCATAGGCTTCATAGAAAGCAATGTTTGGTTTATAAGCGACACATAAATGATGAGTGGCGTCAATAATTGCTTTGTTAAATTCAAAAATTGGATCTTCTCTTTCAAGAAGAAATGAAGGAATTTTATGAAGATCTACATCTAAACCAATACATAAAAATGATTTCTTTTTTTGAATTTGAGTTACAATTTCGTTAGTAGTCATCTGTCTATTTAAAAGTTATACAAAGGTACATATTTTTAAGACTTTCTATTATCTTTGTTTAAGAGTCATTCTTCATGATACAATTTATTGGAAACAAGTTTTTTTATGGCATCTTAACACTCTTGGGTGTCGTTACGGTTGTTTTTTTACTTTTTAATGTATTGCCTGGGGATCCAGCTAGAATGATGCTAGATCAACGTGAAGATTCTGAACAATTAGAACGAATTCAAAAAAAATACGGTTTTGATAAACCGTTAACCACACAATATTTTTATTATTTAAATGATGTTTCACCATTATCTATTCATTCAAATAATAAGGAGGATTTTACTTTTTTGAAAAAGGGTACATATTCGTATAAAAAACTCTTTTCTGTGGGAGGAATATCTCTAGTTCTAAAATATCCTTATTTGAGAGAATCTTTTCAGAAAAATGGAAAAAAAGTATCAGAAGTTGTTTTAGAAACTCTCCCCAATACCGCAATTTTAGCGCTTTTTTCTATTTCAATTGCTATCTTTCTTGGAATTATCTTTGGTATTTTTTCTGCCATCTATAAGGATACTTTTTTTGATAGAATTATCGCAATAGTTAGTACTTTTGGAATGAGTATTCCTTCATTTTTTTCTGCCATTTTATTCGCATGGTTGTTTGGTTTTGTATTAAAAGAATATACAGGGTTAGAAATGACAGGTAGTTTGTATGTTGTTGATGATTTTGGTGAGCATATTTACATTCAATGGAGAAATTTAGTTTTACCTGCTATAGTTTTAGGGATTAGACCATTAGCTGTTGTTATTCAGCTCATGAGAAATTCATTGTTAGAAGTTTTAAACCTAGATTATATTAGAACTGCAAAGGCCAAAGGGTTAACAAACTATCAGGTAATAAAAAATCATGCACTAAAAAATTCTTTAAACCCAGTTATTACTGCTATTTCTGGGTGGTTTGCTTCGATGTTAGCTGGTGCTGTTTTTGTTGAATATATCTTCAATTGGAATGGTCTTGGAAAAGAAATTGTAAATGCATTAAATACATTGGACTTACCTGTAATAATGGGTAGTGTTTTGGTGATAGCCTCTTTGTTTATTATAATTAATATACTTGTAGATATTATTTATAGTTGGTTAGATCCCAGAATTAGACTTAAATAAATAGAATGAAAAAACTACGTATAGTATTCCTCTTTCTCATCATTGGTTGTCAAAGTCCTACTCGCTTTACAAAAGAAGCTTTAAATGAAAAATTTGTTAGTATCGCACAACAAGATGTAACCTTTCAAAATATTTTATTAAAACACCAAGGAAATAAAATTCTTATAGATATATGGGCTTCTTGGTGCAGAGATTGTATAGTTACTTTACCAGAACTAAAAAAATTACAACAAAATAATCCTACAGTTCATTTTGTTTTTCTTTCACTAGATAAAAGTAAAGAGCGTTGGATTAGAGCCTTAGATCGGTTGAAGATAAAAGGAGATCATTATTACATAGCAAAAGGTAAAAAAGGCGCATTTGGAAAGTTTTTAGGCTTGTGGTGGGTTCCTAGATATGTGGTGGTTGATGAATTTGGAGAAATCACCTTATTCAAGGCAACAAAAATTACAGACAAAAACATTCTTAAAGCTCTTAAAATTAAGTAATTTAGCCGCTTTTAAAATTATAAAAATATGAGAAATAATATAGTTGCAGGAAATTGGAAAATGAATAATGATGCAACACAAACAACCACATTAATTAATGACTTAAATAAGGCTCTAGAGGAGGTTTCAGTTAATTGTAGAGTTCTAATTTCACCTACCTCTATTAATTTAACCTCTGCTGTAGCTTTAACTCAAGATTCTGTAATTGAAGTTGCAGCTCAGAATATGCACCAAGCTAAAAATGGAGCTTTCACTGGAGAGATTTCT
>Ga0209335_10006070_pt1 | contig 10885 bp, 10 predicted proteins | sample COG_09_FD_184753 | JGI IMG/M metagenome (GOLD analysis project Ga0209335, IMG submission 184753) | Pelagic Microbial community sample from North Sea - COGITO 998_met_09 (SPAdes) (version 2) | ecosystem: Environmental > Aquatic > Marine > Neritic zone/Coastal water | place: Helgoland, sampling...
ACGAATTCCTTTAGACCAAACAGAAATAAACAGGTCACTAAAATTACTAAATATGTCCATAATTAAATTTTATATAGCAAAAATTCTTCTTCTCCAGGATTAAAAAGAAAAATTTTTTTCCATTTAATTTCATTAAGAATAGTAGAGGTTTTTTCACTTATACACATCAAATTGGTGTTCATCCATAGGGTTTCTAGCTGATAGTTTTTAATCATTTTTAAAAAATTAATAGCGCTATTTTGTGAGTAAATATAAGTGATTTCAGGCATTTTTAATTTTAATTTTTCAATAAAGACATCATCATATTTTTCGATTGGATTGGCTCTATAATTAATAACACGCTGTATACTATAGCCTTCAAAAGCAAGTTGTTTGTCCAAATCGCTAGAAATAATTTCACCACTGACATAAAGTAACCTGCCTTGAGATGAATTAAAATTTTGCAAAATTAATTCTTTTAAGTTTTCTACATTGCCTTCTGCTGCAAAAACATTTTGAAAACCATTACTTCTAGCTTTTTTTTCAGTACTATTTCCTACACAAAAACAAGCTATTTTTTTATCAATATTTTTTATATCTAAAAATTTAATTGCATTAGAGCTTGTAAAAACAATTCCTTTAAATTCAGAATAATTTAGTGATTCATATTTTAATCCTTCAATATTAATTAAAGGTAAGTGAGATATTTCATGACCTAATGATTGAAATTTTAGTATCATTTCATGACAATCTTCTAAGGGTCGTGTGAATAAAATATGCATATTATTTTTTATAAGAATTATTAGATATCTTTTTAAGGTTTTTTCCCATTTCTATTCCTAGTTCATCAGCTTTATCTAAATTTTCAGATGATTTTAAATGGAACCTTTTACTACCATCTAATGAGAAAAGTTCTGCTTCAAGATTAATTTTATTATCATTAATGCTAGCAAACACTCCAACAGCTGTTTCACAATCTCCCTCTAATACCTTTAAAACATCTCTTTCAGCCTTTATAGAATTTTGTGTTGATTGATGGTTAACACTTTTTAATAACTCAATTAGCTTTTCATCATTATTTCTACATTGCAAAGCAATAGCGCCCTGTCCTGCACAAGGTATCATTTCAGTAGTAGAAAAAGTTTGAGTTATATTATTATCTAATCCTAAAGAATTAATTCCTGCATAAGATAAAATGATTGCATCATATAAATTTTCATTAAGTTTTTTTATTCTTGTGTCAACATTTCCTCTTATTAGTTTACACTCAAGATCTTTTCTTATTTTTTTTATTTGAAATTCTCGTCTAAATGAAGATGTGCCAATTAATGAACCTGGAGCCAAATCTTTTAAAAGTTTGTTTTCTTTACTGATCAAGATTTCTCTAGGATCATTTCTTTCTAAAAAACAATTTGTTATTAATCCTTCAGTTTCTTCTGCTGGCATGTCTTTTAAGGCGTGGATTGCAATATCAATGTTGTTATCCAGCAACTCTTGTTCGATTGTTTTGCAAAATAATCCTTTTCCGCCATGCTCAGACAATCTCACATCAGTTATTGTATCGCCTGTTGTTGTAATACTTTTTATGTCAATACTTTCTATTTCTGGGTTTTTTAATAATTCAACTCTGGCTCTTTCTGCATAGATTAGTGCTAATTTGCTTCCTCTTGAGCCAATAATAATTTTTTTATTTTTCATTTTAATGTTTATACTTCATGCTTATATTGAGATTGTGTTATTAATTAAATTAATTTAATGAGCAAAAAACCCATAATATTAGGAATTGAATCGAGTTGTGATGAAACAGCTGCTTCAATAATAACTGAAAATAGACATGAAATACCAATAATTTTATCAAGTATAGTTTCGAGTCAAGTTGAAGTTCACAGAGAATTTGGGGGAGTTGTTCCTGAGCTTGCCGCAAGGTCTCATATAGAAAAAATTGATTTAATTACAAAAAAAGCAATTGAAGAAAGTGGAATTAAAATGGATGAGATAGATGCAGTAGCAGCTACTGCTGGACCTGGTCTTATTGTTTGTTTGTCTGTTGGACTAAGTTTTGGCAAAACTGTTGCTTCTTCATTAAAAAAACCATTTATTGCTGTTAATCATTTAGAGGGTCATGCTTTAAGCCCAAAATTAAATTCAGAATTAAAATATCCATATCTTTTACTTTTAATTTCTGGGGGACATACACAATTCTTGAGTGTTCAAGGGCTAGGAAAATACAAAAGGTTAGGAACAACAATTGATGACGCTATAGGAGAGGCATTCGATAAAACTGCAAAATTACTTGGCATAGAGTTTCCTGGAGGTCCTCAAATAGAAGAATACGCTAAAAAAGGTAACCCTAACAAATATGAATTACCAAAACCTATTTTACACCGAGGTGGATGCAACCTATCTTTTGCTGGGCTCAAGACCGCAGTCCTTAAAATTACTAAGCAAATAAAGACTGACCAAGAAAAATATGACCTTGCTGCTTCTTTTCAAAAAACAATCGAAGAAATATTATACAAAAAAAGCAAGGTAGCTTTTAAAGAATATAAAAATATAAATGGAAATATTGAAAATAAATTTGTTGTGGCAGGTGGTGTAGCAGCAAATAAAAAAATTAGAGAGGTATTAATTAAACTTTGTGAAGAAGAAGGATTTAATGCTATATTTCCACCAATAAAATTATGTGGAGATAATGCTGCAATGATCGCAATGGTTGGTTTAGAAAAGTTTAAATTAAAACAATTTGATAATTTAGATCACCCTGCAAAACCTCGATGGTCACTAGATGAAAGTGCTGTATTTATGAAGGGTGCGGGAATTATTTTATAGCTAAATTGTCTAATTAAAAAATATGAAAAAAATTTTAATTATAGGTGCCGGTATACATGGTTGTTTTATTGCAAAATATTTAAAAAAACATGACGTTCAAATATTTCTAGTGGAAAAGAATAAAAATATTTGTGAAGGAACATCAGCCTCAACACATAATAGAGCTAATAGAGGGTTTCATTATCCTCGTTCAAAAACAACAGCCTTTGAGTGTAAAAATGCCTATGAATATTTTGAAAAAAATTATTCAAACTTATTAAATAAAAGACAAAGCTTATATTGCATAGAAAAAAAATCAAAAGTAAATTTTTCAAAATATAAAAAATTTTATAAAAAACTAAAACTCAAATATGAAGTCATTAAAAAATCTAAATTTATTAAAAATAAAAATTTAGAAGCCATTACATCTGGTGAAGAAGGATGTTATGATCATTTTAAAATTGTAAAATTACTTAAAAAAGAAATTAAAAGTAAAAAAATAAATTTTTTTTCTAATTTTGAAATAAAAAAAATATTTTATAAAGATAAAATTTTAAAACTTATAGACTCTCAAAATAGAACTCTATCAGAAAAATTTGATATAATTATTAACACCACTTATTCCAATTCGAATGAAATATTAAAAATTTTTAAGAATGAAAAAGAGACAATTAAATATAACCATCAAATAACTGAGGTTGCAGTAGTCAAGTCTAATGCTAAATTTCCACCTATTACAATAATGGATGGTCCATTTATTACTATCCTACCCTATCAAGGTGTAAAAAATCATTTTTTATTATATGATGTTGAAAACTCCATATTATCAAAAAATAACAAATCTTTACGAATTTTTAAAAAAACAACTAATTTTAAAATGATGAAAAAAAAATTATCCAAATATATAAATTTTGTAGAAAAAATTACTTATATCAAATCTTTGTATGGTCATAGACCAGTACCAATAAGGGATAAATATGCCGATAGATCTACTAAGATACTAAAATCAAAATTTAAGAATACAAAAATGTTCACATTTAGAGAAGGAAAATATATATCTGCTCCATACATAGCGGATAAGTTTGTAAAGAATTTATGCAAAAAAAAGATAATACACAAACTAAAGCATTAATTGGATATACAGGATTTATTGGTTCAAATTTAAAAAAGCTTTATAAACCTAAATACAACTATAATACTCAAAATATATCCAAAATTAAAAATAAAAGTTTTGATCTTTTGTTTTGTGCAGGAACATCATCTAAAAGGTGGTTGGCTAATAAAAACCCAAAAAAAGATTTAGATAATATTAAGAAACTAACTAAAATATTACAAAGCTTCAAAACTAAAAAATTTATTTTAATATCTTCAATCGAAATTTATGGCTTAAAAAATAACAAAAATGAAAATGGTAAAATAAATAAACAATACAATTCAAGTTATGGAAAAAATAGACTTTATTTAGAAAATTTTATAAAAAAAAAATTTAAAAATTATTTAATCATCAGGTTACCGATAGTTTATGGTAAAAATTTTTCTAAAAATGTAATTTATGATCTTATGTATCAAAATGAAATTGAAAAACTTAATGCCAATGATTTGGTACAAATTTATAACGTAAAAAACTTAAAAAAAGATATCGACTTTTGTATAAAAAATGAAATTAAAGAATTAAATATGGCAACCGAACCCATTCTATTGAGCTATCTAGCAGATAAAATATTTGGAATTAAATTATCAAAAAAAAGGGGGGCTCGATTAATGAAAATGAAAAGTATCCATCACAAGACTAAATATTTTTATAATAGAAAAAAAATTACATCTGAATTATCAAAATTTATTAAAAATTAATATTGTATGAAATTATTAATATCTAATATTGCTTGGAAAAATAGTGAAAATACTAAAATAGCAAAACTTTTGAATAAAAAAAAGATTAAATTATTAGAATTTGCACCAGACATTTTACTAACAAAAGATTATACAAAAAAAGATTTAATTCTAACTAAAAAATTTTGGCGTTTAAAGAATATAAAATTATATTCAATGCAGTCGATACTTTATGAGGTTGATAATGCATTCTTATATGGAAATGAAATACAAAGAAAAAAATTTTTTGAAGAAATAAAAAAAAAAATAGATCTTGCCAAAACTCTTGGAGCAAAAATAATTATATTTGGGTCACCAAGAAATCGCAAAACATTCAAAAAAGGTAAATATATGTTGGATAAAATTGGATTAAATATGTTTAAAAAAATTGCATCTTATACTAATAAAAGAAAAATTATTTTTTGTTTAGAAGCAAATCCAAAAATATATAAAGCAGGATATCTAAATTATACCAGAGATGTAATATCTATAGTAAAAAAAATTAATAATAGATATTTAAAAGTTAATTTAGATTTAAGCACTATCATATCCAATAAAGAAAATATTAAAAAGATTATTAAAGAAAACATTTCTATAATTGCACATGCACAGATTAGTGCTCCCTACTTACTTGATATACTAAAATATAAAAAGAAAATTAAAGAATTAATTAAGTTATTAAGATTAAATAATTATAAAAAAAATATATCAATAGAAATGACTAAACCAAAAAAAAATTCCTACAAGCAGATAGAAAAATCTATTGATTATGTACAAAATTTAATTACGATTAAGTAATTAACTTATATAAAATTTATGATTTCTTTTTTAAAAAATTTAGTCTTAAAAACTTTCTTCAATAAAAAAATACTTAAATTTTCATTTATAATTTTTTTATTGATTAGTTTTGGTTTTTTTTTGGGAAATCATTTTTCTTTTGATGGTAAAAAAGGATTCAACTGGGAAGGAACAAAAACTTTTAATACTTATATGAAAAAAAAGTATTATGTCCAAAAACCTGTAAATCCCTTAGATTTAAATTCAAAAAGTATAGAGCTTAAAGATGATGAAATACCGAAAGATGCTGATGTTAAAGGACTTTGGAGTCCCTCATTTGACTGGCCAGTTATAGCTGTTCATTCTATTTTGTTGCCAGATGAAACTGTAATGACTTTTGGGTCTTATGGAATAAAAGAAAAAGAAGAGGGAAAAAATATAAGTCAAAATAAAAAATTAAAGCTCACAGATAATTATGAGCTTGAAAGAGATAAAGGAACTAAGCAATGGAAACACCATGATGTTTTATCTGGTGTTGATTTTGTGATATGGGACCCAAAAAAAGGAGTTAATAAAAATAGTCAAAAAGTTTTTCATAGGCCTTTAGTTTTAGATGCATTTTGTTCAGTGGTGAGAGTCTTTGATAATGAAAATGTATTTATTTTAGGTGGCAACCTTGAGCCTAAACATGGCGCTCCTAACACCCAAAATGCTACCACTTTCTATAATATTAAAACACAAAAATTTACTAAAGGCCGCAATTTAAATCACGATAGATGGTATGGATCAATTGTTAGGACAGCTGAAAATGATTTTATTATGGTTGGAGGTGCTAAAATTTTACATCACAAAAATTTAACACAGGATAGAATAAGTCATATTCCAGAAATACTAACATCTAATAAAGATGGTACACTTAGTTGGAAAATACTCAAAGAAGGCGCAAGTGAAGAGTTGCTTGGTGGTATGGAAGGTGAAGAATGGTCTTATCCAAAGTTTTTTTTATCCTCTGATGGAAACCCATTTGGCATATCTTACAATAAACTTTGGGTAATGGATAAAGAAAATAATTATAAGATTTTAAAGGTAGGTGAAATCCCACTTCAGACTGGGGGAATATCAGAAAAAATAATTCATCAAAATCCTAATGATAAAGAAGATTACAAAGAATTATCTGCCTTAACTATAAGCGCACCTGTTGGTGACAAGGGTTCTGCTGTAATGATTGATAAAGATAAAATTTTATTTATTGGTGGTCAGCAAAAAGAAGCTGGATATGCAGCTTCTAATAAAGCCATTATAATTGATATATCTGACTCTTTTAAGCCAAAAATAATTAATAAAGAAAGTATGAGTTATCCAAGAGCTTTTGCAGATGCAACTATTTTACCTACTGGTGATGTATTTGTAAATGGGGGAACTGCCGTTTACCAAAGTGCTGATGACGATACGTACTTTAGTAATTTTACTCCTGAAATTTATCAAAGTAATGATGACATTTGGAAAAAAATGTCAAAATCAAATTTTAGAAGAAACTATCATTCTACTTCTTTGTTACTACCAGACGGAAGAATATTTGTTGCTGGAGGAGATGTTTGGAATGCTCAGCTGTTTTATCCACCTTATCTTTTCTCTAAAGATAGTAAGGGTAAAACAATTTTAGCAAAAAGACCTACAATTAAAGAATTAAAAAAAGTGATAACTAAAAGAAAAAATCAAATTATGGAAGTTGATGAAAGCTCAGAAATAGAAAAAATATCCTTGATAAGTACGGGCTCAACAACTCACGCTCAGCCTTCTGAATTAAAATATTTGTCTTTAGATTTTAAAAAAATCAATAAAAATCAAATTGAATTTAGTATCCCAGAAGATAAGAATACTCTTACTGATGGTACTTATTTGATTTTTGCTATATCAAATTCAGGAATTCCTTCTGAAGGGAAAATTACTTATATTAAATAATTATTGAAAAAATCAATCCTATAAATTATGTCAAAATCCTACTTTTTGTTAAAATCAGAGCCTAATGTTTGGTCCATCGATCAACAAAAAAAAGCTGGCGTTAAAGGTGCTCCATGGGATGGTGTAAGAAATTATCAAGCAGCAAATAATTTAAGAAGTATGAAAAAGGGAGATCTTTGTTTTTTTTATCATTCAAATATAGGAAAAGAGATTGTTGGTGTGGTCGAGGTTATAAAAGAAGCTTTCGTTGACAAAACTGATAAAGATGGTCGTTTCGTAGCAGTTCAAGTGAAATTCAAAGAAAAATTCAAAAAAAATATCACTTTAGAGGAGATTAAAAAAATTGAGATTCTCAGCCATTTATCGCTTATAAAGCAAAGTAGATTATCAGTAATGCCAATTGATTCTAAAAGCTGGAAAATCTTATATAAGATGGGTAGTATTTAAACAAAAAATTTCATGCCAAAAAAAAAGAAAACTAAATCTAGAACTAAAAAAAAGGGTTTAAAGAAAACTAAATCTAGAACTAAAAAAAAGGGTTTAAAGAAAACTAAATCTAGAACTAAAAAAAAGGGTTTAAAGAAAATTGTAGAAAAAGAGTTGCTTTTTAAAACAAAACCAGAGTGGGTAAAAAGTGCTTTAGTAAACAAAACAAAATATCAAAAAAAATATTCGGACTCTATTAAAAATAACAATGAATTTTGGAAAAAAGAAGGAAAAAGAATAAACTGGATTAAGCCTTATAAAAAAATTAAAAATGTAAAATATAGTAAAACAGATGTCAAAATTAAATGGTATGAAGATGGAACACTTAATGCTTCTGCTAATTGTATTGATAGACATTTAAAAGATAAAAAAGATAAAACTGCAATTATATGGGTTGGGGATAATCCAAAAGATACAAAAAAAATTTCATACAAACAGTTACATGATGAAGTTTCAAAAGCTGCAAACGGTCTAAAAAAATTAGGTATTAAAAAAGGTGATCGTGTCACAATATATTTAACAATGATCCCAGAACTAGCAATTACGATGTTAGCGTGCGCAAGAATTGGAGCTATTCATTCTATTATTTTTGGTGGTTTCTCTGCAGAGTCTATATCTGGAAGAGTAAATGACTGTGAGTCTGAATATATTATTACATCAGATGAAGGTATTAGAGGTGGAAAAACTATTCCACTAAAAGATACTGTTGATGAAGCCTTGATAAATTGCCCCAATGTAAAAAACTGCATAGTTATAAAAAGAACTGGCAATTATGTAAATTGGGTAGATGGAAGAGATGTTTGGTACGATGATCTCATTAAAGATGTCTCAAATAAATGTGAACCAGAAGAGATGAATGCTGAGGACCCTCTATTTATTCTTTACACATCAGGCTCAACAGGTAAACCAAAAGGCGTATTGCACACCACTGGTGGATATATGGTTTATGCTTCAATGACTCATCAATATATTTTTAATTATAAACCAAGAGATATTTATTGGTGCACCGCAGACATTGGGTGGGTAACTGGTCATAGCTATATAATTTATGGACCACTAGCCAATGGAGCCACAACTATTATGTTTGAGGGAATTCCAACTTACCCCGATACATCGAGATGGTGGCAAATAATTGATAAATATAAGGTTAATATCTTTTACACAGCTCCAACTGCTATTAGAGCTTTAATGCGAGAGGGTGATCAGCCAGTAAAAAAAACATCTCGAAAATCTCTAAAATTATTAGGAACAGTTGGTGAACCAATAAATCCTGAGGCCTGGATGTGGTATTTTAATGTAGTTGGAAATTCAAAATGTCCAATAGTGGACACTTGGTGGCAAACAGAAACAGGGGGAATTTTGATAAGTCCTCAGACTGGAGCAATTAATCTTAAACCTGGATCAGCAACAAAACCATTCTATGGTATTAAGCCTGCAATTGTAGATAAAGAAGGTAAAGAAATAAAGGGTGCGGGTGAAGGGAGGCTATGTATTTCGCAGTCTTGGCCAGGACAAATGAGAACAGTTTATGGCGACCACCAAAGATTTATAGATACTTACTTTTCTCAATTTGACGGAAAATATTTTACTGGAGATGGAGCTAAAAGGGATAAAGATGGTTATTATTGGATCACAGGTCGTGTTGATGATGTAATAATCGTTTCAGGTCATAATTTAGGAACAGCTGAGATAGAAAGCGCTTTTGTAGCTCACGAAAAAGTTGCTGAGGCTGCTGTAGTTGGTTACCCACATGATATTAAAGGAAATGGTCTTTATTGCTATGTGACTTTAAATGTTGGAGAAGAACCTAACGGCGAACTTGAAAGAGACTTAAAACTTTGGGTTAGAAAACAAATAGGACCACTTGCAACACCTGATATAATTCATTTTTCTCCTGGACTTCCTAAAACAAGATCGGGAAAAATTATGAGAAGGATTTTAAGAAAGATTGCTGCTAATGAACATGATCAACTAGGTGACACAACAACTCTTGCTGATCCAAGTGTAGTTCAAAGTTTAGTAGATAATAGAAAAAATATTTAAACTTTGATTAGTTTTACAAATTCATCCTTAATATTATCCCACTTTAATATCATAGAATTTAATACTATTTTTCTATCTAAACTTTTTAGCTCTTCAGCTATTGGTGCCCACTCATAAAGAGTCAGCGCGCTCTCGTTAAATGGCCAAGACTTATAATAAGTATTCCAATCGATTTTTTGTAGTCTCTCTTTAAATTTGTCTTTTCCTTTTGAAACTACGTCTTCAGGCATCCCATTATTAAATTCTTCATTAAGAATTTCTTCATAAATTTTTTTTGCACTTTCTGTCTCTTGATAATTATAAAAAACTTTTAAATATGATAGACTATAAAAAGTTAAATCCTGAAGAGATATAGAATAGATATTCCATTTAGCTGTATTTATTGAAGCTAAGAATTTTTCATCATCAAAGTGTAATACCCACTTAGTTCCCATTCTTGTTTTCAAATAATTATATAAAGTTACCTGAGATACCCAGGCTGATTTTTTTTGAACAAATGATTTAAGGTCTTTGTTATTCCTAATTTTTTTCTTAGGTAAAATTCCTTTAAATAAAGCAAAAAGATAGACTCTAAAATCTTCAAGTTTCACATCTTTAAGTTTAAGTTTATATTTAAGCACTTTTATCTACCTCTAGTTGTTATATATTATAAAAATCCTGCCAATTCGAGCATTTTTAGGGGTTTCAATCTATGCTATTATAGGTAAGGTTCCGTTTTTAACCTATAGGGAGAGTAAAAATGTCGAAACAATCACAACACTGGGAAAAAACCAGAACTTTGCTATTCGTTACTTTAGCAATCTGGTTTGTATTCTCAATTGGCATCTTTTTCTTTGGAGCCGAAATGGAAGCATCTAGCTTTAAACCATTTGGATACCCGCTGTCATACTATATGACATGCCAAGGATCATTACTTGCATTTGTAATATTGATTTTCTGGTTTGCTGGTAAACAAGAGAAG
>Ga0209335_10006074_pt1 | contig 10881 bp, 9 predicted proteins | sample COG_09_FD_184753 | JGI IMG/M metagenome (GOLD analysis project Ga0209335, IMG submission 184753) | Pelagic Microbial community sample from North Sea - COGITO 998_met_09 (SPAdes) (version 2) | ecosystem: Environmental > Aquatic > Marine > Neritic zone/Coastal water | place: Helgoland, sampling...
AGAAGAAGTTGGTTCTAGTAACCTTGGAATTTTCGTTAAAGAGAATAAAGAGAAATTAAAGGCGGACGTAATTTTAATTTCAGACACATCAATTATCGCTAATGATACTCCTTCAATTTGTGTTGGCTTGCGTGGTTTGAGTTATGTAGAGGTCGAAGTTACTGGTCCCGATAGAGATTTACACTCTGGAGTTTATGGCGGTACAGTTGGGAATCCAATCAATATTCTTTGTAATATGATTTCGGGATTAAAAGATGAAAATAACCACATTACGATTCCGGGATTCTACGATAAGGTTGAGGTGGTTAGCGATACTGATAGAGCCGAAATGGCAAGAGCTCCTTTTAGTGAAGAAAATTATAAAAAAGGGTTAAGCATAAACGTAATTGACACAGAGGTTGGATACTCTGCAAGGGAAGGAAGTTCAATTCGGCCTACATTAGATGTAAACGGAATTTGGGGTGGTTATATCGGTGAAGGCGCTAAAACTGTTTTGGCCTCGAAAGCTTACGCGAAAATTTCGATGCGTTTGGTGCCGTACCAATCTTCAGAAGAAATTACAGAGCTATTTCAAAAGCATTTCGAGTCTATTGCGCCAGATGCTGTAAAAGTTAAGGTAACACCTCATCACGGTGGAGAACCAATTGTTATTCCTATCGATTTTGACGGGTATAAAGCGGCAAGTGCTGCAATGGAAACAACTTATGGTAAAAAGCCAATTCCGCAAAGAGGCGGTGGTAGTATTCCGATTGTAGCTTTATTTGAGAAGGAATTAGGCCTAAAATCTATTTTGTTTGGTTTTGGATTAAACTCTGATGACATCCATTCTCCCAACGAACATTATGGAATTTTCAATTACTTGAAGGGAATTGAAACGATTCCATTATTCTATAAAAACTACGCTGAAATAAAATCGAAGTGATTATCTTTTACCGGATGATGACTGTTATCATTAACTCATGGATGAGGTACATTAAATTTATTTTACTATTTGTAATCTGCGTTAGCCTTTCTTCTTGTGGCATATATAAAGAAGTAGAGTTTATTGGGGTTGAAGATATATTGGTTAAAGAGTTTTCCGTTACGGCAATCATTATTGAAGTAAAAGCGATAATCAATAACCCTAACGGGTTCGACATCACAATTTTTGATTCTGATTTAGACTTTATTGTAAACGGAACCAAATTAGGAAAGGCTAGGTTTGACGCTAATATTATTTTAACAAAAAAGGCCCAAGAGACATACACTTTTATGATAAAAGCTGATATGGAAGGATTGGCTTCAAAAGTTGGATTGCTCTTTCCTATTCTAATGACAGGTAAAGCCAAAGTAAAAGTGAAAGGGGATATTTTCGTGAAAGCACTTGGGATGAAGAAAAAAGCTCCAATAGAATTTGTTGAGGAGATAACTTTTTAAAGGTTTAATTTAATGCAGAATAGACGGGTTCACTTGAGACGTGGTTTTTTAATAAGAAGACACCTTGAGTTGTGGTAATTTTTAGGTGGCTAACATTTTTTAATCCTAATTTTTCTTTTCCTTTCAATCTCCAATTTACCTCTACATCTTGAGGTGCGTAGAGGTATGAATTACCCTATAGAACAATGTAATACGTTGACCCTAAGAGTAATACCCTTTTGTTTTGAAGAACTTTATGTTTTGGTAACAAATTTTGCCTTTCTGCTGGTCGAGAAGTTGTTGTAGAAATCGATATGCTTACACAGCGTTTTATGATATTCGAGATATTCTCTTCTATTAATTGGTGTTTTCTGTTGAACTTTATTATAGAAATAATCTGACGAAAGCCCCCAAAGGGTTACCAAGATATAACCAATGCAAGTCGCTAGCGATGCGGCAAAAACTAAACTCAGTAGTGTATTCATGGTTAATTTACTCTATTAAAATTTTAATATTTTTTACCACATCGTACCCTAAAATACCTGTTGATATTTCATATTGGATAAAATTGGCATTTCCATAGTGTCGATTGTCTTCTGTTAATGTAAATTCTCTGAATTCAGGAAATTCACCCATGGCTTTTCCTTCTAATTCGAGTTGAAAATAGGCATCTAAATCTGTGATTAGTTGAACTTGAGTTACTTTGTAGCTGACCAATTTTGTTTCTGTTGAAATAAGGAAATTACTCCACATTAATAGTGCGCATATTATGGGACCAACGCCAAAAACATTAAGAATAAAAGATTCTATTCGTCCCCATCCCAAATATTTGTCGTAAAGCTTCATTGGAATCAATAGCCCTGATAAGCAGCAAACTACCACGACTTGTGTTATAAATAACTTGGGAACTAATAATTTGGAGCTCAAAAAAAGGACGGACCCCATTCCTGCAAAAAGTCCAACGGGCATTAGGTGGTAGCTTTCGAGTTTAGGCTTTGATCGCATACGGTTGGCTCGGCTATACGCTATGGTTCTTTTTTGAAGTTGTTTACTCATGTTGGAAGTATTTACGAAGAAAGGAATAATCGGTTTATCTTACCGTTATATTTGCCCAAATGTTCAATATGAATTTTAACCTTTTAGCTTCTTTGTTTGTTGTTTTGTCAATGTCGACTTGCACCACGAGCTCTGATTCTGGCACTAACACTTCGGAAATGGATACAACGCATTATGATCACACAAATACTTTGATAAATGAGACAAGTCCCTACTTGTTGCAACACGCTCACAACCCAGTAGATTGGTTCCCGTGGGGGGACGAGGCTTTAGAAAAAGCAAAAGCAGAGAACAAACTATTGTTGATTAGTATTGGATATGCAGCCTGTCATTGGTGCCATGTTATGGAACATGAGTCTTTTGAAGACACGGTTGTAGCTAAACGGATGAACGATAATTTTATTTGTATTAAGATAGATAGAGAAGAGCGCCCAGATATTGACCAGATCTACATGAATGCTGTTCAATTGATGAGTCAACGAGGAGGATGGCCGCTTAATTGTTTCGCCACTTCAGACGGTAAACCATTTTTTGGAGGAACCTACTTTCCCAAAGATCAGTGGATGAATATTTTGGATAAAGTGAGCGGAGAATGGCAAACGAATCCTGATAAGATTAAAGAATATGCGAACCGTTTAGCTGAAGGAATTCAACAGAGCGAAATGCTACCGTTAAATACCGATCCAGCATTATTTGAGAAATCAACTTTAGCAAATACGGTAGAAAAATGGTCGGCAAATTTTGATAATAAGCAGGGAGGTCCGAATCGAGCACCTAAATTCCCAATACCTAACAACTACCAGTTTTTAATGCGTTATGCCCATTTAATGGATGACCCAAAAACAATGGAGCATGTTTTACTAACTCTAGATAAAATGGCGCAAGGGGGAATTTATGATCAGATTGGTGGCGGCTTTGCTAGATATTCTACAGATATTATGTGGAAAGCACCTCACTTTGAGAAAATGTTATACGATAATGGTCAACTCGTTTCTTTGTATGCAGAAGCATATCAAAAGACTAAGAAATATCTATATAAAGAAACTGTGTACGAAACAATTGAGTTTGTTCAACGAGAATTAATGTCTTCAGAATATGCATTTTATTCTTCATTAGATGCTGATAGCGAGGGTGAAGAAGGTAAATTTTATGTATGGAAAAAGGAAGAGCTACAAACCATTTTAGGAAATGATTTTGCTGTATTTGCCAAGTACTATAATGTAAATACAAAGGGTCTTTGGGAACATGGTAATTACATTCTTCTGCGAGATGAAGACGAGAAGAAATTCGCTGTTAAGAATGACTTAACTGTGGAGGAATTAAAGGCGTTTATTGGAGGATGTAAAGAGAAATTGATGGCGGTTCGAGACACTAGAATTCGACCAGGGTTAGATGATAAGTCGCTAACTTCGTGGAACGCATTAATGTTGAATGGATTGATAGATGCTTACCATGTTTTCGATGACGATAAATTTTTGGAACTGGCACTAAAAAATGCAAAATTCATAGTATCAAAACAAGTAAGAGAAGACGGAGGCTTAAACCATAACTACAAAGAAGGGCGGTCAACAATAAATGGATATTTAGAAGATTATTGCTTCACGATTGAAGCCTTCATCAATCTGTATACTGCAACGTTGGATGAGGTTTGGTTGCAACGAGCAGACAAGTTAATGCAATATTCTATCACTCATTTTTATGATGGCAAATCAGGAATGTTCTTTTTCACTTCGGATTTGGACAAGGCATTAATTGCTCGTAAAACAGAGGTAGGAGATAACGTAATTCCGGGATCTAATTCTAGTATAGCAAAAGGCCTATTTCTACTTGGACATTATCTTGATAATCAAGATTATCTGACGAAAAGTGAAACGATGCTTAATAATGTTCAGTCACAAATTCCGAATTATGGTTCAGGATATTCCAATTGGGCGCAGCTTTATTTAAATCGAGTTTATCCATTTTATGAGGTAGCTATTTCGGGCAAAAGTGCTTCAGATAAAGTTGTAGAAATGAACCAGTATTACAATCCTAATAAAATGATTCTTGGAGCAACACAAGAAAGCAAATTACCACTAATGGAAGGTAAGTTTGTAAAGGGAGAAACAATGATTTACGTATGTGAGAATAAGGCTTGTCAGTTGCCGACGACCGAAATTAGCGAAGCGATTAAACAGTTGAAGTAGATGTACAAATTGGCAGCAATTTTTTATTTATTTGCCTTTACAGTTCAAGCACAGATACTTGACAATTCGAACTGCGATGTGTTTTCTGACAACAATTTTTTTAATCAGAAGTTCATAAAAAAAAATGGCATAACAACAATACGGAGTACTATTTCGAGTAAACGGGAGATGAAGCCGATAATAGAAACTCCGTTATGGCAACAATTCGATTTTGATAAATATGGTCGTGTTGAGCGAATGATGGAAACCTATTTTAATGGCTCTGATATTGACACATCATTGGTGCAATTCAAATACGCAGGAGACCATCTAATTAAAAAGAGATTATCTGATTCAAAAGGATTTTACTCCTATTCGTATCAGTATGATGATCAGCACAATTTAGAAAAATTGATTTATTCGAGGGAAGTGAATGCAAATCCTGAAGCCCATAATTTCGTATTGGGCCAGCTAATCGAAGTATATAAAGAGCGCTATGAGAATTCTAAGATTTCCGATAAGAAAACGAAAAGAATAATCTACAATAGTGATGATAAACCCTACTTACAAGAGCTAACAGAATATGACGAATATGGCAATAAAAAAAAGGAGTTGTCAACGCTTGTTGTGACTAAGAAAGGGAGCAATGTAACTTACAGCTACGATGCGTATCATCGTCCGGCTGAAAAGCTAGAAATGAACAATTTATTCGGTAAAAGCGAAACACGTTACGAATATAAATATGATGAGGCGGGTAATTTATTATCAGAAAAAAAGCACGAAGATGGAGTGCATAAAACTACCCGAGAATTCTTGTACGATGGGCGCATGTTACTTTCGGCAAGACTAACAAAAGATGAATCTACAGGTACGATTCAGATAGTAAAGTACACGATCACTTTTGACTGACTTTACTTTACGCAATCGTAAACTACAAACTTATCGTTATCGCCTAGGATTTCTACTTTAGAAAATAACTTGGATAAGTGTGTTTTAAAATTCAAAGAAACTGCACTTACCATTTGAAAATGACCACCAGTTTTAAGTTTTTTATGAACTTGCTTAAACAAATCTAAAGCCACCTCAATATTCGTTTCGTATTCGAAATGATATGGTGGATTAGAAACTATTAAATCAAAGAATTCAGGAGTAAAATTTTCTAAACTATCGCTAAAATGATGGTGTGTATTTTCATCTTTCATATTTAGTTTTGAAGATTCAACGGCTAGGTAAGAATCGTCTACTAAATGAATTTCTGCACTAGCATATTGCTGACGAATTGCATGGGCAATAATGCCATTACCAGAGGCTAAATCGAGGATTACGCCAGCAGAAGAATCGACATTTAAATTATCTAGAAAAAATTCAGTTGCTTGATCAATCTTGTTTGCAGAAAAGACACCAAAATATTGCTTGATTGTTTTATCTCCGAAAGTAATTTCGTTAAAAAGAGAGTTGGATTGTGTTTTTTTCTTTTTAGATAATATGATAAGTCTAGCTTTCTTTTTGGCTTTTGTTTGTTCAACTTCTTCGAAATAGTCACTAGCAATTTCTAACATCTGTTTGGAGAAATGTCGAGTCATAAACCCACAAATAACCTGGCTGTTTTCGCCTAAGCATTTGCTGAGCTTTTGCAGTTGTAAACGGAATAAATCAAGCGATTTGGGAGCCTTAACTATAGCGATTTCAACTTCATGATTTATTTTATCGAGGGGGAAAATAATATTTTGCTCAATAATGGCGATGTTGTTGTCTAACATATTTTGTCTCAACGCCTTTTCCTGACTTTTATAATTGACTATCGAAATCGGTGAAAACTTATGGAAGTTGCAAGCTAAATAACCAAATCTGTCGTTCAGTAAAACAGGAGCTCGTAGGGCAATGTTCTCTGTTTCGATGTATTCTTCTATGAGTTCGTCTGCAGCGCTAAAGGAACGAAGAGACTTATTTTCGCTCTTCGGATACCTCCTAATAATTGGTTGATTCGGTGTTTTCATTTTGCAAAGGTAGGTTACTCACCTATATCCTCATTCCAGAGTTCTGGTTTTTCTGAAATAAAATTCTCCATCATTTCAATGCACTCTGCATTGTTGAGGTCGATAACTTCAACTCCATGGCTTTCCATAAAATCTCTTGCGCCATCAAATGTTTTAGATTCACCTACAATTACTTTCGGAATTTTAAACTGAACTATGGTTCCCGCGCACATGTAACAAGGCATAAGTGTCGAGTATATTACGGTATTTTTGTAGTTTCCAATTCTCCCAGCATTATTTAAACAGTCCATTTCACCGTGCAATATTGGGTTGAGTTCTTGTACTCTTTTGTTTCTGCCTTTTGCAACTAATACCCCATCCTTAACCAGAACAGAACCAATTGGTATCCCTCCTTCATTGTACCCTTCCTTGGCTTCTTGTATGGCGAGCTTCATGAATTTATCCATTATTAAGATACATTTATATCAAAAAATAAGCCCCGCTTCACAGCAGGGCTTATACTAAATTTAATGGAAGAACTAGTCCACTAGTTTACAAATGCAAGAATCATCCTTTTTATATTCTTTCTTATGGTGTTTCTTGCCTTTCCCAAGTTTACCTTCTTTTTTGTCATATTTATTATAACTATAATGTTCAGCTTGTTCTTTTGCTGAGTATTCCTTTACAAACTCGCCATTGTTCTGAAAAATAGCAAATGTTTTTTCACCATTTTGATCAAACATTGCTGTATATCCCTTATTATCTTGGTTAAACCATACAGCAACAGTTGCTTCAGTGTAGTTACGAGCAAAAGCAGTTGTAACTTTAGTTGGCATTAAATCTGGACTTACGGTTTCACAAATTGTATACTCATTCTTATGGCAATCACCATGCTTTTTGCAAGCAGTAAGTGTTCCAATAGCTATAAGTACAATAAATATATTTTTCATCGTTTTTAATTTTGATTTGTAAAATTACGAAATTTTATTTATACTATTTTTTTAGGTTTTCCAGCAACAAAATCTTTGAGATAATAAGGCTCAAAATATGCTGTATTTTCAATTTGTTGCGCTTTAAATTTGTCGTTGGCTATTATATTCAAGTACTGAGCAGATGGGTTAAAGTCGCTTATAAATTTTGCATTTTGATGAGTTGATAATACTTCTTTACATTTCTCAGCTCCGTCTCCAAAGAAGATAACTTCAGAAGTTAATAAATAATTTAAGTAGCTATTTTCATCTATTATATCCGCTTGAGTATCTCTAACTAAATGATTGTCTTTGCTGTAAAAGGCAGAATAAACTTCCATTCTCCGGGCATCAATCATTGGACAGAATAATGCGTCTTTGTTAAACTCGTAATTGTTGGAACACCCATAAGCCATTGCTTGAAGTGTTGGAACAGCTATTAGTGGTATATCTAGAGAGTAACAAAGCCCTTTCGCGGTAGATGTTCCAATTCTTAAGCCAGTATATGATCCAGGTCCTTTACTGATAGCAACAGCGTTTAAATCGCTATAATTCATGTTGCTTTCAGTAAGAGCTTTTGCGATAAACACGGATAGGTTCTCGGCATGCGAATAACCATCCCCAACTTCTTCAACAATAGCTATTATTTCATTGTCTTTTGAAATTGAAACGGAACATACTCTGGTAGCGGTTTCTATGGATAGAATAGTTGGCATATAAACGCCAAAAATAGCACTAAAATTCTAATGACTTACCTTGATAGAATTCAAGGATTTTTATCTTGAAGAGGTAGTCATATTTTGACTGAATTAGCTGTGATTCCGTATTTGCTAATTTGTTTTTAGACGAGTTGAAATCAACAGAATTCATCATCCCAACTTCAAATCGTTTTTGGGCATATTCAAAAGAAAGCTTTTGTGCTACCAAAGCTTTTTCGGTAGCCATATATTTTTTCATTGCAGAAACAGCATCAACATGGGCTTGTTCTATATCGTTTCGTAACTGATTTTCTGTTTGTTGTAACTGAAGTTCAGCCGCCTCTTTGTTTAATTTGGCACTTTCCATAGCAGTTTTAGTACTAAAGCCATTAAAGATTGGGATCGATAAATTGAACCCAATCGATTGGTTAAAGTTATCCGCAGATTGGGCACCAAATGATTTTTTTGACGACTCAATAATTGGATTGTATAAGTAAACTTGTTCGCCTGCAGAGGTTTGTCCTGCTTCATCTAATGATACACCCGTAATTTCAGTGTTCTTGCTTAATCCTGAATAACCAGTCCCCAATGAACCGCTAAAGCTGAGGCTTGGATATCGTCTGCCTTGAGCTGAAAGATGATTAGTTTCCGCACTTTCTATTTGTAATTGACTTGATTTAATGGCAGGCATAATATTTATTGCCGCATCATATACTTGTCCAGGAGTAGATGAAACTAGAAGTTTTTCATCCATTGACGTTTCTGGGATTACGATTCTAAAATCGGAAATACTATCCAATTGAAGTAATTGCTTTAGGTAAAGTGTTGAAATTGTAAATTGATTTTCTGCTGATACCAAGTTCATTTCGTCACTTGCAGATTGCGCTTGCAGGTCTAATAAATTTCCTTCTGGAACAGTACCTGAACGAACTAATTTGTCGATTCTTTTAATCTGCTGATCTGTAATAGCCATTTGTTGCTGAGTAATTTTAATAGCCTCTTCGTTAAATAATATTTGCAGGTAGTTTGCGGCAATAGCTAAAGCAATATCATTCTTAATTTTCTCTGTATTTTGTTCTTGAATTTGATAATCGATTAAACTTTTCTTGATATTGTTTTTTGTCTGAAACCCATTGAACAGCGTGACGGAACTATTTAGATAAAAATTATTTGACTGAACGCGACTGTTTGCAAATTGATTAGTGAAAGGGTCGATTCGTTGCCCAAAATTGTAAGTATGAGAGGCGTATCCGTTTAAGTTTGGAAGCCGTTGACCTTTGTTAGCTATAATTCGTTCTTGTTGCATTGCAACATTAATTTCGGATTGTTTCACTTGTAGGTTATGCTCGAAAGCATAATCTATACATTGTTTAAGACTCCAGGTTTCTTGTGCGTGCGTGAAACACTGAGTGAGACAAAATAATATTATGAGTAGCGCGCGCATCTTACGAACCACAAATATAGAAATGAAGTTGGTTACTCTGGTTTATTGTGAGCCAAAGGAAGAATTGCTATGAGAACGGATTGAATTGCGTGACCAATGGAAATAAAAAAGCCTCAACCGAATTTCGATTGAGGCTTTTAATATAAAGTGTATTCTAAATTATCTTACAACAATTTTAGCAGTTATTTCACTTTCAGCAGACTTCACAGTAAGGAAGTAGACGCCATCAGTTTGGTTGCTTAAATTAATTGTTTTGATATAGTTACCACTGATTGTTTCAGTAGAAGTTGAAACAGTTTGTCCAATAACGTTTCTTACAACGAAAGTGTATTTAGCTTTAGTAGCCGAGTTTAACTCTACGTTAAAGATACCGTTGTTTGGGTTTGGATACACAACCATTGACGTAATTCCTTCAACATCTTCAATAGCATTAACATCATCACAAAGGATATTCACCTGCCCTGAAGCAACACATCCATCTACATCAGTAACGTTACAGATGATTGTTGAGAATGGACAAATTGGGTCTATATCAGTTAATGAAGAAGTTGTGCCTGCAACATTCCAAGAATAAGTGTATGGAGCTGTACCACCAGAACCAATAACTGAAGCAGTTCCATCAGCACAATTAAAACAGGATTCGTTAGTTCCAGATACAGTTGCTACAACAGCAGAAGGGCTTTCGTTGATCGTAATACTGTTTGAAGTTGCAGAACAACCATTAGCATCAACTATAGTCAAGTCTTCAGCACCTGCGTCAACGTTAGTGTTGTTAGCAGTTGTGCTTCCGTTACCAGCCCATACATATGTGAATGGGGCTATTCCTCCATTAATTGAAGAAGTTGCAGCACCGTCAGCATCACCGAAACAAACGAAATCGTCAGTAGCAGTAATAGTAACGCCTAAAGTAGCAGGTTCAGCAATCGTAGCTGCACCTGTTTCAGAGCAGTTATTTGCATCTGTAACTGTAACGTTATAAGTAGCAGCAGCTAAACCAGCTTGGTTAGCAACAGCAGCTAAACCATTGTCCCAAGCGTAAGTGAATCCTCCAACATCACCGCCAGAAGCCATTAGGTTAATCTCGCCGTTACCGTCACCATTACAAGAAATATCTTCAGAAGAAATATCTAAAGAGATAGCAGAAGGTGTTCCAACGTTAGCTGTTTCAACAACCATACA
>Ga0209335_10006083_pt1 | contig 10873 bp, 10 predicted proteins | sample COG_09_FD_184753 | JGI IMG/M metagenome (GOLD analysis project Ga0209335, IMG submission 184753) | Pelagic Microbial community sample from North Sea - COGITO 998_met_09 (SPAdes) (version 2) | ecosystem: Environmental > Aquatic > Marine > Neritic zone/Coastal water | place: Helgoland, sampling...
GGTGGAATAAGATGTGAGAAAGCTTCAGTATTTTTAGAAAAAAAAGGCTTTAAAAATGTTTATCAATTAAAAGGTGGAATTTTGAATTACTTAAAAAATATTAAGAAAAAAGAAAGCTTATGGAATGGCGAATGCTTTGTTTTTGATAACAGAATCAGTGTAAAACATGGATTAGTAACTGGTACATACTCAATGTGCAGTGGATGTAGAAAGCCAGTTTCTTCAAAAGATAAGAAATCAAAAAAATATGAAGAAGGTGTTTCTTGTCCAAATTGTCACGATTATTTAACAGAAACTCAAAAATCAAGATTTAGAATGAGACAGAAACAAATAAACCTTGCTAAAAAGACTGGATCAAAGCATATATTTCAAAAAGAATTTACATAGGAGAAATAATTGTCTAAAGCTATAAATTTAACTAAAGATCCAATTTGGTCCTTACTTAAAAGTGTGACCATTCCTGCTAGTGTTGGTTCATTATTTCAAACATTCTATAATTTAGTTGATACTTGGTTTGCTGGAAGAATTTCTGCAGAAGCTATTAGTGCAATTGCCAAATCCTTTCCAATTTATTTTACAATAATAGCAGTTGGTGTTGGTATAGGAGCCGCAACTAATGCATGTATAGGTAATTTGATTGGAGAAAAAAAATTAAATAGAGCTTCATTATTCATCGCTCAATCTGTTGTGTTTGCATTAGTTACTTCTGTTATTGTAACTTTGTTTGGGTTAAATGCTTCTAGCTTTCTCTTAGGTGTTATGGGCTCAGATGCTGCTGGCATCGCTCTTACAAGAGAATATTTAGATATAATTTTTTATGGAACCTTTATTGTTATGATTCAAATTTCTTTAAATGGCGCTTTGAATGCACAAGGTGATACTAAAAGTTACAGAAATGTTTTAATATTTAGTTTTTTTTTGAATATATTTTTAAATCCTTTATTTATTTGGGGATATGGTGTTGTTCCAGCTTTTGGAATTGGTGGATTAGCTATAGCAACAGTGATTTCACAATCAATAGGAACCATTTATTTAGCTTATAAAATTAATTCATGTAAATTAAAAAAATATCTCACAATTAGATGCTTTATACCTAAGCCAGAAATGATAAAGGAATTATTTTCACAAGCACTACCAATTATGTTTAGTATGTTATTTATAGGTGTTGGTATTTTTAATATTCTATATTTCATAGGTCAATTTGGAGATCTTGCTACAGCTGGTTATGGCGCTGCTTTGAGAGTAGAACAAGTTTTCTTACTTCCTGTAATTGGACTAAACACCGCTGTTCTTTCTATTGGAGGACAAAACTTTGGTGCAAAAAAATATAATCGTATAAGAGAACTTTATTCAAAAGCATTATTATTTGGATCATCTTTCATGACAGGAGCTGGGGTAATATTATTTTTTGGTGCTGAATTTTTTGTCTCACAATTTACAGATAATCAGGAAGCAATAATTCATGGTGCCATATACTTAAAAGTGGCTGCATTGATTGCGCCAATTTATCCTGTATTTTTTATAACAACTGCAGTGTTCCAAGCACTAAAAAAACCTATATACAGTCTCTATTTAAGCATTTTGAGGTTAACCGCATTTCCATTTTTATCTTTGTGGTATGTGATTAATATAAGAGGTGGTGACTATGCTGATATATTTTATACGATAATGGCTACAAATTGGTTTATGGGTATTGCTCTAATCATATTTATTGGATATTTTTTAAATAATGTATTTAAAGAAAAGAAAAATCATTTTTCTTATTAGTATTCTTTCATTAGTATTTCTATTAACTATTAATGACATCAAGTCACAAGAATTAAAAGTTGTAGATGGTGACACAATTCATATAAATGGTGAAAAAATTAGATTTACTGGTATTGATACGCCTGAATTAAAGCAAACTTGCATTAAAGAAGGAATTAAAAATTATTGTGGCGTAACTGCAAAAAAAATACTTATTGATAAAATTGACAATAATACTGTTGAATGTATTAGTGAAGGTAAAGACCAATATAAAAGGACTTTAGCTGAATGTTTTGTAAATAATGAAAGTTTGTCAAGTTACCTTGTTAGAAGTGGTTACGCATTTGCTTACAGAAGGTACTCCAAAAAATTTATTAAAGATGAAGATTATGCAAGAAATAAAAAAATTGGTATGTGGTCAATGAAATTTCAATATCCATGGGATTATCGAAGGAATAATTAGAGTTTGATTGAATTTTCTATATGATTTATACATTTTAGAAGTTTATGCAAAAATACAATTGGAATTATCCTACAACAATGTGGGTAGGGGAAGATAGAATTAATGATATTTCTTCTGCCTGTAAAAATTTGAAAATTAGTAAACCACTATTAGTTACTGACAAAGGATTAGCACAATCAGATATTGTCAAAAATACACTATCGATTTTGAAGAATGGTGGTATTTCTGTTTCATTATATTTTAATGTAGTTGGTAATCCAACTGGTACAAATGTTAATGAAGGTGTTGATAGTTTTAAAAAAAACAATTGTGATGGAGTAATAGCATTTGGTGGTGGTAGTGTTTTAGATGTTGGTAAAGCTGTTGCTTTTATGTCGGGGCAAACATTACCTATATGGGATTTTGAAGATGTTGGTAATAACTGGACAAAAGCAAATTCAGATAAGATAGCTCCAATTATTGCCGTACCTACAACAGCAGGAACTGGCTCAGAAACAGGAAGAGCTTCTGTAATATTAAATGAAGAAACTCGAGTTAAAAATATTATTTTTCATCCAAAATTTTTACCTTCAATAGTTATTTTAGACCCAGTTTTAACATTAGGATTATCATCAAAAATGACAGCTGCTACTGGAATGGATGCATTAGCTCACAATCTAGAAGCTTATTGTGCTCCTGGTTATCATCCAATGGCAGATGGAATAGCTTTAGAAGGTATGAGATTAATTAATAAATGGTTAATAGAAGCTGTAAAAAATGGATCTAATCTTAAAGCAAGAATGAACATGTTAAGTGCTGCAAGTATGGGTTCGACTGCTTTTCAAAAGGGATTAGGTGGAATTCATTCATTAAGCCATCCTGTAAACGCGTTAAATAATATTCATCATGGTTTATCCAATGCTATTTTTATGCCGTATGTTTTAACTTTTAATAGAGATGTTATTGAAGAGAAGATAATTAAAATTTGTGATTATCTAGACCTAGAAGAAAGAACTTTTGATGGATTCATCAATTGGGTACTAAAATTAAGAAAAGACTTAAATATGCCCCATAAATTATCTGAAGTTATTGATGAAAAAGATTTACAATTAGATCGTTTATCAAAAATGGCTTTAGAGGATCCCTCTACTGGAGGCAATCCAAAAAAATTGTCAGAAACTGATATGAAAACTATGTATGAACACAGTATGTCAGGTACTTTATTCTAATAATTTTTATACCTATCACATGAAAGTATTAATAAATTGGGATAATAAAACTTGGTTATCATCAAATACATATATTAATTCCTTTAATTCATTTTTATTAAAAAAAAAGAAACTTAATAAAAATTCAAAAATATTAGATATAGGCTGCGGTAGAGGTAAAATTTTTGGCTCTATATCAAGAAAATTAAGATTAATTAATAAGCCAATTGGTATCGATCCTGTTTGTCATAATGATGTTGATAGATCAATTGATTTTAAAAATGAAGATATTTTTTTTTTTCTTAAAAATAATAATAATAAATTTGATTTAATTATGATTAAACAAACACTTCATTTTATTAACAAAAATAAAAGATCAAAATTAATAGAAATTTGTAAAAAGAATTTAAAAAAAAATGGTGTGTTATTAATTTTTTCCCTGAATACTCAAAACAATGAAATTCCTTGTTTTAAATTAATGAAACAAAAATTAGATATAGGGTTAAAAAAAGATTCTAAAATGCTTAATTTAGTCAATAAAATATTAAAAGGTAATCAAATTGATAAATTTAAGTTTAAAGTTTCAATAACTAAAAATAAATATATTCAAATGTTAAAACAAAGATATATATCTTGTCTTGTCAATCTTAGCAAAACTCAAATCAACAAAGGTATCAATGAAATAAAAGAAATTTATCCTAATAAGATATTATTTGAAGATGTTTTGATATGTATAAAATATAAGCATCGATAAAAAGTTAACTAAGATTAAATAGTTTCTCTCCTAAAGGACTTATTGGATCTTGAGGAGTAGGTTTAATTTTAGTTTTTATTTCAACTATACTTAATAGTTTTTTAGCAAGCCCTTGACGCCTGAACATTGGATTAACAAATATATATTCAACTTCAGCTGCTTTATTATATCTAACAAAACCAAGAGTAGTATTGATGTTTTTAAAGGTAATAACACCATCACTTAGATCAATATCATAATCAGTGTTATTTGAAATTCTCATTAGTTGTTTCCATCTTGCTTAAGTTTCTTTTCTAATTTTCTCACAAAAAAAGAGACAATTAATATTAAAATTAAATATTCTAAAATTAGAAATGTATAAATTTCTAAGGGTCTGTATGTTGAGACAACTAATTCATTAGCTTTTCTTGTTAAATCTCCAATTCCAATAATAGATACCAATGAAGACATTTTCAAAACATATACAAATTGATTTCCTAATGCAGGTAAAATATTTTTAATTGCCTGTGGAAAAATTACTAATCTTAGTCTTTTAAAAAAAGTTAAACCTAATGACGAACCAGCTTCCCATTGAGATTTTTTTATTGAATTAATTCCAGCTCTAAAAATTTCTGCTTGGAAAGCACTTTCACTAATTGCTAATGCAATTATACCTGAAATAAATGGACTGAAACTTATTCCAGTCATTATAGGTAAACCATAATAAATCCATAAAATTAAAACAAGTAGTGGTATTGCTCTTACAATTTCTACATATCCAATATTTATATAGGTTAAAAATTTATTTTTAGCTAAAGATGGAATTGCAATAATAAAACCTATAATGGCTGATAAAACTATACTTACAACTGAAATGTAAATTGTTGTTGTTAAGCCGCTTAATAAAAATTTTAAATTAGTTAATCCTTCAACATTATTTGGTGAGAGAATAAACCATCCTAACTCTTGATCTGTACAAGAAGTGAGTGTAAATATTAAAAGTAAAAAAAAAAAATTTTTCACTCTTAAGGTTATAATGTATTAAAGATTAATATCTAATTTTTTATAAGCTTTTCAAATTATATTTAGATAGTAGATTTTTAAAGAAACCAGAGGCTTTCTTAATTTTAATCCATTCATTCACATAATTATTCCAAACTTTGTCATTTTTATTAACCATCATTGCTAAAAAAGCAGGATTTTTTTCTCCATCAGGCACAATTGCTAATTGAGGATAAGTAATGACTAATTTGTTAGCTTCTGTAGAACTTGTAATGTTTCCATCTGCTCTTCCAGCAAGAACTTCTTGAAAGTCTCTTGCAGGTGACTCAACTGATCTTAGTGTAGATTTTGGAAAAAATTCTTTTGCTTTCTCTTCTTGTGATGTTCCAAGTGTTGTTGCTATCGTAACTGTGTTATTATTTAAAGAGTCCCATGTTGAATATTTCTTTAAATTTTTTTTAAGTACTAACGGTACAGTTCCATATTTATAGTAAGAGTCTGTGAAACCGGCAACTTCAGCTCTTTTAGGAGTTTTTGTTACGCTTGTAGAAATGTCATATCTTCCTGCAGTAATTCCAGAGACAATAGTTTTCCATTCTGTAGGTACGAAAGTAATTTTTACATCCATATCCTTAGCTAGTTCGACCATTACATCGATATCAAATCCTTTGTATTTATTTGTAGCAGGATCTTTCATTGTCATTGGATCCCAGTCGCCTGTGGTTCCAACTTTTAACTCACCAGAAGATAGGATCTGATCAAGTTTTGACTCTGCATTAAGTGAGAAGGGCAAAAGTGCAAATAGCACCACTAAAAATATTTTTTTCATTCAATGTATATAACAAATAATTTTAGAAATTTAAGGTTATAACCTTGACGCACTATCATTCAACCATGAGTATAAATGCTCTGAAAAAGAGCGTCTCACCAATAAATTAACATCATTTATCTCTTTATGGTGAATAATGACATCAATATGAGATAATATTGTTTGCACTACTGGGCCTTTTTTATTCTTAAATTCATTAAAGTTAAAAGGAGAGCCTGTTGCAATTAAATCAAAAACTTTACTTCCTTTTATATTAATCATTACAAATTGGTCACTAACGTCAGTTACCGCACCTAAATTAGTCTTTGAAATATTGTTAATTAAATAATCCTCAACCTCATATGTATTTTTGTCTTCTTTTACAATTTCATTTGAAATCAACATCCATTCATCGGGACTTAACCAAAATGCAGTCAAATCTTCACCTGACGATGATGTATTAGGCTCAGTTGGTAAAAAAATATTTGAATGTTTACCAATTGCTGAAATAAATTCTTTAGTTTTTCCTCTTATAATTAACTTCATAATTGGTTTAATTTCTTTCATTTCTAAATTGGAATAAGATTTATTCTCTTTTATTGATGATTTGTAATTAAGCATTCAACCTCAAATTTTCTTTGTCAAAAAATACTGGATCAACAATGGTCACATTGATATTTTTATTTTCCATCGAAACAAACAATTTTTGACCCATCATATTTTTTCCACCTTTAACTACAGCAAGTGCAATTGATTTGTTTAAATTTGGACTATAGTAACTTGATGTTACGTGACCTAACATTTCAACTGGTTTTAAATTAGTGTCTGCAACTATTTGTGCACCCTCTTCTAAAACTTCAATTGGATTATCAGTTAATAATCCAACTAACTGCTTTCTATCCTCACGCATCGTATCTGATCTATAAAGAGATCTTTTGCCAATAAAATCATATTTTTTTTTGCTCACAATCCAATCCATCTGTAAATCAATAGGTGTCATTGTTGCATCTGTATCTTGACCAACGATAATAAAGCCTTTTTCAGCTCTTAATAAGTGCATTGTTTCAGTTCCGTAAGGAGTGATATTAAATTCTTTACCAACTTCCATACATTTTTCCCAAAGAGATTTTCCAAAATTTGCTTGAATGTTAATTTCATAAGTATGCTCTCCTGTGAAACTAATTCTCATAACTCTACATTTAATGTTGCCAATTTTTGCATTTTTAAAAGACATATGAGGAAAATTTTCATCAGACAAATCTAAGTCAGGAATTAATTTATTTAATATTTTTTTACTATTAGGACCACAAACACTAGCTGTAGCATAATGATCTGTAACCGACGATAAATAGACATCTAATTCAGGCCACTCTGTTTGAAGGTAATCTTCAAGTTTCCCTAATACATTTGCAGCACCACCTGTTGTTGTTGTCATAATATAGTGATTTTCATCTAGACGCGTAGTTACACCATCATCATAAACCATCCCATCTTCATTAAGCATCAAGCCATACCTACACCTCCCTATAGCAAGTTTTGACCAAGCATTAGTATAAACTCTATTTAAAAACTCAGAAGAATCAGTACCTTGAATATCAATTTTACCTAGTGTCGAAGCATCTAATATACCAGCACTTTCTCTTGCTGCTTTACTCTCTCTTTGTACAGCATCATGCATTGTTTCACTTTTTTTTGGATAATACCAAGCTCTTTTCCACTGACCAACATTTTCAAATTTAGCTTTGTGATCAATATGCCAATCATTCATTGGAGTTCTTCTAAACGTATCAAAATATTCTCCAACATTTCTACCAACAATGGTTCCAAATGTTAAAGGAGTATATGGAGGTCTAAATGTTGTTGTGCCAAGCTCTCCCATCTCAACTCCAGCAGTATCTGCAATAATCCCTAATGCATGCATATTACCAAGCTTACCTTGATCAGTACCCATGCCAGTTGTTGTATAACGTTTAACATGCTCAATTGATCTAAAGCCTTCTCTAAGAGCAAGTTTGATATCTTTTGCTGTTGCATCATTCTGATAATCAACAAAAGGTTTTGTTTTACCAAGAACTTTATCAGAAGGTAATAGCCATATATTTCTAATTTCTTTATTCTTAGAACATTTAATTTTTAAATCATCATAGTTAGTTGCTTTGATATTTAAAAATTCTTTTAAGGTTTTTGAAGTATTTTTAATTATATCATCTAGCTCAAAATCACCATTACATGAACCTATACTAACTTGATTTGATGGGTATTTATTAGGTATAAAAACCTGATCCTTATCTCTAAATTTTAATTTACCACCTGATTGAGTAAATAAATGAACGGCTGGTGTCCATCCTCCTGCAATTGCTAGACAATCACAATCTAATTTAATCTTTTCTGAGTTAGCAAATGATTGTCCATCTTTTGATAACTCCATAACAATAATCTTGTTTATTCTTTTATAACCTTCTGTATCAACAACTGTACTAGATCTGTAAATTTTGATTCCTAAACTTTTAGCTTCATTAGTAAATTCAGAATTTGATTTATCTCTAGTATCAATAATTGCCTCAACTTTAATTCCTTTTTTATTTAACGAAATAGCACTTTCATAAGCTGTATCATTATTTGTAAAGAATATATTTTTTCTTCCAGTTGCAACACCATAATAATCAGCATATTTTTTAACTGCTGATGAAAGCATAATTCCAGGTCTATCATTATTATTAAAAACAAGTGGTCGCTCTAAAGAACCAGTTGCCACAATCACTTTTTTAGCTCTTATTTTTAATAATCTTTGTCTAACTTTGTTTTCTTTTTCAATATGAGATAGGTGATCTGTTAAGTTTTCTCTAGCTAACAAATAATTATAACCATGGTAAGCAGCAACACTTGTTCTTTTTTTAACTTCTAAATTTTCCAAATTTTCTAATTCTTTTATTTCATTTTCTAGCCATGATGAAGAATTTTGATCATTAATTTTTATATATTCAGAATCTTGATAAATTGTAGATCCACCAATTTCATTTTTTTCATCAAGTAATAAAGTTTTGTAATTATTGATTGCAGCTGTTTTTGCTGCCATAACTCCTGCAATACCTGCACCAATAACAAGCACATCACAATGAATATACCTATGTTCATAAATATCTGGATCAGGTTTAGTAGGAGATTTTCCGAGACCTGCTGAATATCTTATAGCAATTTCATATTTTTCCCAAAAACTTGCTGGCCACATAAATGTTTTATAATAAAAACCAGCAGGTAAAAGTGGGGACATAAAATTATTTATCCCACCAATATCAAAATTTACACTTGGCCAACAGTTTTGGCTTGTAGCTTCTAAACCTTCATAAATTTCTATCTCTGTTGCTCTAACGTTTGGTTCTGTAAATGCTGTATTTTTATTAACTTGAACAATTGCACTAGGTTCTTCAGAACCAGCTGTCATTATTCCCCTTGGTCTATGATATTTAAAACTCCTACCAACTAAATGAATACCATTAGATAATAGTGCTGATGCTAAAGTATCACCCTTAAAACCATAGTATGTTTTACCATTAAATCTAAAAGAAACTCTTGATGTTTCATCAATAAACTTGCTAGTTTTTACTCTTAAATTTTCTGACATAAAATTAAATAGTAGGTGGTTTTTCACCCATCTTATAAGCTGATTTTATTTCGTCATTAGTAGTATCTCTAACTACATTAAACCATTTTCTACATCCATGGGCATGATTCCATCTTTCAAATTGGACACCTTTGATGTTTTTTCGCATGAATAAAAATTCTGCCCATTCATCATCACTTAGTTCTGTTGGTTGTTTAGGTCTTTTAATATGAGCTTCACCACCAGCTTTAAATTCACTTTGTTCACGTTCACCACAAAAAGGACAATTGATTAAAAACATTAATGAGCTACCGCCGCTGCACCATGTTCGTCAACAAGGTCTCCACTAATAAATCTATTTAAATTAAAAGCAGCATTTAATTCATGAGGCTCATCATTTGCAATTGTATGTGCGAATAAATCACCTGAGCCAGGGGTTGCTTTAAATCCACCAGTGCCCCAACCACAATTAAAGTATAAACCTTTAATATTCGTTTTACTGATAATAGGGCTTGCATCTGGACAAATATCTACAATGCCACCCCACTGTCTAAGCATTCGCATTCTACTAAAAATTGGATATAATTCTAGAATAGCATTTAATGTTCCTTCAACAATATCATGACTTCCTTTTTGCGAATATGAAACATAGTCATCTGTACCAGCACCAATTACAAGCTCACCTTTGTCAGATTGACTAACATATGCATGAACAGCATTTGACATTACAACAGTGTCAATAATTGGTTTAACAGGTTCTGAAACCAAAGCTTGAAGTGGTTTACTTTCTAAGGGCAACTTTAAACCAGCCATATTTGCTAGGACGCTTGAATGGCCAGCAGCAACTACGCCAATCTTTTTACTTTTTATAAACCCTTTAGTTGTTTCTATTCCTTCAACTTTGTCTCCATTTCTCTTAATTCCTTTAACTTCACAGTTTTGTATTATGTCAACACCCATTTCATCAGCACCACGAGCATATCCCCATGCCACAGCATCATGTCTAGCAGTACCAGCTCTTCTTTGTAAAGTTCCACCTAATACTGGGTAACGAATATCAGGAGATGTATTTATAATAGGACAAAATTCTTTAACCTCTTCTGTATTTAGATAAATTGCATCAATACCATTTAATCTATTAGCATGTGTTCTTCTTTTTAAATCTCTTATATCTTGCAAATTATGAGCAAGGTTCATAACACCTCTTTGACTAAACATAACATTGTAATTTATTTCTTGAGATAAACCTTCCCAAAGTTTTAAAGCATGATCATATAGGCCAGCACTTGCATCCCATAAATAATTAGATCTTATAATTGTAGTATTTCTTCCA
>Ga0209335_10006084_pt1 | contig 10873 bp, 14 predicted proteins | sample COG_09_FD_184753 | JGI IMG/M metagenome (GOLD analysis project Ga0209335, IMG submission 184753) | Pelagic Microbial community sample from North Sea - COGITO 998_met_09 (SPAdes) (version 2) | ecosystem: Environmental > Aquatic > Marine > Neritic zone/Coastal water | place: Helgoland, sampling...
TCTATCTTATTTTAAAGCTTTTTCGATGGTATTAATAACCGTTTTTGCATCCGAATATCCATTTGAAATCAAAATCCACTCCTCCCCTTTTTTAAGCAATACGCTCGGAAACCCTCTTACTCCAAGTTCTCCTGCAAAACGAAAATCTTGTTTCACGCCATATTTAGCATCATCAGAATCAAATAGTGCATTGAACTTTTCTACATTGATCTGATATTTTTCTAAGAGATCTATAAAACTCTCTTTGTAGTTCGTGTTTTTATTTTCAACATAAAAAAGAACTTGAACATCTTTAAAAAACTGAAATTCTACTTCGGGTTTCAATTGACGAACTACCCAAACAGCACGAGCAGGTGGTTCAGTATCATACACAAATGAATGATCGTTTAATAATTCGTAGTTGAACTTTTGTCCACTTCGCTTTTCAACTTGCTCCCAATGATGTTGGAGAAACTCGCCCAAATCTTTCATAGTTTCGGTATTATTCGGGCGTAATCCACCCATAATAATTTCAAATTCGAGTTTTCCCGAATAGTGTTCCTTTACATTAGCAATTTCGGGCGCAAACCCATAACACCACGAACATAGAGGATCGCCCACATAATAGATTGTATCTTGACTCATTAGATTTAGGGATAGTACGAGGAAAAAAATTCCAAGCAGTTTTTTCATACTGCAAAGGAAAAAATAAAAACGCTTTTAAGTCTATATTTCCTTGATTAGGAGAGAAGATGTGTTAATAAAGACAATTTGTGATTTAACTAATCATTTCCTTTTCCAATTCTTGAGCTCCCGGCTAAGCAAAGAGCCCGCGCCCCAGCCGGCTGCTGAGGCGGCAGCGCACTGCTGCTGCCCGCCTCGGCACCGTCAGCTGCACTTGCATCAACGCAGCGCACCGGACGCTCAGACAGACTCCTAGTGCTCCGTCTAGCTGCAGACTGGTGGCCGCATCCGTCCAGCATTTCTCTCAAGTGCGAATTCGCCATGCTCAGTACTGCCCCAGCGGCGGATCCCCGATCCGGCACCAGGCGCTCGGGCCCAATCTCCAGCGCCTTGCGACAGAAGCTTAGCGCCGGAGTAATACCACTCGCCCTGAACCTGTATGCGCCGCTACTAGAGCCCAGCCGCCAGGGAGAGCGTCGCCGGCGGAGAATCTCCCCCGGCCACGTCGTCCTCTCGGTTTCCCGTCTTTCGAGGGCAATCGCCACCGCCACCCCAAGTGTCGCCCTGCTGTTGAGTAAACGTAAGTCTACCAAAGCTACTTTTGAGTGAGACAGATGAATTATCACAGCGACTGACGACTGCCGGATGCGCCTCGCGCAGCGGATCCACAGAACTGCAGGCGCTGTATGTGCTGTGGTGGTCATATGCTGCGATACAGTTATCCCGCTGCAAGATGACTGCGTGTGCCTCATTGATGGTCTCTGCCGTATGCCGTGTGGTCGAGGGTTGGAACCAGGATCCCACAGATGGGGACATATACGATCTTACGGTCCCACCGCGCACCTTGCGGTAGGCCAGATGGCAACGTCGATCAGGTGGCCATCATATGCACCAGTAATATGCTTGAGGGGCGGTGAAGATTATGAATTCGAACAGATGGAGCAGAGCTCATCAAGTGAGGGGTACCCGTCGCCCGCGAACTTTTCGCGAACGCAACAGCAGCCGAACGACGGATCTGAAAGGGCGGTGCGTGCCTCATCCCGGTGAAGCGATGTATCCTAGAGTAGTTTACGGGTAGGAGCGGTGCTCGTTCCAACTTTACCGTCGCTGCATCCGTGCTCACTCCAAGACACAATCGGTTCCAGGATAGTACAGAACTAGAGAGTATGAGAAATCACCACGAAGATTCGAAGTACGAAATTCCCTCCGACTTCGAGCAATCATCATCCATGCCGCAACGAAATGCGATGACGCTACCGAAAAAAGAAAAGCTGCAGGATGATGAAAGTGCCGAGGAGGACGACAGGTCCCCATCCCTGTTGCCAAGCCAAGTCTAATCTAGCAAAGTTGGCGTTAGCCAAGACTTTGATTGCAAAAATTCCAGCTCGACGCCGTGTACGCTTACTGCATTCCACGGCTTTCTCAGTGTGCATCCATCCACCCCACTTGCTTACATCGAGAGTCCCGTGCAGAGACGAGGCTGAGATGCCGCTTTTCAACGGGATCAAAGTGCGATGTCTTTTCGTGGATGATGACAGCGGACAACGCGAATGGTGCGACGGCGTGATCCGGTAGGACCCATCAGACGGGAAATATCAAAGTCAAAGTGGCTGCCCCGACGAATATTTGGACTTCGCGACATGGGTTTCAGTCTCGAGGGACTAGATTTCTCGTTTGCACCAGACTTTGTCACACTTGATCGAGTCAATTCTGGTCCCCTGTGTTCAGATACATGAGACGGTCAACGGATGAGCTGCGCATACGTTTTGACAAGGTTCCGGCGTGGTAAATGTCCCACACATGGTGTCGACGTGATAATTGCGTCACTAGAAGGGCGAGGCTTGGTCTTCAAGTGAAATTCGAGATGGGGGCAGGGAATCAAGTCGTGACCTATATTGGCCAGTCGACGATACAGACATCGAGGTGTAAATCCAACTGCGTAACCATGCAGACGGGCATGCATACCAGAGCTGTAACATGATTCGTGCACTCGCATCATTGTTTTGACAGCTTCGTGATTCTGCAGGTTGTTCCTGGCCAGGAAGGTGCTGGGGGGGGGAGTGAAGAGACTAGGAAGCAGCTCTCGGAGGAGCTTCTTTGCGCCGTAAACGCCAACTCCGCCCCTGTTCCAGTCTGTCTCTGGCGACAAGTGAACCAAAAAATGCATTTCGTCAAAGAACGCCTCTCCCCGCCAGGCCCGCCAGTGTCGCTGGAAGGCATTCAAGAAAGCATTGTGGCTTGGCGGAAACGCATCATGGCCGTCACCAGGCGAGCCGCCCGATACCTGTGGGCGGGACAGAGCGACTCTGGCAGAGATCAATCCGTATAACTTCCTTCAGTTCTTGCTGCATGATCTTACGTGCAAGCTCTGGCTGCAGATTTAGAAGGGTACACGGCGTTGCACCTCGTAGCCCTGAAGGGCGACGAGGATCTTTTGCGGCAAGTAGTGTCGCGAAAGGCAGACGTTAATGCGCCTGCGAAAAATGGCAACACGCCCTTGCACTGCGCCGTCATCTCTGGTACGAGTATGCATGACCCAGTAGGCCACTGTAGCAACAGCGTAGGTTCACGAATCAAAGCGCTTGATCTGTATGCATCACCGGTGGCAGGGAGTGACGCCGCCGTTCGGGCTCTATTGAAGCGCGGGGCGGACGCGTTTGCTCGCAATCACGACTTTCTTCAATCCATCGACCTTGCGCGAGTGCTCCCCAACCCTCTTGATGCATCACCGCGAATATCGCTCATACTCATCGCTTACGAGAGGGGCTGCGCAGATGATGGGTAGTCGCGACGTGGAACAGGCTCTCGACAAGACTATGCAGCTCGGCACGCACGGCAATTAGTATCGCAGCGTGCGCCGCAACAGCTCGTTCAGACTTAACAAGAGGTATCGAGCCTTTTTTCAACCGTAAGCGACGTGCTACTCTCACGGAACTAGCCCTGGAGCTCCATCATCTCCACGGTCTGGAAAAAGTAAACCGTGTTAAAACGCCAGGAATCCCCTTCAGCTCCTTTGTTCCTCCTAAGCTCCCATCTGTCCGGAGATGTGCATGCCGCGTCACAACAACCAAGTTGACATTTTGCACAGCTGCGCAGTGGGACTGGTTGGAAAAGAGAGTCAGTACTCACCGCATGTTGGCAAATGTCTTGCCATTTTTGGTCGCAATCATCTCAGGTTTGACTTTGAGCTGCCAAGGAACAGTGATGTCAGTCATTTCGATTGACTCGCGAGAAAAGCCTCGATCGACAGCATCTGGGCCAGGGTGCAGTTCCAACCAGTACAAGACTATCTGCAATCAATACCTCAGCAAGCTTATCCCGGGATGCATAAAGTTTGGTGTCCACGATCCAGATCTCCTTGTCGGCCTCCTCAAACTGAGTTTGAGGTATCACCTCTGACCTGTTCGCAACGGCATGCCACTTCAGGAACGGGAGCCGCACATGGCTAAGCTGCATCATCCACTGTGTTGAACTAGTGATGCCCGAGTGTTGCGAACAGGAGCGCGTACGTTTCGTATCCGTTGAAGAGAAGGCGGTACGCGCTCTTGTCCATAATTGCACGGAACTCTTCGATCGGCATGAGTGCGAACGGCATCTTGAGGGTTGCGTAGGCGAGAACCGTGAAGAGCCCGTGGTTTTGCACTGGCTAAAACCATCGTGCAAGCATCGTGGGTCACTACGTGGTGGGCGAAGCCGCAAGAGCTGGGGCTGTACGGAAACACATTTTTCGGCTGTGACACAGTTCGCAGCGTTCGAGCCTGGGTGAGGCGCGCAAACCTCGTCCACCTTGCTCAACCCTTTCAGAAGCTCCTTGATCACGCCCACAGGCTCCATCTTTGGGTTCGGCAGCGTGCCGGTGTAACCTGCAATATCATCCGGCCGACGTAAGGTCCAAGTCTGAAGGCCAGGCACCTTCCACTGGCTCTCGTCTCCCGAGTGCCAATTTTGGTGCAAGTTGAGGTGATAATAGCATTGGAGGACCTTCTGGGACAAGCGGAGCAAACTGCGGCTTAGGAGGGTCCTGGGCAGCCACCCTGCATATGTAGGATCGGTTGTTCATGGCGCTGCAACAGTCGCTGCAACTGCTGCAGATCTGTGGAACGCTGCAAAGCACACGGTTTCAGAAAGTAGGGATGGAGCCCACCGATCCGCGATTAGAAGCGGAGTAGAGATCAATCCGGCGATGAAGGATCGCCGTTTCATGTCGTCCAAATTAAGACGAAGAGCAGAGTGGGAGTTTCGAGCCGGCTCGAAACTCGCCGGCGACAACCCCATCCGCATTGGTCCCATCGCAACGCCGGGCGGCATGGGCAAAGATGGCACAAATGCTGCTGCAGGGGCAAGCGCAGCTAGTGCAACTAGCACTGGAAGCGCTGGAAGCGCAAGCGTGGAGCGGTGCATTTGCTGGCGAGCGCCACCTGTCCTCGGGCTCCTTATTAAAAAAGCTTCCCCGCGCATCCGGGTTGTCGCAGATCTATGGTATTATTTTGTCCAAATAGAGAATAGAGAATAATAAGCAAATTCACGTTCAATACACCCCCCCTCCTCCTCAAAAGACGGACGCCACCGAGCAGCACGCCGTCGCGAACTCCCTGGGGTCGCCCCTGACCCCAGAGCAACTCTGCCAGCGCCGCGGCGCTACCTTCGCTTGATTCCGGATGGAGGCTCAGCTGTGCAGCCTCAGGGCCTCAGCTACAAGGCTCACTGGGAAGCACTGGGCTGCGCCCTATGCCTCCTCAATACTCCCGAGATCTCGAGCACGGGCCCGGTGCGGGGTCGGGGCTTTTGCCCCAGCTCCCACCGCCCACGTGCTCGCGTCCCGTTAGTGGTGTGGGCCTGGGACCTTTTTGTTATGCGGCTTCCTTGCTGCGGTCTCCCGGCCCCTGCTCGCTCACTGTTTTTCGCTTTGCGATCTGTGACTGTTTGTAAATAAACGGATGTTTCTCTTGAACTTTGGCTTACTGGAAAACATAGGCTTACTGAAAACATAGGGGTGCGCTTCCTCACAACTGGCGGGAACTTGGGCACGGGCCCGAGATGGGGCCCGTGCCCCACGCCCATGCCGCCCGAGAAGCATCCGCTTCTCGTTAGTCAGTGTTGGCCTGGAACCTTGTACTGTTGCTTCATCAGCATCGTTTCCCTGCCCACACTATTTTCGGCACCACCTATCTTCTCGCACCACTAGTGCCCAGACCTCATTACATTCACATACAGGAAACATGCTGGCCTAAGCAGGTTCCCGTCTTTCTCCGCTATCAACATCCCATTTCGCTCCTCACGGCCCATCCTTCCATGACGCTTGAGAGAGGTCTGCCTCATCCGACGGCACCACCTCTGCGAACGCCCGCCCTGCTTCGGTTTCTCGCCTCGCCTTAACGTCGCGCGCAAGACCAACGCGGAGACCTGCCAGCTGCTCTGCCGCGTGCAGCAGCGCTGAAGAATGCTGCGCTGCCGCGGCCGCCTGCGCCCGCGCACGCCCAACGGCCTCTGCGCAGCCCGCAGCGTGGACACGCAAGGCGTTCGCGCGCTCTCGTGCCGTGCCCAGCGCGGTGCGTGCAACGCCGAGCGCCAGCTGGGTTGCTCGAAGCTCCTCCACGGGCGCAGCAGTCACCTGAGGTGCGCACAACGCACAAACCCATGACGCTCAGCGCGCACTCAGCGAAGCGGCTTCGGGTGTTCGGGCGCCTCGCGGGAGCCTCGCGGCTGACTAGCTGGGGACAGGATGCACCTCACGGTGAGCTTGCAGCGCCTCGCGCGCAGCGTGCCCATGCTGTGCCTGTCGCTCAGCTGCTTGAGCCCAGCATCTTTCCGTACCGCCGCCTCGCCTCTGCTCCAGCACGCGACCCAGCGCCTGCACTTGCCGATCTGCCGCATCAGCCGCCAGTTCGAGCCGAGCGCCTTCGGCAGCGAGCGTCGCCACCATTTGTTCACGGCCACGCACCTCGCCCTCCAAGACGCACACTGCTGCCTCAGCTGCCTGTGCTGCTGCCTCGTGCTCCCGAGCGGCGCCTATTTCTGCGGCGCATCGTTGCGCGGTGGCGTTGAGGCTGGTCATAAGACCCTGTGCCAGAGCGTGCACGGACAGGTGCGCATCAGTCAGCGCCATCAGAATTCCGGTCAATGCCCCGTCTTCTTCGTGTTTCGACTGCCCCTCACCACCGTCCTGATCCTTGGCATCCCGTTGGTCGCTGGCGTCGTTCCTATCCAACGCTCGCTGGGCAGAGGCTTCCGCGCTGACGCTCTCAGCTGCTGCGCTGCCCACTCCCCATTCAACCGCCGCGACCGCTACCGCCTCGAGCCCTTCAACCACGCTCTCCATCACCCCCTCGACCAGTGATGCGAGATCTCGAGGCGCCCCGCCTCCCTCTCCCTGTAAGCACGGAGATAGCACAGGCACCCCCTCCCAGAGAATCGAGGACGACTGCGGCGCCTCTGGCAACTCTTCTGACAGGCGCACCACGGTTGCACGCACTCGTAAAAGTGTAGCGCGCCGCAGCTGCCCTCGCTGCGCCTCAAGCACACTCTCTTTTGCCCTCCGCCACCGAGCCACCTCGCATCTGAGGGCCTCTGCGCGTGTGAGAGCTTGCAGATTCTCAAGAGCACTTTGCTTCTGCTGCAACGACAAGTCAATCCTCCGCGCCGACATCAGCGCCCTCCTCCGTGCTTTCGCCCGTGCGTCTGTCAGTGCTGTCCCCGAGCCAGCCTCTTTTGCGGATGCAACTCGCGTAGGGCCATCGTCATCTTCAATACCCGCCGACTCGTTCTTCTCCCCAGAACCAAGCGCTGTCGCAATGCGCTGGTGGGTACGTATTGCATGCCGGGTCCATGTGATATTCGAGACTAGTGTCGCTATTTCCTCCTTGCGCGCTCTTTGCTGCTCTGCACACCTTGCCAGGTCCTCGCGAAGCTGGTCGTATGCAGCGTTAGCGTCCCCGTCTGACAGCTGCGACTTGCTGCTGCTGCTGCTGCTCTTTCTGCCCCCCTCGTCCGCAGTCGCTGGAGGTTGGCTGCGAATTCCTTCGCTCCGCACGGCATGATCGATCCCCCGTAGCACTCGTCTTAGCGTACACGAGTACCCCACAGCCCAGGCCTGCTGTGGACTGCTCACGGGAAGTTCCCCAGCGACCCGATCTCGAGAAGCTGAGGGTTCAGGATACGAGCTTATGGATCTCTCTGCTGGGATATCCAGCGATCCATATCCCGCCGTCTTGCCGTATCTTGAATCTGGTAGAGCCGCGTCTTCGGAGGCGCTGTAGCGGACGTCAAGGAACGAGGGAGTTGCTTCCAGCACGCTATTTGGCATGAGGCGCAGGATGTTCGACCGCACAAGGCCAGCACCACCGCCAGTGATGTCAGCATCGTTAGCTATACGATAGCTGGCACCGGAGCCAGCCGGTGCGCTGTGCTGTGATGTGCTCGGTTCGGGATCTGTTTCTGCGATCGGCAGCAGCGCGATCATCGCAGCCAGCAAAACCCTCCGCAGCAGCACCGAACAGCCTGATCGGGAGTGACTTCTCTTTGGTGAAACAGAGCTAATCCCATTCTTGCAGAAAAGTCTTCTCATGTTGACACGCCTCTGCATCCCCGTCTCGCCTTCAAGTCCTGCAAGCCGCCATCGAAGAGCGCTGCCTCTGGCTTATCCGCCGCTCCTCGAATATTCAGACGCCCACGAACGTTTCATCACCAAGGATATCACAAACGAAAGTTCTAAGCCTCTGGTATATCGCCGTTGGAACTTCCAGTGAGGCGCAAGGCCACTGCGGGCCGGCCCGTAGCCATCACCAGGTCTATCCTCAAACGACTGGGGCGAACAGCTCGGTCAGTTTCGTAGTTGACTGAACTTTTGTTAACTTTTGTTGACAACTTGCATTGAAGTCGTCCTGTTTGAAGGTGGTTTTCCAGATGTCGGCCGACCCCACGGGGCAGCAGCTCCTGCTGCGCTCCAAGGTCATCGTCGTCGGTGAGTCCCTCAATTTGTGTTTTTGATCATGGACTTAAACGCATCTCTACATCATTGGATGCTGGAGCGGTAGCGATGTGGCAGGGAAAATGCTCTTTCTGGGTTCGGTCGAAATCTGCGTTGGTGCCCTTGCAATTGTTCAACGGTGCCACAGATTTACCTGCGCTGCCGTCCTTGGTAGCCAAACCATGGCTATCGATCAAATCACCATGTTTGAAAGGATGACTCTGAGACTTGTATCCCCGGTGCTGTGGATCGGACCCGATTGCCTCGGGATCCACAGCAGTTGGCGGGGACCCCGGGTGAGCTGAGGAGGATACTTGTTGGAGGGATTGATGCGATGGTGGATGGGTCAAGCGAGAATAGACTACACTTTACGTGCACAACAGAGCGCGGCGGTGAAAACACATTCTGCGCCTCCTTCGGATCATGGTCCATGCTGCTGAAGCGGGTTTTGATGCCCGGACGCATCGCGGACAGGTGATGCGGGTGTGGGAAAGTCAGCTATCGTGCAGATGTTCCACTCGAAAGGGACTCACTACCCGAAACAGTATGTGATGACGACGGGTTGCAATTTTGTAATGAAGGAGCTCAAGGTCAGAAATCCGCCACCGCCCCACAAGCTTATTTTTTTCATGGGCACTGACAGGGTGGTTTGCGCGGTTGGGACAGTGCCAGGCAGAGGGGTCGAACACTACAGTCGAGCTGCACATCTATGACTCTTCAGGGCAGGAGGTCTTCCGCGAGCTGACTTGCGAATATGTTGGGCACCCACCCTTGCACCATTCCGTTGCGTGCGCCTGCTCCACTGTGTGCGCAAATCCTAGGTGAGCCACGACCAAGGCGGCAGCTGCTCAGTGGGCGCGGGCGCGGGCGCGGTTGTGTGTGCAGTGGAAAAATGCCAACATGGTGATGCTGGTGTACGATGTGACCAACGAGCAATCATTTCAGAATTTGGGGTCGTGGCTTGACCTTGTCCGGAAACGGTGTCCCGACAAGGTTCTCCCAGGTGTGGTTGTTGCTAACAAGATCGATCTGGAAGAGCGCGCACGCGTGGGGGCTGCTGATGGCGACGAATTTGCGCGGGCCAATACTCTTGAGTTTTTCCAAGTATCAGCGGCGCGCAACACACACGGTGCGTGCCCTTCCCCGCCCCCCGCGAGTTCCGGTGCGGGAGCGAGTCGCGCGGATACTTGGGCTGACTCTGAAACATACGGGGATCAGTGGATGCACCCTTTCAGCAGCTCGTTGAGATGTTTGCACGGTCTTATGAGGAAAAGCTCGACAGCATGACGACGATGTGATGGTCTTCGATGCGAGAGGTTGACGGAGCGGTGCGAGCGTTCAAAACATCCAATTCTTGTCGAAACGGGATCATTTTGAAAACTGAAACGGTGCGTAAATGATATATACATTGTCCAGGTAGAACCCTGGTATAACCTTTGGCCCTAGGCTCTTCACAGGCCCTGCTCCTCTGCACCCCCTGGGGCGTCTGCAGCGTCGACCTCACTTTGCAGCATAGGAGCAGGCGGCGGCCCGCCGCCCAGGCCAACCTCAGGTATCTCCACCCAGACGGACTTGGCCGGATAGAGCCAGCGCCAGCGGCGCGCACGTGGCTCCCCCGGATTCCAGATTACCTCGGCGACACCGCAATTGGGGAACTCCATCTTTCGGAAGTAGTTCTCATCCAACCCAGCTGCCCGACACAGCATCGCCTGGTTGATACCATTGTGAGCAGCCACCAGGGTCCTCCGCCCGCCAAGTTGTCTCGAAGTTTTGTCCTCTGCAGCCTCCACCAAAATTTGCTGCCAAACGCCGTCCGCACGCTCCCACAGGTCTCGAATGGGGTAGACCCCCGAGTCAAGGCGAAGGTCTTTCGGGCGGTCTCCGCGCCACTGTTTATACACCTCGGGGTACCGTAACTGTATCTCCTTCTTCAGCATCCCCTCCCACTCATGCAGATCAATTTCACGAAGATCCTGTACAACCGAGGCTTTCGGAAGCCGCCGTCCAGCGGCCTCAGCAAGCTGCAGAGTCTCCTGCGCACGCGAAAGCGGCGAAACATAAACCGCATCGATTTGTAGCCCTGCAAGAAAATTTCCGACCTGTAGACACCCGCACTCCTCAGCAGAATGATAAGGGCACGTGCTCGCAGCGCTACTCGATCTAGCTCGAGAAAAGGAGCCCTGCGTCGTTCTTAGTTTCTACGGGGACTCGGAAGTGCGACCTCTGTGGCTTGACGAGCACCTT
>Ga0209335_10006089_pt1 | contig 10865 bp, 7 predicted proteins | sample COG_09_FD_184753 | JGI IMG/M metagenome (GOLD analysis project Ga0209335, IMG submission 184753) | Pelagic Microbial community sample from North Sea - COGITO 998_met_09 (SPAdes) (version 2) | ecosystem: Environmental > Aquatic > Marine > Neritic zone/Coastal water | place: Helgoland, sampling...
CCGCTGGGGTTTCACCCCAAGATTCTCCCTCGATATTATTTAGATTTCGATGACGCGTCTCCCTTCGGCTTCGCCACGACTGACGCGCTGACCTTCCCCGCCCCGCACTCCGTGAAACCCCAGGACACACTAAACGCACAGGTGGTGAGATGTCAGCGATGGCGTCCGCCTCCGGCATCAACGGTGAGCCCCCGACTCGAGACGCGACGCGGGCGCCACCCCGATCGGCCCCCCGCGAGATTCTAATTCCGAGATATTCCGGGCGGCGCTTTTTCCCAAACGGCGTCCAACGACGCCTTCCGCTGACCTCCCGTACCCGCGCCTTTCCACCCACAGCCTTCGTCGGGTTCAGGCCCACGAACGACGTGAAGCGCGCCTCCCGCGTGCGCGCCTCCGTCGCGCGCCGCGTCGCCAACCCCATCGTCGCCGTCGCCACCCCGACGGGGAAGAAGTCCGCCAACGAGGGCGAGAAGAACTGGTCCAAGGTTGAGTACATCAAGGAAAACTCCGACTTTCTCCGCCACCCGCTCATCGAGCAGCTCGCCACCGAGGATACCTTCATCTCCGAAGATGCCGCGCAGCTGTACAAGTTCCACGGCGGGTACCAGCAGGATGACCGCGAGAAGCGAGCCTTCGGCGCCGGCAAGTTTTACCAGTTCATGATGCGAACCAAGCAGCCCGCGGGTACCGTCCCTAACAAGCTCTACCTCACCATGGACGACCTCGCGGACTCCCACGGCAACGGTACGCTCCGCCTGACCACCCGCCAGACGTACCAGCTTCACGGTATCCTCAAGACGGACCTCAAGGCTACGTTCCAGGCGGTGATTAAGAACATGGGCAGTACCCTTGGCGCGTGCGGAGACATCAACCGTAACGTCATGGCGTCCCCCGCGCCTTACGCCAAGAACTTCAAGCCCGAGTATTTCATCGCGCAGGATCTGGCGAAGGACCTCGGTGACTTACTCGCCCCCCAATCGGGTGCCTACTACGACGTCTGGCTCGACGGCGAGCAGGTGCTGACGGTGGAGAAGCCCGAGGTTGTCGCGGCGCGAAACGACAACAGGTTCGGGACCAACTTTGAGGGATCCCCCGAGCCCATCTACGGCACCCAGTTCCTTCCCCGCAAGTTCAAGATTGGTATCACCGTCCCTGGGGATAACCACATCGATTTCCTCACCAACGACATCGGCATCTGCGTCGTCATGAAGAACGGGGAGCACGTGGGGTACAACGTCTACGCGGGCGGCGGCATGGGCCGCTCGCACCGCAACAACGACACCTTCCCACGGCTCGCGTCCGAGCTCGGGTTCGTCGGCGTGGATGACATCCTCTACGCGGTCAAGGCGATCGCCTGCGCCCAGCGCGACTACGGCCGCCGCGACGACCGAAAGCAATCCCGCCTCAAGTACCTCATCCACTCCTGGGGCGTGGAGAAGTTCAAGGCTGTCACGGAGCAGTACATGGGCAAGGCTTTCCAGCCCCTCGCGGATCTCCCGCCGTTCACCATGCCCACCTACCACGGCTGGAACGAGCAAGGCGACGGTAAGCTCTGGTACGGCGTCCACGTCGTCAACGGCCGCCTCAGGGGCGACGCCAAGAAGGCTCTGAGGGCCGTCATCGAGCGATACGAGCTCCCGGTGCGCCTCACCGCGAACCAGGACCTTCTCCTCACCGACATCGATCCCGCGTGGAAGGCGGATATCGTCGCCACCCTCTCCGCCGCGGGCGTCCAGGACGCGAGCGAGATTGACCCGCTCGACCAGATTTCCATCGCGTGCCCGGCGCTTCCCCTCTGCGGGCTCGCAATCACCGAAGCGGAGCGCGGCCTCCCCGACATCAACAAGCGCCTTCGCGACGTGATGAACAAGGTTGGCCTTCCCGGGGATGAGCAGTTCCTGATCCGCATGACGGGCTGCCCCAACGGGTGCGCCAGGCCGTACCAGGCTGAGCTCGGTTTCGTCGGCGACGGCCCGGGTTCCTATCAGATTTGGATGGGCGGCACCAGCAATTTGCTCAAGCTCGCCGAGCCGTACGCGGATAAGGTGAAGGAGAAGGACATCGAGACCTTCTTCGAGCCCATCTTCTACGCGTTCAAGACTGGCAAGAACGCGGACGAGCGCTTCGGTGACTGGGCCAACCGCGTGGGCTTCAAGTCCATCAAGGATGCGCAGGAGAGCTACAAGGGTCTCCCCGCCGCCGCGCTCGCCGCCGCCGCGCCCGCTCCCGCCGCCCCCGCGACCGCCGCGGCGGCGACCCCCGCGGGCCGTCTGCCCCGCGTGATGATCGAGCGCGAGGCGTTCGAGGTGCTCAAGGCGTACGCCGAGGCGAACAACACCACCCTCACGGAGGCTGCCACCGCCGCCATCCTCAAGCTCAAGCAGTAAACGGAGAGAGGGGGGAAGTGGGACATGTATTTTTAGCCCGACTTGGTTGAACGTATCTAGACTAGTCAAGTACCCTTTTCGATTATGAAGGAAGTATTACTTTAAGCGTTACGAGATTCAACTCACGAGACGTGCTCGGTGTTGACCACCGACGGCCCCGCGTCTCCCACGAACGCGGTACGGTAATCCTTCCGCGGGTTGTACACCTCCCACTTGCACATCGGAAACGTCTTTGCGTTTCGATCGAACCACTTTCGGTCCATCACGCACCCGGCGTCCAAATACGAGTACAGCTTCATCGACTCCTTCACCTCGTCCATCCCACCCCCCTTTTTCTTCTTCTCTGTCTCTGCCATGACGAACGCGGGTTCGTCGAGGTCTTTGAACACGTCCTTGTCCAGAACGACGCACCCGCGCGAGATGAGCTCGAACCAGGTGTGGTGGCCGGGCACGATGAGGCCCTCTTTCGCGAACATGCACTGCTCGCCGGTGAGGTGCGCGAGCTCGGTGTGTTCCCTGTGGTGTTCGTCCCTGAACCTGTTCAACAAGTCCCCGACGGAGTCGCCGTACTTGACGGACATGACGCACTTGATCTTCCGGACGTCCTGCCCGAGCACGCCGCGCGATTGCCAGTAGAGAAAGTGGAGGTCGAAGCTGGACTCCAGCTTGGCCTTCATCGCCGCGCGGTACTCCTCTTTCAGGCGTATGCTCTCCTTGGCGTCCTCGAGCTCCCTTTCTCGATCGGGGAGAAAGTCGGTCTTCACCGCGGGGTTCTTGCCCAACTTCCCGAACCTCCCGTTCGCCCCGTCCTCTTCGCCCTCGGCGCCCCCGTCGGGATCTTCGTCGTCGTCGGCGAAGCTGAGCTTGGCCGCGGCGGCGCTCGCCTTCTTCTTCTTCTTCTTCTTCCTTCGATCGTCCAGCCTCCGAACCGTCATTTCGTCCGCCTCGCGCTTCGCTCGTTCCGTCTCCTCGTGAAGGTCAGCCTCGATGGCGCTCTTCGTCCCCGCGAACTCCTCCTTGGTCTTCAGCCCGACGGTCCTCTCCTTGAACATCTCCTCCGCCCGCGTGGTCGCCGCCGCCTTGAACCCGACCTGGGTCTTCGCCCGCGCGATGTCCCCGCGCTGGAAGCCCCCGCCCATCGTCGCTTCGAACGGCGCCATGGCTGTGACACTCTCGCACTGGAGCCCCAGGTGCCTTCCGAGTGTGCATCATCCCCGCGATGGAAATCTCACCTCGCAAATCGCGCTTCAGTTTCACCAAACGTCGGCGCCGGCCTTATCCGCCACTTCACGACGCTCCAGTCGACCCGTCGTAGGTTCGATCGCGCCGATGCACACGTTCGCCACCGGAGGCGTGCTCCCCGGTGCGAGGCTCGCGTCCCTCGCGCCTCACACCGCGCCGCGAAGGAGCGCCGCCGCGGGTAGGTCCCCAACGCGCGTCGTCGCGATGGCTGGCAGGAAGAAGAGAAAGGACAAGAGCCGGAAGGCCAAGCAGGACAAGGAGGGTGGATCCTCGCCCGCGGCGCCGGCGTCCGCGCCCGTAGAGACCCCCGCGGCCGGGCAGGCACCCGTGGCGGCGCCGGCGCCCGCGCCCGCGCGTCGCGCGAGGGACAACGAGGTCGACTGGGGTGAGATCGAGCGGAACAACGAGTCCGCCCGATCCGCGGCGGGAGGATCGCAGTCCGCGCCCGCCCCCGCTGGCGACGGCCTGCTGGAGAAGGCGTTCAGCGCGGACGCGCAGCTCCTCTTCGCCGTGGATGGCTGCGTCCCCGAGGTTGTCAACGGCAGGGTCGCCATGTTCGGCTTCTTCACCGCCATGCTCAACGAGCTCATCACCGGCAAGTCCTTCACCACCCAGCTCGCGTTCAACCTGACGCACGGCGTGTCGCTGACCATCATCACGCTGGTCATCGCGGGGACCCTGGCGCCGATGATCATGGCGGACCCGAAGGAAACCCCGTTCCAGGGGACAGGTCTCGCCCGGTGGAGACCGGAGCCGCTGGCCAAGGCGGGACGGCAGTACCTGTGCGATCCCAGGGCCGTGGATTGCACGGGGCTGCCGGGGAAGGATACGCCGCTCGGGAGAATCGGGTTCGGGCCGACGGCGGAGACGTGGAACGGACGCGCGGCGATGGTGGGGCTCATCCTCACCTTCGTCATAGAGGGCGCCACCCACCACGGAATCTTCAGGGGCTGAATCGACGACTAGTCTATTAATACACACAGACACGTCGGCGTTGCCAAAACATGCGTGTTGTCCAAAAATAATGAGGGGCTCTCGTGCGCCGGCGAGTGAAAAAGTGAGCCACGTCATGCGCTCACACACACGCGCGCGCGTTCCACCCATGTCCGCGTTCACCGCCGCTCGTATCGGCGCCCCCGCGCTCGCGCCCCGCCGCGCTCGCCTGCCTACCGCCCGCCGCGCCCCCACCCTACCGCCCCTCCGCGCGGTCGTCACCGCCGAGGACGTCGCCGCGAAACTCTCCGGAGACGACCTCGGCAAGTGGGAGTCGTGCCGGTCCATCCTGGTCGGCGAGCTGGGCATGGACGAAGACGCCGCGGACAAGACCATGATCCGCGCGTTCGGATGGGGCGGCCAGACGTACTGGCGCAACGCGAAGGTGGAGGAGGTGCCCGAGGTGGAGGATGTCGAAGCTCGCATCGCGTTTCTCCTCGAGATCGGCATCGAACAGGCGGACATCGCCGAGAAGGTGCTCGGGAAGGTTCCCGAGGTGCTGGGGTGCGACGTGGAGACCAGACTCCGGGTGAACGTGGAGCACATCACGAAGAACTACTTCATGAAGCCAAACACGAAGAACTTTCGCAACTACATCAACAGAGTGCCGCAGGTGCTGGGGAACAACCTGGACTGCGCGGCGCAAGGACTGAACTGCGCGGGCGAGTGCAACCGATGCTGGGCGCGTTGCTGAAGTCCTCTTACGTACTCGTACTGAGCGCCCGATAGCACTTATTTTGTGATGAAACGTTCACTCGTACAAGTGTGATGAACAAGCGTAATCTTACTTGTATTGAATAGCACTAAGCCCCCGCTTCGCTTCGCGTATCATCGCCCGAACGTCACCGGGTGGCACTCGAGGGTGTCCACGTTGAGCATCACGACGGATCCAGTTTTTGAAAAATCTGGCACCGACACGCAAACAGTCTCCACGTCCCCAACACGCACCTTCCTCCACCCAAACGCCGGCTGCATCCCCGCGAAGTACACGTGCGGCGACTTCTCGATGAAGAACGGGTCCCTGTCCTTGTACGGGTAGCACGCGAGCGTATCCGGCGCGGTGGGCGCCACGTGCTGCCACCGCACCGTCGCCTCCATCAGGTCCAACGCCTCCGCCGCGGATGATTCGGACCCCGTGCCGTTTTTAGTAACGTCCGTGTACGCCGCCAGGTTGCACACGTTCTGCCCCGCGGTGCCCAGGAAGTCCACGCCGCCCAGCGTGAAATCGTGCGGGTTGGTGCACGACGCGAAGGTGTTTGGCGAAAACCGTTTCGCCTCGGGGAAGAGGCACGGGTGAAGCGGCTGCTGGGGAAGCGCCTGGTTCGTGGGATCCCCATCGCCGGGCATCAGGTCCACGGGCACCGACGCCGCGAGGGTCGTGAGGAGCACGTCGAGCTCGCGAAGCGGCCTGGCCACCGCCGCCTGCTGCCGGCCGTCGAGCGACTGCGCCGGTACCTCGGGCGCGGACAAAGCGCCGCCGCACACCACCACCCTCGCGACGGAAGCCGCGACCCCTTGCTCGTTGGCGCCGCCGAGGTTGCCGGTGACGTAGTCGCACATGAGCTCGAGGTTGAGCGCGGAGGAGGCGGCGTCGTCGCCCGCGCGCAGGCCCGAGCACAGCAGCACGTGCGTCCCCGGGCTCGTCGCCGGCGGGCTCGGTCGGGTCGTCTGCGGCGCGGGAGCGGGATAGCAGATCTCGTCCACTTCGAACTCCCCGTTGGCCACGACCCGGCCTTTGACCGCGAGGACGACGCCGGTGACGAAGCAGTCGACCGCGACGCCCTTGCCCGTGAGCTTCACTCGCGCGCCCTCGTCCTCGAGCACCAGCGAGTCGTCGTCGGAGACGAACTTTTTACCGGCGACGTCCGAAGCCTTGGCGCCCGCCTCCTTGACGTACTCGTCCAGGATGGAGGGTTTGAGTTTCATGTCCTTGTACAGCGTGCCCATGATCACGCACTCCTCGCCCTCCTTCAGGTCGAGCACCGGTGACGTCTTGACCCCGGGCCACTTGGCGGCGACCGCCTGCTTGAGCCGCGGCGCCAGGAGCATGAGCCTCTGGAAGTAGAGCTGGAAGTACTGGCCGTAGATCTTCTTGTCCAGGGCGAAGCGCTCGTCTCTGGCGGTGTAGTCGAGGACGGCGCGCTGCAGCGTGAGCGGGGCGTCGGCCACGCCGTTGGGCTCGCGGAGCATGTCATCGGAGGGAGCCATCGTCGCGTCGGGTGCCATCCTCCTGTCCGATGTGTGAAGCAGCAAAGCTGGCGAAGATCGTTTTCAAATCTCGGGAAAACCAAAAAAACATGGTCTTTGTCCATGACCCCTGACTCGTCAACTCTTGGTCTAATTCTCCCAGTCAACTGCCCTAACAGCGGGAAAATTCAAAAGCTCCGCGCGATCGGACTCGCTAGGGATCTCACTATCCACGTCGCGCACGACGCGGACGGCGCCCGTCGAGGTCACAGACGCGCGCGCGATTCTTTCTTTCGGTCGGAACCCCATCGGCTCCAACCGCACGTTCACCGTCACGGCGTGAACGCAGCACGAGGACCTTCGCCACCTCCACGCGCGAACCCGCCGGACCCTTTTCTTTGACAAGCAGCGTATAGGCACTCGTAAGCAACGATGCCCGTCAACGATGAGGAGTTCCCTGATGAGCAGGACGAGCGCATGATCGCCGAGGAGTACAAGATCTGGAAGAAGAACACCCCTTTCCTCTACGATCTCGTGGTGACGCACGCGCTGGAGTGGCCGTCGCTCACCGTGCAGTGGCTCCCCAAGCGCGAAGAGCCCGCCGGCAAGGACTACAGCATCCAGCAGCTCATCCTCGGCACGCACACCTCCGAGAACGAGCAGAACTACCTGATGCGCGCCGAGGTCCAGCTCCCGCTCGAGGACGCCGACGTCGACGCACGCGGCGGCGACGACAAGGGCGAGGTCGGCGGCTTCGGCGCCTCCGCCGGGAAGGTCCAGGTGGTCCAGCTCATCAACCACGACGGCGAAGTGAACCGAGCCCGCTACTGCCCCCAGAACGAGTTCGTCATCGCCACCAAGACGATCAGCGCGGACGTGTACGTCTTCGACTACAGCAAGCACCCGAGTAAGCCACCCGCGGACGGCGGGTGCGCGCCCGACATCAGGCTCAAGGGCCACAAGACGGAGGGATACGGATTGTCGTGGTCGCCGTTTGAAGCCGGCCACCTCCTCTCGGGCAGCGACGACGCCCAGATCTGCCTGTGGGACGTGCAGGGCCCGCTGGGCAAAGGTGAGCGCACCGTGGACGCGAAGGCCATCTACACGGGCCACCTCGGTGTCGTGGAGGACGTGGCTTGGCACTGCAAGCACGAGCACATGTTCGGCTCGGTCGGCGACGACAAGTCTCTGAAGCTCTGGGACACCCGCAAGGCCCCCGACGGGGCGTGCCTGAACAGCGTGGAGGCGCACCAGGCTGAGGTGAACTGTTTGGCGTTCAACCCGTTCAACGAGTACGTGCTCGCGACCGGCAGCGCGGACAAGACCGTGGCGCTCTTCGACGTGAGGAACCTGAACCAGCGGCTGCACACCTTCACGAGCCACACCGAGGAGGTTTTCCAGATTGGCTGGTCCCCCAAGCACGAGACCATCATGAGCTCGTGCGGCGCGGATCGCAGGCTGATGGTGTGGGACCTCGGGCGCATCGGCGACGAGCAGTCCCCGGAGGATGCCGAGGACGGTCCGCCCGAGCTGCTCTTCATCCACGGCGGGCACACCTCGAAGATCAGCGACTTTGCCTACAACCCCAACGACGACTGGGTCGTGGCGTCCGTCGCCGAGGATAACATCCTCCAGATCTGGCAGATGGCGGAGAACATCTACCTAGACGAGAAGTCGCTGGAGGACGACGACGGCAAGAAGGCGTGAGAGGGTTGAAATGTCACATTTTGTTTAGGTTCGAACCAGTCAATCCCGTCGCCGCGTATGTGTATTTCTATTTCTTCACGATCGTCGGTGTCGACGTCCGGTCCATCTATGAGCTACTTAGATTAATCTTAATCTCACCCGAGGAACGCCTCGCTGGCTTTGCTGAGTCCGAGGCGCTGGCTCGGTGAGCCCCTGCCGCCGGTGGGCTCGTCACCCTTCGCACTCCTCACGCCGCCGAAGAGTTCTTTGCTCGGCGATAAGAACCCGGCTTCCTCCATCGCGCGCGCGTGCTTCGCCACGTTCTTCGCCGCCTGCGGTCCCCGCATCATCGCTATGTCCCGCTGCTCCTTCAGCCCGTCCTGCAGCCTTCGGATGGCATCCTCCGACCGTTGCAGCCGCGCCTCGGCGAGGTGCGCCGAGTGCCGAATGCCCCGTCTGTCGGCGTCGGCGGTTTCCAGCGCCTCGCGCGTGAGCTCGCTCTCCTCCATTCGCCGCGATCGTTCCTCCACCGCGCTCGCCTTCGTGCGCTCGGCTTCCTTCGCCATCTCCTCGACGCGAGCGCCGATGCGTCGGACCACGCCGTCGCGTTCGATGAACCCCGACTTTGTCTCCATGGCCGCTTCATGGATCTGACCCTTCAGCGTCCGTTCTGTGGCTTCCAGGTCCGCGCGCAGGTCCTTGGCCCATCGCATCTCGTCGCCCGCCTGGAGCGCGTCGAGCTCCGCGCGCATGGACTTGACCTCCCTCTTGACCACACCGATCTCGTCCACCACGACGTCGCTCAGGGTACCGAACGCCTTGCTCACAGCCCTGAGCTGCGCCCTCAGTTTGTCGTGCTCCGCCCGTGACTCCTCCCGTTCCCTTCGCATCGCCGCGACCTCAGCCTTGAGCTCGGCGAACTCCCGGAACTGCATTAAGGGCTTCTTGGACCGCGCGAGCATCGCGGTCGTCACGGTGTTCGCCATCACCCACCGATGACCGCGGCGAACGAAGTGTCCGAGGCATTCTCCATCATGTTGACGACATCTTCCTTCCGGAGCGACCGTTGGCGCTTCAAAATTGCTCCGCGCAGCCGCAGCATGGCAGCCGCGATGCACCCTACGGAGGTGTGGAGCAAGACGCAGTTCGACAAGGAGAACCGTCTCGCCCCTGGACAGCTAGAATTACTCAACTCGCTCCCCGGATGGGGCAACCTCGGCACGGTGCGCGCGAGATCCCCTTGTCGTCGTAGGGGTGCCTAGAACAAATTGGCACCCCGGACGAACACCACGACCCACCCTCGAACTCCCACTGACGACCACGATCTTACCTCGCGAACCGCAGGCTATCCCTCTGGATGAGACCCCCGACGCGTCTCCGACCAATTCCCAGGACGCACCCGAAACGAAGGCCGTGCTCAGGCCGTCGCAAGGCGACTTCCTGAAGCGGCAGAAGGGCCCGATGCTCGAAGATTCCGGCTCGGACTCCGAGGACGACGATGACGACGTGGACGTCAAAGCGGACCCTCAGACCCGAGGTCTCGCGAACATCGCCACCGCGACCCCGCCCTTGGCCACCGAGGACGACGACGACGCCAAGGGTGCCGAGCGCGTCTTCTCCCCGAGGCGCACGCGAAGCAAGCCCGGCGATGCCGCCGCGAACGTTGTTAAAAAAACAAAGAGCCCGGCGAGGAAACCACGGCCCGAACCCGTCGTCGAGGACATCGCCCCGACGCAGCTCGCGCCGGATACCCAGCAGGACATCCTCCCCACGCAGAGCCAGCCGCCCGGACGGGGCGCCGCGGGCGCGAGGGACGCGCTCGCCGCCGCCGGCGGAGTGTTCTCGCCGAGGCAAACCAGGTCTCGCGCCGCCGCCCGCGGGGGTAAGCCCAAACCCGCCGCTCCTGTTCAGAACAAGGAGCCCGGGCTGGTGGGCCGGATGCTGCGGTCCATCTCCGGCGCCGCGAACGCCGTGATGGGCGCCGCCGGGACACCGACGGCCAAGGCGGCGAAGAACGACGACGCAGAGGAAAGGGACGCAGGCGCCGACGAAAACGCCGCGGATGTTCACTTCCCCGGCTTTGGCACCGAGCAGCGCGTGAGGTTGCGGGATGAAACCGCGCAGCCCGGGTGGGACGAGCTCGGCGCGCTCGCGGTGTTATCCCGCGAGGCACTCGCGGGTGCCGAGCTGGGTGCCGACACAGCTGTGCAGGATGGAGGCGCCGCGCTGAACGACGTGGTAGCCGCGGCGACAAAGTTCGGCGGCGCCGGCGTCGGGTCGCCGTTGCGGCGGGCGGCGAGTTTGTTCGGGGCGCAGGGTGCCGACGAGGCCGAGCACGACTTGACGAGGGAGGCGAGGGAGCGAGTCGAG
>Ga0209335_10006099_pt1 | contig 10856 bp, 9 predicted proteins | sample COG_09_FD_184753 | JGI IMG/M metagenome (GOLD analysis project Ga0209335, IMG submission 184753) | Pelagic Microbial community sample from North Sea - COGITO 998_met_09 (SPAdes) (version 2) | ecosystem: Environmental > Aquatic > Marine > Neritic zone/Coastal water | place: Helgoland, sampling...
ATGATTTAACTAGAGCCACAATAGTAGCTGAACCCTTAGAAAAAGGATATGGTCTTACTCTTGGAAACTCTTTAAGAAGAATATTATTATCATCAATTAGAGGGGCGGCAGTTACCTCTATCCAGATAGATGGTGTTTTGCACGAATTTACTTCTATTAAGGGAGTTAGAGAAGATGTAACTGATATAGTTTTAAATGTGAAATCTCTAGCGCTAAAAAGTCAATCGGAGGGTACAAAAAAACTTATATTGGATGCAAAAGGTCCTGGTGAAATTAAAGCTTCTGATATTTCCCAAATTGCAGATGTTGAAATTCTAAATCCAGATTTAGTTATTTGTAATCTAGATGAAAATACAAACTTTCACATGGAAATGAACGTTAATACTGGTAAAGGTTATGTTCCGGCTGAACTTAATAAGCCTGAAGAACCACCATTGGGTTTAATAGCAATTGACTCATTATATAGTCCAGTTAAAAAAGTATCTTATTCAATTAGCACTGCAAGAGAGGGTAAAGCATTAGATTATGATAAACTAACTATGGAAGTTGAAACTAATGGTTCTATATCGGCAGAAGATGCAGTTGCTTATTCAGCAAGAATTTTTCAAGATCAACTAAAAATGTTTGTTAATTTTGATGAACCAGTTGAAGTTCAAGTAAAAGAAGTGTCATCAGAACCAGAATTTAACAAAAATCTGTTAAGGAAAGTTGATGAACTCGAACTTTCAGTAAGATCTATGAATTGTCTAAAAAATGATAATATTATTTATATTGGAGATCTTGTTCAAAAGTCTGAGGGTGAAATGCTAAGAACTCCAAATTTTGGTAGAAAATCGTTAAATGAAATCAAAGAAGTTTTAACAGGTATGTCTTTATACTTAGGTATGGAAATTCCAAATTGGCCTCCTGATAATATAGCTGAGATGTCAAAAAAATTAGAGGAAGCAATCTAATATGAGACATGGAATGGTAAATAAGAAGTTAAATAGAACCTCTGAACACAGAAAAGCTCTTTTAAAGAATATGTTAAATTCTTTGATTAAATATGAGCAAATCAAAACAACTTTGCCAAAAGCTAAATTTTTAAAACCACAAGCTGACAAGATAATAACTTTAGGCAAAAAAGACACTTTGCAAACTTCAAAAATGTTAGTTTCTCAACTTCAAGATTCAAAATCAGCAAACAAGGTTAAAAAAACGTTATCAAAAAGATATGAAAAAAGAAGTGGCGGATATACAAGAATAATTAAAGCTGGCTACAGATATGGTGACAATGCTCCTATGGCTATAATTGAATTTGTAGATAGAGATGTTGAAGCAAGAAGAATTGATAAAAAGAAAAAAGAAATAACTAAAGAATTACCTAAAGCTGAAGAAAAAAAGCCAGCAACAGCATAAATTTTAAACTATGAAAAAGTCTTACATCGTTGATTCAACGTGTAACGATATGCGTATTGATAGATGGATAAGACATTCAATAGGTAAAATTCCTCAGGGCTTAATTGAAAAAAATCTAAGAGCAGGAAAAATAAAGCTTAACAAAAAAAAAATTAAAAGTTCACACAAAATTAAAACAAATGATAAAATTGATTTATACAACATATCTTTTAAAGAAAATATTATTCAAAAAAAGATTAAATTTAAACCTTCTAAAGAAATAATTAAGTCTAATGAAGACCAAATTATCGATAATAATAATGATTTTATTGTTTTAAATAAAATTTCTGGTATTTCGGTTCAGGGTGGAACTAAATCAAAAAAAAATTTAGTTGATATCTTTACAAAAAGTGAAATTTTTCAAGACACCAAACCTTATTCAGTTCATAGACTAGACAAAGACACTTCAGGAGTTTTTATTATGGCAAAAAAAAGAGAGAGTGCTCAGTTGTTAACATCTTTGTTTAGATTACGTAAGGTTCACAAAACATATTTAGCTATTTGTCATGGTGAATTAGATAAGGATTTCGGTGAGTGGAATGATGATCTGATTAGATATGATGGTAACAAAAAGATAATAGAAAAAGCAAAAACATTTTTTAAAGTACTCGATAAAAACACTGAAGCTAGTTTAGTTGAATTAAAACCAATTACTGGGCGAAAACATCAACTCAGAAAACAATTATACGCTATAGGCCAACCAATTTTTGGAGATACAAAATATAAATTATCCAATTTAACTAGAGGAATTAATAAAAATTTAATGCTCCATTCTTATCAGATTAGGTTTATGATTAAAGATATCAAACATACTTACACTGCATTGTTACCAGATCATTTTAAAAAATTACTCAAAGTCAAGCGTCTAAATTTTTTAAATTTAAAATAAAGTTTTCAATTATTTTATCTTCTAAATTTTTATAATTTTGATTGTTTATTTCGTATAAATTGGTCACACCTTTATCTTTGATACCACAAGGAATTATCGCATCATATTTTTTAAGATCGTTACTAATATTAATAGAAAAACCATGGTAAGCAATCCACTTACTTACTCTAATACCTATAGCCGCTATCTTTTTTATTTTATTATTGTCATTATACCAAATACCAATATTGTTCTTATCTGCAAAAGTTTTTATATTATAAATTTTAAGTGTATCTATTATGGTTCTTTCAATTAAAGAAATAAATTTTCTAATATCTCTTTTTCTTTTTTTCAAATCTATAACAAAGTAACATATTAGTTGACCTGGACCATGATGAGTAATTTTTCCCCCTCTATTAGTCTTTATAATTTTAATAGATTTATCGATTATTTCATGCTGACCATAACTAGTTCCAGCTGTATAAAGATTGTCATGTTCTAGAACCCAAATTAATTCATTAGATTCATTCTTGCTAATATCTAATAGTCTTTGCTCCATGAAACTTATTGCATATTCATATTTTATAGGTTTTTTAGACTTTTTAATCTCTATATTCATTTAAAAATTGTAATCTTCTTATTATGTATTAAAAGTTGCGACTGAATAACAGAAATATTTATGACTTTAATTAAAAAAATGAAAGATAAAAAAGTCAATTTTGAATTTAACAAAGAATATATCAAAGTTGTTACAGATAAAATTGCATCTAATGATGCGTTGTTTATAACCAATTCTTTTAAAGAAATGCACCCAGCAGATGCTGCTGACATTATTGAACATTTAAATCAAAATGATAGAGAAAGTTTAATTAAATTAAATAATTTTAAAATTGATCCTGAAGTTTTTATTGAATTAAATGAGTCTGTTCAATCAGAAATCATTAAATTCCTTTCTTCTGATGCAATAGTTAGAATACTTAAAAATTTAGAGTCCGATGATGCAATTTCAATTTTAGAAAATGTTGATGAAAAAGATAAAAATTCTATATTAGGTGCTTTGCCCCCTAAAGATAGATTTGCATTATTAGAAGGTCTTAGTTATCCTGAGGACAGTGCAGCGAGAATAATGCAAAGAGAATTTACGGCTATTCCAAGTAATTGGTTAGTTGGACAAACTATTGACTATCTAAGAGAAAATAAAGATCTACCTGAACAATTTTTAGAAATTTATATTGTAGATGAAAATTTTAAACCAATTGGTACCGTCCCATCATCTAAAGTTTTAAGAACACCAAGAGAGTCTAAAATGTCTTCGATCATGGAAGATTCAACTTTTTTAGTACCAGTTGATATGGATAGAGAGGAAGTTGGAAATTTATTTGAAAATTATAACTTAAATTCTGCATGTGTTATAGACAAAAACAATAAGTTAGTAGGTATGATTACATCAGATGACGTTTTAACAGTACTTAAAGAAGAAGCTGAAGAAGATGCTTTAAGGCTAGCAGGAGTAGGTGATGAAGAAATTACAGACGGTGTCATTACAAAAACAAAGAGAAGATTTAATTGGTTATTATTAAATCTTTTTACCGCTTTCTTAGCGACATATTGTATAAGCTTATTCGGAGCAACAATTGAACAGATGGTTGTTTTGGCATTTTTAATGCCAATTGTTGCATCTATGGGTGGAAATGCTGGAATGCAAACACTTGCTGTAACTGTTAGAACACTTGCAACAAATGATTTAACTAAAAATAATTTCAATCAAAATATTTTAAAAGAATTTAATATAGGTATTTTAAATGGAATCATCTTTGCAATTATAAGTTCATTAATTGTACAATTATGGTTTCAAGATATTCAACTTTCATTAATTATTTCAATTTCAATGGTATTAACTATGATAGTCGCAGGACTATTTGGAATTTTAGTTCCAGTTACTTTAAAGAAAATGAATATTGATCCTGCTATCGCGTCTAGTGTTTTTGTTACAACAATCACAGATGTAATTGGCTTTGTGTCATTTTTGGGTGTCGGTGCTTATTTCTTGTAGATACTAAAAATTGTCTATTAATCTAATTTTGTTCAGATAATAGGCAAAGAAAATTCTAGAATTTTTTATTTTATTTGTATTTTTAAGATCAATGTCTTTTCTTAATTCAAGATATTCAATATTGATATTATACAATTGTTTTAATTCATTTTTTTTAATCATAAGTAATTTTTTTATATTTTTTTTTTTTATTAATTTTTTTTTAAAAAAATTTAGATCTTTTGCTATTTTACCAGCTTTGATTAATTCCTTTTTACTTAATAGTAAATTTCTTGAAGATAAAGCAAGTTTATTATTATCTCTTATGGTCTTACAAGGTATGATCTTAGACTTATTTTTTTTTTCAATATATTTCTTAACTAAATATAATTGTTGAAAATCTTTTTCTCCCATGAATATTTTTTTCGGTTTTATCATTTCTGTTAAACGACTCATAACATCAATAACACCCTCAAAATGTCCTTTTCTGTATTTTGCACATAGAATTTTATCTTTTTTATTCAACTTAATTTTAGGTTTTTGCTTTGAATAATAGACATTTTTTTTGTTTGGCATAAAGACAAAATCTACCCCTAATTTTTTTAAAATTGATAAATCTAATTTGTTATTTCTTGGATATCTTAAATAATCTTTTTGATTGTTAAATTGTGTCGGATTTACAAATATACTTACAATAGTTTGACTACATTGCCTTAGTGAATTTTTAATTAAGGATATATGGCCCTTATGAAGACTTCCCATAGTTGGTACAAAGCCTAAATTAGTGGCACTATATAATGCCTCATTTAAATCATTATTATTAATTAAAATTTTCATTTGTATAAAACATTTTAATAAGTAAAACATTTAAATGATTAAACAAGCAATTATTCCACTAGCTGGCCTGGGTACTCGTCTACTACCACTTACCAGTGTTTTTGCAAAAGAACTTTTACCTATAAATGGAAGGCCTGGTATTGAATATATTTTAGATGAATGTATTGACGCTGGAATTAAAGAAGTAATTTTTATAATTTCCCAAAAAAAAAAAATAATAAAGAATTATTTTTACAAAGATAGTTTTTATAAAAGTATTATTAAGAAAAAAAAAGATCCTAGAATTATTAAAGAATATAATAAAATTTTAAGTTATAAGAAAATGATAAAATTTGTTTATCAAAATAGACCTTTGGGCACAGGTGACGCCGTATTAAAAGCAAAAAAATATATTAAAAATAATTTTTTTTTAATGTTGTTACCTGATGATCTTATAATAAAAAAAAATTGTTCAAAATCTATGATAAAAGTTCATAAAATGTACAAATCATCTGTTATGGCAAGTATGAATGTTAATCGAAAAACAGTTTCAAGATGGGGAATTTATAAATTAAATAAAAGATTAAATAAAAAAAATTTTTTAATTGATAAAGTTGTTGAAAAACCATCAATTAAATTTTCACCTTCAAATAAAGCTGTTATTGGTAGATATATTTTACCTAAAAAAATTTTTTCAAAATTAAAAAAACAAAAACCAGGAAAAAGTGGAGAAGTGCATATTACTGATGCAATCCAATCTTTAATAAATGATAAGGAAAAATTTATTGCCCATACCTTTTCAGGTAAATATTTAGATTGCGGAACTATGGCTGGTTATATTAAATCATCAATGGAAGTAAAAAAATTATGAAATTATGTATGATAGGCACAGGTTATGTAGGTTTAGTCAGTGGCGTTTGTTTTTCTGACTTAGGCAATGATGTAATTTGTGTTGATAAAGATATAAATAAAATTAATTCACTCAAAAAAGGTAAAGTTCCTATTTATGAACCTGCTTTATCTGAATTAGTAATTAAAAATTACAAAAATAAAAAATTAACCTTTTCTTCTGATTTAAAAATATCGGTAAAAAATAGTGATATCATTTTTATTTGTGTAGGAACACCAACTAAAAAAGGTGGAAGTTCTGCTGATTTAAGTCAGATTTATAATGTTGCTAAAGAAATAAGTTCGTCAATTAATAAGTTTAAAATAATTATAACTAAATCCACTGTTCCAGTAACTACTGGCGATGAAATAGAAAAAATATTATCAAAAAAACATAATAAAAATAAATTTACAGTTGTGTCTAATCCTGAATTTTTAAGAGAAGGTGAAGCTATAAGAGATTTTACTTATCCTGATAGAATAGTAATTGGTTCAAATGACAAAAAATCAAATAAAGTTTTAAAAAATTTATATTCTCCATTGATATCAAAAGGGGCTCATTATATTCATACTTCAAGAAGAGCAGCTGAATTAATTAAATACGCGTCGAATGCTTTTTTAGCTACAAAGATTACTTTTATAAATGAAATAGCTAATCTGTGTGAAAAAACAGGTATTAATGTAGAGGATATTTCCATAGGAATGGGTCTTGATAAAAGAATAGGAAGTCGTTTTTTAAGAGCTGGACCGGCTTACGGTGGCTCTTGTTTTCCAAAGGATACTAGAGCTATTACTTCTACAGCTGATCAATTTAAAACAAATTTATCAGTGATAAAGTCTGTAATTAAGTCAAATCAAAATAGATCAAATATCCTACTTAAGAGAGTTCATCAAATTTTAAAAAATAAAGTAAAAAATAAAAAGATAACTTTTCTTGGTGTTACCTTTAAAGCGAACACTGATGATATGAGAGACTCATCAAGTCTTGTAATGATACCTGCTTTGTCAAGAAAAGGAGCATTAATAAAATATTTTGATCCTACTGGATATAAAAAAGATTTCGAAAAAATTAGAAATGTTTCATACGAAAATACGATTAAAAAATCTTTAGAAGGATCTGATCTGGTGATAATTCATACTGAGTGGAATGATTTCAAATCTTTGAACTTTAAAACTTTAGCAAAACGAAAAAAATTTATTATTTATGATATGAGAAATATATATTCTCCTACAAAAATAAAAGCACAAGGATTTAAGTACTTTAGTATTGGTAGATAAAATTTTATTTTAATTCAAAAATTGCATCAACTTCAACAGAAACACCAAGCGGTAAACTATTTGTGCTTACAGCTGCTCTTGTGTGCATAGCAGCTTCCCCAAAAATTGAAGCTATTAAATCAGAAGCCCCATTAATTACTTTTGGTTGTTCGATAAAGTCTTCAGTAGAATTGACAAACCCAGTTAACTTTATACATGATTTGATTTTTGATAAATCACCCCCACAAGCTTTTTTGACTTGTGCAACAATACTTAAAGCACACCTTTTTGCTGCATTATAACCAGCATCTGTGTCTAAATCTTTCCCAACTTTACCTTTTATCAATTCTCCATTTTCATCAATCGAAATTTGACCAGATATAAATAAAATTTTTCCTGAAGTTTTTGCTGCAACATAATTTCCAACAGGCGCTTTAGCTTCTGGTAGTTTTATATTATTTTTTTTTAGATTATCTTCATAGTTCATTTTGATTTCCTTTTTTTTGATTTTTTATTTTTATCGTATTCTTTTCTTTTCTCAATAAGAATTAAAGCCTCTTCCATTGTTAGTTCTGTGGGGTCTTTTTCCTCAGGTATTGTTGCATTTAAAGATTTATATTTGATATAAGGTCCATATTGACCCTTCATAACTCTAACTGGTTTTTTATCTTCAGGGTGTTCACCTAAATCTTTAATAATCGATGATGACATTCTTCCTGGTTTTGCTTCAGCTATTAAAGTTATTGCCCTATTAAGACCTATAGAAAAGATTTCTTCAATATTTTCTATCCGTGCTGATTTGTTTTCACATTTTAAGTAAGGACCAAATCTTCCTGTATTTAATGTAATTTCTTTTTGGTTATCAGGATTTATTCCTAAAGATTTTGGAAGTGAACATAAAAATTGGGCTTTTTCTAAATCAATATTATCTAACTCTAAACCTTTAGGTATAGATACATTTTTTAAAAGTTCATTAACATCTTTTTTCAGTTTTTTTGACTTTTTCTTTTTTTTTGTCTTTTTTTTCTGCTCAATATCATCTAGAATTTTTTCATATTGAAGATAGGGACCAAATCTTCCATTCTTTAGATAAATATCATTTCCATTTTTATGTTTTCCAATAAATTTTGGTTCAGCCAATTGAGATTGAGCTGCAGCTTTTGCTTTGGATAATGGACGGGTAAACTTACAATCTGGATAATTTGAACAACCAATAAATGCACCACCTCTAAAGCTATTTTTTAAACTAAGTGTTCCTGAACTGCATAGTTGACATTTTCTGACTACATTTCCCTCACTATCTTTATCAAAAACCAAATTTCCCAAACTGTCATTTAAAAGGTCTAAAACTTCTCTAGTTCTTATTTCTTTTACTTCAGTGACGTTATTATTAAAATCTTTCCAAAATAGCTCTAAAACTTTAATCCAACTTTCTTTTCCACTGGTAATTTCATCTAATTGATCTTCTAGACCTGCTGTAAAATTATAGTCAACATATTTTGAAAATAATTTTTCTAAAAAAGCTGAAATTAATTTTCCTCTATCTGTAGGAAAAAATCTTTTATTCAATATTTCTGCATATCCTCTATTTGCTATTGTTGAAATAATACTTGCATATGTAGAAGGTCTACCAATTCCTAATTCCTCAAGTTTTTTTACCAAACTTGCCTCTGAGTATCTAGGTGGTGGTTGAGTAAAATGTTGCTCATCAAATAAAGATTCAATATTAACAAGTCCTTTTGACATGTCTGGTAAAATACTTTCATCGTCGTCTTTGCTAGGATTATTATAGATTTTTAAGAAACCATCAAATTTGATAACTGAGCCGCTAGCTTTACAAATTGTGTCATTATTATCTGAAGTTACAGTGATAGTGTTTCTATTAAATTTAGCAGACTCCATTTGAGAGGACAGGGCTCTACTCCAAATTAAGTCATAAAGTTTATTTTGATCTGTGCTTAAATATTTTTTAATACTTTCCGGAGTTCTTATAATATCTGTAGGTCTAATTGCTTCATGAGCTTCTTGAGCATTTTTTGCTTTTTTTCCAGAATAATTCAATGAATTCTCAGGTAAATATTCATTACCAATTTCTTGTTTAATGTAATCTCTAAAAGATGAAATAGCATCTTTTGATAAATTAGTTCCATCAGTTCTCATATAAGTGATTAAACCTATAGTTTCACCTTCTATCTCTATACCTTGATAAAGTTTTTGTGCAATTTGCATTGTTCTTGATGCACCAAATCCCAACCTACTTGATGCTGTTTGTTGAAGAGTTGAAGTAGTGAATGGCCCAGAGGGGTTGCGATTTACTATTTTACTTGAAATATCTGTAATACTAAATTTTTTTTTATTTATACTTGATATAGCTTTATTTATTTCATTTTTATTTCTAAATGAAAATTTTTCAATTTTGTTATTGTCCAATTGACTGATACTAGCTTTAATACTCTGATTTTTTTCATCTATAAAATTAACAGTTAAAGTCCAGAACTCTTCTGGATTAAATTCTTCTATTTCATGCTCTCTTTCTGTAATTAATTTTAAAGCTACAGACTGAACTCTTCCTGCAGATTTTGAACCTGGTAGTTTTGTCCAAAGTATTGGTGATATATTAAAACCAACTAAGTAATCAAGAGCTCTTCTGGCCATATAAGCATCAACAAGCAAGGGCTCAATCTGCCTTGGATTTTCAATACCATGTATTACTGCTTTTTTTGTAATTTCATTAAATACAACTCTTTCAATTTCCTTGTCTTTTAGAAGTTTTTTTTCATTTAGATATTCTTTAACATGCCACGCTATTGCCTCCCCCTCACGGTCAGGGTCAGTTGCTAAGATAATTTTAGACGAATCTTTGGCAGCATCAGTAATTTCTTTTAGATATTTTTTTGAAAAACTATCAACTTCCCATTCCATTTTGAAATTTTGATCTGGATCAACTGAACCATTTTTAGAAGGAAGATCTCTAATGTGCCCATAACTTGCTAAAACTTTATATTTATCACCTAAATATTTGTTTATAGTTTTCGCTTTAGCAGGACTTTCGACAATGACTAAATTCATAAACTTTAAACTACTCAAAAGACCTAGATAGTCAAATTAATAAATTTTTGTCTTAGTTTCTTCTTTATTTTTCAATCTTTTAATATTTTCTTTATGTGTAAAAAAAATTAGTACAAACATAATTGTAAAAAAAAATACCTGGTCATATTGAGTTAAAATCAATAAATAAACAGGGATTGAAATAGAAGCAACTAAAGAAGCTAAAGATGAAAATTTAAAAATAGCAAATGTGATCAGCCATAAAACTATGAATATCAATCCAAAGTAAATATTTAAAGCAAATAAGATCCCAATATAAGTTGCAACACCTTTACCACCTTTAAATTTGAGCCAAACAGGAAATACATGACCTAAAAAAGAACAAAGAGATGCAATATAAATAAATTCTGGAAAATTAAATTTAATATAAACAATAGGAATAATTGCTTTTACAGTATCAAAAAATAATGTTGCATATCCAATGGATTTATTTCCAGTTCTTAAAGCATT
>Ga0209335_10006100_pt1 | contig 10855 bp, 12 predicted proteins | sample COG_09_FD_184753 | JGI IMG/M metagenome (GOLD analysis project Ga0209335, IMG submission 184753) | Pelagic Microbial community sample from North Sea - COGITO 998_met_09 (SPAdes) (version 2) | ecosystem: Environmental > Aquatic > Marine > Neritic zone/Coastal water | place: Helgoland, sampling...
ACTTACAAACTTTTGCAATAGCGTAGGCCTCCATATCAACTACATCAACTTCCATATCTATTTTTTTATTAACAAAACTATCTCCTGTTCCACAAGAACAACCCTCTTTTGATGTAATAATTTCTTTAATTTTATCAAAAGGTGTCTCGCCTAATTCAAAATCTAACCCTCTAACATCCATATCTCTTTGATAAAATTTGGTACATTCAACGATTCCATTCAGCTTGGTATTAATTGCTCCTGCCGTGCCATAATTGATAATTAGTTTTGGTTTGTGAATATTGATTAATTTTAATGTGTTGTAAGTTGCATTAATTTTTCCAACCCCAACATGATTGAAATAGTCTAATCCGATAGTTTCTTCTTTAATTGCTGCTAGGAATAATTTGTCCATAGATTTTTTTTACTAAAGATATAAATATATCAATATCATGAATTTAAAAGATTATATTAGATCTATTCCAGATTATCCAAAAAAAGGAATTTTATTTAGAGACATTACACCACTGATTGAAGATGCAGATGCATTTGAAGAATGTATTAATCAAATAATTGAAAGATCTAAAAATTACAAAATAGATAAAATTGCAGCAATTGAATCAAGGGGGTTTGTGTTTGCTTCTGCTGTTTCTTATCTACTTAAAAAACCTTTTATAATGTTGCGAAAAAAAAATAAATTACCAGCAGAAACGTACTCTGTTGATTTTGAATTAGAGTATGGCACAGCAACAATTGAAGTTCATAAAGATTCGATTGATAAAAATGACTCTGTTTTAATTATAGATGATTTAATTGCAACTGGTGGTACTGCTAAAGCTGCAGCTAAACTTGTAGAAATCTCAGGAGGAAGAGTTGCAGCTTTTATTTTTGCAATTAATCTTTTTGACTTAGGAGGCTCTGATGGTTTGATAAACAAGAGTTACAAAGTAGAAAACCTAATGGACTTTCCTGGTCACTAATATTTCAAATTTGTGGTCGATACCAAGATTTTTTACCAAACATAGAATTAATTAATCCTAAAAATCTCATGATATAAATTTTTTTTTTAAATTTATTATGGGTTAGAAAATAATAAAATAATTTAATCATAGAATTAATCAAGGTGGGGAAACCTATCAAAATAGCCTTTGAATAACCATAATGTTTTTTATTAAAATAAAATTTTGACCACATCCAATGCCAATTTCTTGAAAATTCAATTTCTTTTTCATAAACAGGTGAGTGAGACTTGGCTCCCAAATGCTGAACTTTTGCTTTTTTTGCTACATATATTTTATTGTCTTCCTTTTTTTTCCTAAGACACAAATCGTCATTTTCTAAATATAAAAAAAAATTCTCATCGAAATAAATATTATCACTAAACTTATTTTTATTTATTAACATTGCATAACCGTCAACAGAATCTACGTTTAAAAAATCAGGATTATTATCTTTTATTTTTTTATTAATAATCTTATAATTTGGATATTTTGTATCATCAGAAATTGGTGCCAAAATTGAATAATCATTATATTTTGATGATAAATTAATTAATTCACTCATGGTATTTTCATAAAACTTCACATCAGGATTAATCACAAAGGCATAATCTGTTTTACATAATTTAATTCCCTTGTTATTTGCAGAACCCATACCTGTATTTTCTTGAGCAATAACATTAATTTTAGAATATTTTGCTTCAAGTTTTTTTTTAAATTCTATGTTATTTGAATTTTCAATAATTATTATATTAGAATTTTTTGGTAAAGACTCGATGCATTCATGAATGATATGATCACTTTTAAATGTAACGATAATAAATGTTAGGTTATTTAAGCTTAATGTCATTATTCAAGTAAATTATTATATACTTACTATATCGATTATTATAAATAAAATCATGCAGAAAATAATAGTTACTGGTGGTCTTGGTTTTATAGGTAGTAACCTAATTGGATTATTAATTAATAAAAAATTTAAAGTTATAAATGTAGATAAAGTTACCTACTCCTCTAATTACTACAATACAAAAGAATACCAAAAAAATTTAAACTACGAATTTATTAAATGTGATCTAAATAACAAAAATAAGCTTGAGAAAATTATTTTTAAACATAGGCCCATTGGTATTTTCAATTTAGCAGCAGAAACTCATGTAGATAGATCTATAGATAGTCCTAAAAATTTTATTAACAGTAATATTGTGGGTGTTTTTAATTTACTTGAAATCTTTAAAAAATATTCAAAATCAAATAAAAAAGCCAAATTAATTCATATTTCTACAGATGAAGTTTATGGTGACATATTAAAAGGAAGGTCTCATGAAAACTTTCCCTACAAACCTAGTTCACCATATGCCGCTAGCAAAGCTGCTTCTGACCATCTTGTGAGCTCATATGTTAGAACCTATGATGTTCCCGCAATAGTCACAAATTGCTCCAATAACTATGGACCAAAACAGCACCCTGAAAAACTTATTCCAAAATTAATCTACAATATCTTAAATAATAAAAATTTACCTATTTACGGTAATGGTAAAAATTCAAGAGAATGGATATATGTTCAAGATCATTGTGAGGCATTAATCAAAGTGTTTCAAAAAGGTAAAATTGGTGAATTTTATAATATAGGATCAAATAAAAATTTGAATAATCTTGAAATTTGTAAAGCACTAATAAAAATTGCTAAAAAAAATAACTTAATTGGTTCAAATGTTAAAATTCAATTTGTTAAAGATCGACCTGGTCATGATATAAGATATGCTATTAATAGTAAAAAAATACAAAAAAACTTAAAATGGAAAATAAAAGTTAGCTTTGAGAAAGGTTTGGAGAAAACATTCTTATGGTATCTTCATAATAATAATTACTACAAATCTATATCTAAGAAAAATATTGTTAAAAGATTTGGCACAAGATGATTAAAAAGGGAATAATTTTAGCTGGAGGAATGGGGACAAGAATGAGTCCACTTACAAAAGCAGTCAACAAACAATTGCTTCCAATTTATGATAAGCCATTAATTTTTTACCCTTTATCCATACTTATGCTCTCAAAAATTAAAGATGTGCTTATTATTGTTAATAAAGGACAACTAAAACAATATAAAAAAGTTATTCCAAATGGTAAAAATTTAGGAATAAACATCACATACGTTGAGCAAGATAAACCGATTGGTCTTCCTGATGCATTTATTCTAGGGGAGAAATTTATTAAAAAAGATAATGTAGCGTTAATATTGGGTGATAATTTTTTTTATGGTCAAAACCTATCAGAAAAACTAAAACAATTAACTACACTAAAAAAAGGTGCCACAATTTTACTTCATAAAGTTAAAAAACCTGAAAACTATGGTGTTGCTAAATTAGATAAAAATAATCAGATTTCTAAGTTAGTTGAAAAACCAAAAAAATTTTTTTCTGATTTAGCTGTAACTGGATTATACTATTTTGATAATAAAGTAGTTAAATTATCAAAAAAATTAAGACCTTCAAAGAGAGGTGAAATAGAAATAATTGATTTAATTAATGAATATAAGAAATTAGGAGAATTAAATGGTGATTTAATCGGTAGGGGTGCAGCATGGCTAGATACCGGTACTATAGACGACTTTTATAAAACAAGTGCATTTGTTGAGGCAATAGAAAATAGACAAGGCTTAAAAATTGCATGTATTGAAGAAATTGCATTTAATAATAAATGGATAGGAAAAAAACAGATTAAAGATTCTATAAAATTTTATGGAAATTGTGAATATAGTATTTATTTAAAAAAATTACTAAATCAATGAAAATAATTAATACGAAGTTTGCTGGTCTTAAGGTTATTCAAAATTTTACTTTTCTGGATAAAAGAGGTTATTTTAAAGAGCTGATTGTAGAAAAAAAAATTAAAAAAAAATTTCCTTTTAATGTTATGTCTTTTTCGAAAAAAAATGTACTAAGAGGCATGCATCTTCAAACTAAGAAGTCTCAAGGAAAATATATATCTGTTGTTAAGGGTGAGATTTTAGATGTTGTAGTTGACTTAAGGAAAAATTCAAAAACATTTAAAAAACATTTTATATCAAGATTAAGTGAAAAAAATTCTAAATCTATATTTATACCACCAGGATTTGCTCATGGATTTTACACCATTGCTAAAGAAAACTACATTATTTACAGCTGCACAAATTACAGATCAAAAACCCATGAGATAAGTCTTAATTGGAAAGATGAGGATTTAAATATACCATGGCCCTGTAAAAAACCAATAATTTCAAAAAAAGATAACGAAGGCATGACTCTAAAAAAATTATTACACTTATTAAAATAATTTATTTTTACTTATTCTATAAGAAGCTTTTAAATTCAAATAGGAACAAAAGAGACCTTCCAATTCAGAATAGTGACAAGATGTATGTTTAAAATTTAAAGTTAAAAAACAATATATCATATTTTTAATTGATCTAACTAAATTTGGAAATGTCTTTGATAGACCTTTCAAATATCCATGATGTTTTTTATAATAATAAAATTTTGACCAACAATAATGCCAACATCGTATTTTTGTATATTCGTGTGTTAGATTTTTTTCAATTGAAGAGCTAACCTCATGTTTGATGGTAATTTTATCATACATAAATATAGGTAAATTAATATCTATACATCTTTTATAATAGTCATTTTCCTCAAAGTATAAAAAAATATTACTGTCAAAGTAATTTACTTTTTTTATTATACTTTTTTTCATCAGCATCACGCACCCTGTATTATATGATACTTCGGTTAATTCTTGAGTTTTATTATTATTTACAATTAAATCTTTATAATTTTGTTTGTATATCTTTGGTGTAATTACTCCAAAATTTTTAAGTTGGTTTGCTTTATTTAAAAGTTGAACTATTTGACTATTCGTTACATTAATATCTGTATCTAAATACATTATATATTTTTTGTTGGTTTTTTTAACTGCCAAATTAAATGACCAAGAAAACCCATTATTATGAGTTGGTATTAAAACTTTTATATTTTTATATTCTTTCTCTATCAGTACCTTTAAGTTTTTATCCTGTGAGTTTTCAACAATAATCACTTCTATAGATTGATCTATTTTTTTAATTAATTTAAGAGTTTTAGTTTTAGACTTAAATGATACGATTATTATACATAAGTTTTTAATAAGTTTATTTTTCATTATTATGTGTTTATACATTTAATTTAATTAAATTGAATTATTTTTAATATATTATGACATTTTCTTCATTTGAGATATTTAGAAAAAAAAGTGGTACTCTAATACCCATCTCATTAAATAAAGACATTCCTTTTAAACCTAAGAGAATTTTTTTGATTTATGGTAATAGAAAGTTTGTGCGTGGTAATCATGCGCATAAAAAATGCTCTCAATTTTTTCTTCCTATTCAAGGAAAAATGGAGCTGTCGTTTATTGATAAAAAAAATAACAAAAAAGTATTACTAGGTGCTAAAAAAGGAAGAGGAATTTTACTAAAACCTTTGTCTTGGTGCAAACTATCGTTCAAAACAAAAAATGCAGTCATAATGGTATTTTGTGATAGAGAATACGAATTTAATGATTACATAGAAAAATACGAAGATTTTATTAAAATAATAAAAAAGAAAAAAAAATGAAATTAATTATTACAGGTGCATGTGGGCATATTGGATCTTACGTAGCAGAAAGAATGCATTTAATTCCAAAAATAAAAAAAACAATTTTAATAGATAGTTTAGAATCTAACAGGCATTGCTCTCTTTTTAACATTAGTACTAAAAATAATTTGTCCTTTTTTCAAATTGATGTAAGTAAAAAAAAATCATTAGATAACTTTAAAGATGCCGATTATTTAATTCACTGTGCCTCCATGACGAATGCTGAAAAAAGCTTTAGTAAAGAAAAAGAAATGTATAAAAATAACCTAGACTGCATGAATAATGTTATAAATTTTTGCAAAAAAAATAGAGTAAAACTTATACATCTTTCTTCAACTAGTGTTTATGGCAAACAGAGTGATTTAGTCGATGAAAAATGTGAAAAAAAATATCTAAAGCCACAATCTCCCTATGCAAAAATAAAATTAATTGAAGAAAATATTTTAAAAAAAACAAAAAAAATTAGATTTAACACATTTAGATTTGGAACGATTGCGGGTTACTCCAAAGGAATAAGATTCCACACTGCTGTGAATAAATTTTGTTTAAATGCTGCGTTAAATCAGGATATCTCAGTATATAAAACTGCACTTAATCAATATAGACCTTACCTATCATTAAGAGATGCCTTTAAAGTTTTTAAATTTTGTATTGAAAAAAATTTTTTTAGAAATGATATCTTTAATATTTTATCTGGAAATTTCACTGTTAATCAGATTTTGACAAAAATAAAAAATAAAAAAAAAAATATAAAAGTTAAATTGGTTAATTCAGAAATTATGAATCAATTATCTTATCACGTCGATGATTCAAAAATTAGAAAATATGGTCTTCGGTTAAATTCTGACTTACAAAAAGACATAAATGAAACACTAAAACTATTTACCTATTTAAAATGAAGAATTGTAAGGTTACTAATGAGCAGCTGGTTTCAGTAATGTCTTTTGGTGATATGCCAATAGCTAATGGGTTTTTGGATAAAGATAAATTTGAAAAAGAATTTTTTTTTGAAATGGAAATAGGATTTAATGAAAAACTTTCTTTGTTCCAGTTGATGGATCACCCAGAACCTAAAAAAATGTTTAATAAAAATTACCCATTTTTTACAAGTAGTTCCAAGCATATGGTTTCACATTTTAAAGATTATTCACAATGGATTAATCAAAATTATGGGAGCAACCTTAAGAAAATTATTGAAATAGGCTCAAATGATGGAACTTTTTTAAGAAATTATAAAAATTCTAGTATTGAAGCTATTGGATTTGAACCATCTTTAAATGTTTCGAATGAAGCATTAAAACACGGTATCAACTCTAAAAATAATTTTTTTAATTTAGAGTCTGTTGCGGATATAAAAAAATTTCACACACAAACAGATATTATTTGTGCAGCTAATGTTATTTGTCATGTACCAGATTTAGCGAATTTATTCAAATCTGTTGATAAATGTTTAAATAAGAATGGGCTTTTTATATTTGAAGAACCTTACTTGGGGTCTATGTTTGAAAAAACTTCATATGATCAGATTTATGACGAACATATATTCATGTTTTCTGCCAGTTCTGTTCAAAAAATCTGTCTGCTATTTGATATGGAGTTGATAGACATTTTAAAGCAAGAAACGCATGGCGGTTCACTGAGATATGTTTGTGCAAGGAAAAATGTTTATAAAGTAAAAACTAATGTTAATTATTTTATAGATAAAGAAAAGAAAAATAATTTAGATAACATCCATTCTTGTTTTGAATTTAAGAAAAATTGTGAAAATTCAAAAAAAAATCTTAAAGAAAAATTATTAAAATTAAAGGAAGACAATAAAAAAATTTGTGGCTATGCAGCTACATCAAAAAGTACTACTATACTTAATTATTGTAATATTGGCACAGAAATTATAGATTTTATCTGTGATACGACACCAGAAAAAATCGGTAAATTTTCTCCAGGAATGCATATTCCTATTAAACCAATAAATTATTTTCATGAGAATTATCCAGACATTGCTTTTCTATTTGCGTGGAATCATAAAGAAGAAATTTTTGAAAAAGAGAAAGAGTTTTCACAAAAAGGTAAGTGGGTTGCACATGTCGAACTATAAAAAAATATTATTTACTGGCTCTAATGGAAGATTTGGCAAGGTATTTAAAAAAGTATATACAGATAAAAGATATCTCTATCCAAGCAAAAAAGTATTAAATATTATAGAGATACAAACTATAGAAAAATATTTTAGGACTAACAAGCCGGATCTAGTTATTCATTGTGCTGCGCTATCTAGACCAATGGAAATTCATGAAAAAGATATTTCAAAAAGTATTTCTATAAACATAATCGGAACATGTAACTTGGTGAAGGTTTGTGAAAAATATAAAGTTAAATTAATTTATTTTTCTACAAGTTACGTTTATCCAGGAAATAAGGGAAACTACTCGGAAAAAGCTGACTTAAAACCAATAAATAATTATGCTTGGTCTAAACTTGGTGGCGAATGTGCTGTTCAGATGTATAAAAATTCACTTATATTGAGAATTTGTATGACCGAAAATCCCTTTGTTCATAAACAAGCTTTTAAAAATATGAAAACTAATTTTATTTTTCATGACGAGGTAGTAAAAATGTTACCATTATTTTATAACTGTCATGGTATAATCAATATTGGTGGCAAAAGCCAAAGTGTTTACAGTTTTGCAAAAAAATATAATTCTAATGTTAAAGGTGTAATACTTAAAAGTGTCAAGGATTCAAACTTAAAACTAAACACTACAATGAATACCAATAAGATGAAAAAAATTATTAATGTTTAAGTTTTGGTCTTACAAAAGAGAATTTAAAAAATATAAAAAAGATTTGTTAAGTGTGATTAGCAAATCCATTGAATCTGGAACAATATTTTTTGGGAGAAATCTACACACTTTCGAAAAAAGATTTAATTCAAAATATAAATCTCGCTACGGCATCGCTGTTGGTAGTGGAACTGATGCACTTTTAATTTCTTTAAAAGCTATAGGTGTTAAAAATGGAGATGAGGTTATTACCGCCGCTAACACAGCAATACCAACCATCTCAGCAATAGTTAATACTGGAGCGAAACCAGTTTTTGCTGATATTAACGAAAAAGATTATTTAATAAATGTAAATAAAATTGAACAAAAAATTACATCAAAAACTAAAGCAATAATACCTGTTCATTTATATGGACAATCTGCTGAAATGAATCAAATATTAAAAATATCTAAAAAATATAAACTTCACATAATTGAAGACTGTGCACAAGCACAAGGAGCTAAGTATAAAAATAAATTTGTAGGTAATTTTGGAACATTTGGTTGTTTTTCTTTTTATCCTACAAAAATTTTAGGTGCTTACGGGGATGGAGGATTTATCTTTACTCAAAATTACGATCTTTACAAAAAAATAAAGCGTATAAGATTTTATGGTATTGAAACTATTGATAAAAAAAATAATTATCTTAATCAATACTATGCAAATGAGAATGGAATTAACTCTAGATTAGATGAAATACAATCCTCAATATTAAATTATAAATTAAAAAAAGTTGATACCGCAATTAAACGACGGAGGCAGTTAGCAAAAATTTACTTAAAAGAATTAAAGGCGACAAGTTTAAAACTTCCATCAGAAAATAAAGATAATAAACATGTTTATCATTTATTTACAATTTATCATGATAAAATGAACAAAATAAGAATTTTACTTAAAAAGAATAATATAGAAACAAGGGTTATTTACCCTTACCCAGTTCATTTGATGAAGGCTTACTCTAAGTTTAATACTACAAATGAAAAATTTGTAAATTCTGAAAAATACGCTAAGGGAATTTTTTGTATACCACTCTATCCTGAAATTACCGACAATCAGGCATATAATCTTTGTAATAAAATAAAGATAATTTTAAAGAAAAATAATATCTAACACCTAAAAGATTTGGTGACGAAAGTACAACTGAACTAACCCATCACTTAATTATTATTGGTTTATAGTAGTTTTATTGCTAGGTAAATCATGCTTTTCTCTATTTTCCATGTTCTTTATGTCCTATGTGAGTCAAGAGTATATAGATTTTTTCTGATACATACTTATGATAAAGGTTTGTTTTGATAAAATAACTTTAAATAAAATAATAATCAAATTTCTAATAAACATAGTTTTTAAAGATGGGCTTAAGAAGAAAAATAAAAAATTTTTTATATACCAGAAAGTTTTCAAAAAAAAAATATTTAACAAATATAAATAAAAAAAATATTTTAATAACTGGTGCCAATTCTGGTATTGGCCTTGCATTAACTAAAAGACTTTTGGAATTAGACAATAAGATTTTAGCAATTTACCGTGAAAATTCTGAAAATTTAACAAATATTAAAGATAAAAACTTATCGATAATAAAATATGATTTAAAAAAAATAAATAAATCTGAAAATTTTGAAAAAAAAATAAAAGAAACTTCTGTAGATTTGATATTAAATTGTGCAGGTGTTTTTGGACCTTCTTTTGAAAATCAGCAAATTGAAAATTTAGATTTTGAAAAGTTTCAAGAAGTCTTAACAGTTAATTCAATTTCTATTCTAAAAATATTGCAAATAATATTAAATAATAAATCATCTAAAAAAAATCTTGAAATATTAGTTAACATAAGCAGTGATGCTGGTAGCATTAATCTAAACAATGAAGGTAATGCATACGTGTATAGAACTTCAAAAGCTGCTTTAAACTCTATAACAAAAAATATGTCTATAGATTTAATGGTAAAATTCAAAACAATAGTATTTGCAATTGACCCTGGTAATGTTCAGTCAGGTATGAATCCTGGGGGACAATTAAAAGCTGATGTTTGTGCTAATTTAATTATAGATTTAATGTCAACAAATGTTCACTTATTAAATGGAAAATTTGTTAATTTACTAGGGGAAGAGCTCCCATGGTAATTTTTTAAATAAGATCACTGATTAAATGAATATTTAACGAAACTATTCTTTTTATTTATACTTACCATTTTTCTTCCTACTTCCTGATTGCGGGCATATTTCTTTTCTGATTGTGCCATGTGTGTGTCAAAAAATAGGAAGATATGAATTAAAAAATTACAAGTAATGACAACAGTTAAATTTACTAGGAAATGGTAGCGGGAAGTGGAATCGAACCACTGACCTCAGGCTTATGAGTCCTGCGCTCTAACCGACTGAGCTACCCCGCCACTTAATTCTTGATGAT
>Ga0209335_10006104_pt1 | contig 10852 bp, 11 predicted proteins | sample COG_09_FD_184753 | JGI IMG/M metagenome (GOLD analysis project Ga0209335, IMG submission 184753) | Pelagic Microbial community sample from North Sea - COGITO 998_met_09 (SPAdes) (version 2) | ecosystem: Environmental > Aquatic > Marine > Neritic zone/Coastal water | place: Helgoland, sampling...
ACCACGTTGATAGGCTGGATGTGGAAGCGCAGTAATGCGTGTAGCTGACCAGTACTAATAGCTCAATTGGCTTGATTTATGCACTGAAAAAAATTTAATTAGGATCCTTGATATTAATAAAAGTTATCTAGAAAATTTGTTTTTGATAAACTCATTTCATCTGTAAGTTTAAGAACACTGAAATCATTATTTGTCATTTCTTTGAAACTTGTTTGTACTGAATAATTATCTCTTAAATACCTCTCAAAAGTAATTCTATTTTCATTTTTTTTATTGAGGTCTTTTTCTTCAATGTTAATAAGAATAGGTTTTCTTTTCTTTGTCATCATAAATTCAATGAATATACCTGAATGATCAGAGATGAGATTTCTTACTTGCTGTAAGTTTGGAAAATTAGATTTGTCAATTTCAATGCCTATTTCGTTTATTAAATTGATATTTAACTCTTTCTTTTTCAATGACATAGGATGTGGTCTCAATAAAACTTTAAAATTAAATTTTTTTAATTTTTTAATCATTTCATAAAACTCTTTATTATAGAAATTTGTAGACCACGTAGGTGCTATTAAAACATCACATTTAATTTCATTATTTAATTTCGAATTTAATTTTTTAAAAATTCTATATGTTGATTTAAATTTTTTTATTTTAGTATTGTATACTTTGTTAATATAGTTAACGTCTTCGTATTGAAATTTGTTAGTCACCTGAATTGCATCAAAATAAATAAAAGCTTTCTTGTTATATGCTTTAATTAAGCCAACTGACGAATGTTGAAGGTATATATATCTATTTTTTTGGACTTTAGATGTTCTAAAAATGTTATTATTTAAATCTGGTGTAGATGAATAAATTATTCTATTTTTTGACGTTAAAAAATATAGCTCTCTAAAAAAATTAGTTTTTAATATTATTATTTCTAAATTTTTTTTTTCTATTTTAATATCGCAGAAGCTTATGATTAAAATATTTTTTCTATCTAATTTTCTTCTAATATAAGGTTGAAGATATTGGAAAGTAAATTCACTCTCGTTAAAAAAACAAATTTTTTTTTGATTAACCTTTTTTTGAATTCGAATAAAGTTTATAAGATCCTTAAAAAAATTTATCATTATATTTATAAAAATTTTTTAAATCTTCCTCATCATCAAATTCATACCAAGGTTCTCTGTTAGGCATAACTTTAATTTCAACATGATTTTTTATTAAATATTCCAAAAAACTGGTTGTTTGAAATTTTCTATTCTTTATTTTTTCATAGATCTTTAAAATAATTGAAATTTTTTTTTTAGGAATGTAAACTAAGCCCATAAATTGTCCTTTAGTACTCTTTTTTATTTTTTTTCCAATTTCTATGAGTTTTAAACGCTTATTATATATTAAAGATTCAGCATCATTAGATTTTAACTTACCTCTTATTTTCCATATTTTTTTCCAATCCGTTTTTATTGGCAAAAGCATATCTTTACTTTTTTTTTTAATTATTTTTTTAATTAGAGCCTTTGAATAAATTATATCAGTATAAGAAATAATAGTGTCATCATTAGATGATTTTAGACCCATTATTAAGGTATGTAACATATCTTTTTTTTTAAAGTATTTATTATAAATAAATTGAAAATTTTTATTCATAATTTTTTTTTTTAACTCATTTGAATTATGACCCAATACAAAAATTCTTTTATTAATATGAGTTAAAGATGTATTTTTTCTAAGAATATCAATTATCCGGTAATTTTCTTTAACCTTTAAAAGAATTTTGTTTTTTGATTTCCCTTTAAATCTTGACCCAACACCTGCTGCTAAAAAAACTATATTCATTTATTTATAAAATTCTTAAATATTCTTAAAATTATTTTATTATTACCTGGTCTCTCAGGGTGCATCATGAAACACATCAGTTTTTTCTCTTTATGCGAAGCGATTTCAACTGATTCATCTTTACATTTTCCTAAAATTTTAAATTTTGATGAAATATTAAAAATTTTATAATTATGGTAAGAATTAACTATTATTTTTTGCTCCTTATCTTTAATTTTAATAATTAAAGAGTGCTTATTAAAATTCTGATTAGTTTTAATCAATTTACATCCTTCTTCACTAGCCAAAAGTTGAAACCCTCTACAAACTGCAATGATAGGTATTTCTTTCTTAAAACAATAATCCGCGAGCTCTAATTCAAACTTATCTCTTAATTTATTAATATTTGTTTTTTTTATTTTATATATATCACCACCACCAGAAATTATAACGGCTCTTATTTTTTTTTTATCAAAAATTTTTTTAAAATTTTTAAGATCGCATAGCATAAAAATTTCCTTATTTATTTTATATGCAAGATCAGACCATTCTTTATTAATCGAATAACAAATTTTGTTATATTTATTTATATACACAAATGGTGTTACAGCTATTGTCATGAAATAATATTAATTATCTTTTGATTACAATTCAATTCGATTATTTTAGAGTTTTGTAAAATACCAAATTGAGTTTCTCCAACACCTATGCAAGCAGGTAAGTTTTCTTCCATGCAACGAATAGACATATGTGAATTTGCCCCTCCGTATTTGGTAATAAGTCCAGAAATATTTTTATTGAAAATGAAGTCGTATCCAGGATCTGCGTTTTCAATCATAATTATTTTGTTTTTTAATTTTTCATCACTTAAATTTTCTTTATAATTAATGCAAATTGAGGTCACATTCTTATCAGAAAAAAAATTACCTTTTGAAGATGAGGTTTCAAAAGAGTAAATTTCTCTTTCAGAGGTTATAACATCAGGAAGATTAATTTTTTTTGAGATATTTTCTTTTATTTGATTTTCTTTTATTTGTTTTTTTAATTCATAAGCTAATTTATCAGATTTTAAATTACTATAAGATTTTATAATACTATTGATATCAATATATTCTACTTCGTCTCTTTTAATTTTTATCTCTTTTGCTAATTCAATTAAATTTGTAAATATTTCGTCTACACATTTTGAAAAAACATATTTTCCATATTCTCTTAATTTGATTGATTCTTTAATAAACTTAATTAATTCATTAGCTGAGAAGTTAAGACTTTCTTTTTTGATAAAATAATCAATTTTTTTGTACTTAAGTTTACTAATTTGAAATTTTTTATACTTTGTTTTTTTTAATTTGGTATTTTTGGGAAAATATTTTTTTAAATTTTCTCTATAATTTTTTGAGCTAATTGAATAGGTTAATGGTCTTAAATGACCATATTTTTCCAAAAATTTTCTCTTAAAACTAGAGTTTTTCCAAATTTTTGAAGAATCAGATTTAATCTTTTTTGAAATTGTATCGATACTCTCATAAAGATTAATAACATCATTATTAGATAATATATTAATATTTTTTAATGAGTTCAGTATGCTAGTTCCAATAAATGCACAGCGCGCTAGCCCAGAAAATGGAAGAACTCCCTCTTTTTTGCAAATTTGTATTAGGAAAAAAATATTTTGTATATGACTCAATTTTTTTCTTTTCAAATCTTTAATTGATTTAAAAACTTCATCTATGATTTTTTTTTCTTTTGAAAGAAAGTCCTGATTTATTATCTTTTCCGTAATAGATTTAAGTTGATCAATGTATTCATTAGCATCTTTAACACTTAAATATTTTAAAATATTTTTTTTTGAGCTGAAATTAAAACATGTTTCTATTACATCAAATTCTATTTTATCATGCAAATGTTTATTTTTTGATAGAAAATTAATTCTGTTATTTAAAATTTTTTTACTTAACTTATTTGATAAATTATTTGGTAGAAAAGAATTAAAATCTGTTCTTACATCAATATATGGTTTTCCATACAAATTATACATTAATGCATTAGGCCTAACATCTAAGTAACCATACTTTTGTCTTTGATTAGCCCACACCTCATTAGTAATCAATTCTGAGTATAAAGATATCGCAAGTGGTTTTGGTAATGAACCTATCATTTCTGCTGGATTCCAATCAGCCATGTTACTTAATATGGTTTTCTCACCATATAGAGTTGGATTGTGGTTAATTTTGATTATTTTCTTTTTTATATTTTTTAAATGTTCTTCAATATTGACATTTTCAAATTGACCAACCAAAGGTCTACATTGAAATATGTATAATTTATTTTTTTTAATTCCAAATTCAATATCTAAACAATTATTTTCAAATATCCTTTCAATAAATTTTATTTTTTTAAGAATTTTTCTAAATTTTTGTGAAGAAGTTATTTTTTTTTTAAATGTGAAATTTGTTTTCATCGATAAATTTTTAATCCCAGACGTTATCAAGTTGGTTTTGCCTGAAGTATCATAATTAATTATATAGTAATCTGAGCTATTTTTAGGATCCTTAGTGAATATAACTCCAGATAAATCCATTTCTTTAATTAAATCTTGAACAATAATTTGATCTTTATTATTTTTAAAATCTTTCACGATTAAATTTATATTTTTTTCAATTATTTTTTTATTTATCGTTTTAATTTCAAAGGATCTATATTTTCCAGCTAAACTTGAAAATAAACTGTCTTCTTCTTTCGCTGAAGATCTAATAATTATATTACTAGAAAAATTTTTTAATATTTTTCTTATTATAGCCTCTTTATTTTTTAAATAGTTACCCTTTTCAAAAAAAATTAATTTAGGAACAATAAGACTTTTATTTTTTTTGGATTTGGAAATTAAAAATTTTAAAGCTTCAGCTTTAGTATAATTTTTCACTTTAATTTTTATCTGATTTCTTTTTGGATAATCTTTTAAAAAACTCTTTTACTTTTCTCCAATAAAAACCCACATATGAGCCAACTAATGCAATAGCAGCTATTATTGCTTGTAATATAATAGATCCAGTTCCTGGATCTAAATAAGCATAAGCATTGACTTGGAAACCAAAATACACAATAAACAAAAATATTGAATTTTTAATCATATTATCTAATTAATATTAATAGCTTATAAAAATGTCTAAACAAAATCTATCATTAAATTTACTTATGTTAATTTTATTGATGATATTTTTGGTTCTACCATTTTCAATTTTAAGCAACTTTTTGAAATATCAATCAGATATTTTTTTTAATATTTTACAAACTGGCAGCACAAATTTGTTAAATACTAATATATTAATTTTTTTAATAATTTTGCTAATCGTTGGAATTTTAAGCTTGTATATATTGCTTAAATTAAAAAAAAAAATTTCATATTATTTAATTTATCCACTTTTATTTATATGCATCTGGATTTTTTTATCTAGCTTTTTTTTACCTTTATCCTCGTTGACAGGTATTATCGATCCCGCTAGTGCAGGCGTGAATAAAAAAAATTTATTACTTGTGATAATTTTTTCAACAATCTTATCATTTTTATTAGTTTATAAAAAAAAGATAAATTTTTTCATTTATTTTGGATATTTTTTTTTATTCATTAATTTTGTGAATTTAAGTTTTAATATTTTTTTTGAAAAAAAAAGTTTCAAATTAGGAAATAATGAATCAAAAGTTGAAGAAACTAAAAATCTCTTATTAGAATCTGCAATGTTAAATCCTAAAAACAATATCTTAGTCATCAGTTTGGATGGAATTAGCTCATTAGTTTTGGATGATATTTTTCAATTAAATAAAGAATATAATATTGTTTTTAAAGATTTTGAATTTTTTGATAATATTATATCTCAAGCACCAGCTACAACTCTTTCAATTGCTGGTGAATTATATGGAAATTTAGATTTTAAAAAAATTTCTTTAGACGAGAACTTACTAGTTGAAAAATTAAAGAGAAAAATCAATTTATTTGATGATTTAAAAGATTATTATACATTTGGTGATTACAATACTTTTAATAAAAATAAAGATAAAATTATAAAAAATTACATTAACGATTTAGAGGTTAATGATACTTTAAAAAGTATTAAATTAAATGAAGTTGCTCTTGAGATCTATAGATATTCTATTTCAAGATATGGAACCAGGGTGTTAGTAAATTACTTTGATGATTTAAAATTTTACTTTTATAAAAGATATTACCAAATAAATTTCGATCAATTAAATTTAAATGAAAAAGTTTTCTTTCACAGAGGTGCATCTTTTGAAAAAAAAACTTTATCAGATATTCAAATTTTAAAAGATTTTATTGCCAAATTAAGCTTTGATGACTCATATAAAAATGAAGTTTCTTTGAGGATGTTTCATTTTAATTTTACGCATTTTCCTGTAGATTTTGATAAAGAGTGTAATTATCTGAGTTTTGATAAAAAAAGATTCAATTCCATTCAAAATTATGATGGCCTCAAGGAAGAAACATTGTGTTCATTAAAATTAATGAAAAAACTTCTTTTAAAATTAAAAGAGAAGAATTTATATGATAATTCAACTATAATCTTCAAAAGTGACCACGGCGTACCAAGTAATTATTTTATCAATTCAAAATATGAGAATATAAATTATCTTATTAGCAATCATAAACAATTTGGATATCTAAGATACAAACCTTTTTTAATGATAAAAGAAAGAAATCGATCACAGAACAAATTAAAAATAAATAATGAATTTAAATCACTAAATTTTTTAAATAATTACTACTGTGAATTGTTAAATCAAGATATGTGTAAGCCATTAAAAGATGTACAATTATTTATTCCTCAAAAAAAAAATTCATCTTTTTTTATTAATGATTTAGAAAAGATTAGAGTAAACTCAAAAGAGGAATTATTAGAAAGAATACTGAGATCTAAATAGAAAATTTTTTACTTTTAAGTCTATGAATAGATTTTTTAGTTATCACCCCAGTTATTTGACAGGTCCATTTAGGTGAAATTCCACAATTTGAGGACAAATGATATAAGCCAGCATCCCAAGTATATAAATCTCCTGCTTTCCAATTAGACAGAACATTATTACCAATTTGCAATATATGTCCCCAATCCCAATCTTCTAAGAAAAGAAGATATCTTTTAATTTTTTTTAAGTCCTTGTCTTCTAGGCCTGCGATTTTTAAGGCACTCGAATATGTATCAAAATGCCAAGGATTAGTATTACCAGGGTCTTGTCTAAAACACGCAACTGTTGCGAAATCAAGACCAGAAAATTTCTTAATTTTTTGAAATTCTTTGGGCATTTTATCTCTGTTATCTATCCATTGATAATACCTTGAATTATAATCGTTATAACCATATTTGATGTGATCCAATTTTGATGCACCTATACTGTTAGGACTTAATTGAGTTGGTATGATTCTACCTTTTTTAAAATCATCATCATATAGTTTAACACTGGACTCAGATTTTTTATCAATTAGTTTATTCTTAAATTTTTTAAAATTCAGGTTTGTAATTCTTCCTATAAATTTACAATCTTTAGATTTTATAGAAGGATCGTAATGCCAATCTTTAATATGTTTTTTATATTCTAAAAGACTTTTAAATTGTTTAACCATTTAAATCTCTCATATCACCAAGAAGGTTAGAAATACACACTCTTCTCCAATTTGAACCTCTATTAAAAGACTTATATTTCGGATCACTTCCTAAACCAAAAATTACGCAATTTGATGGATTAAGATCTAGTTTTTTGCAGATTTGTAATTGTTTTTTTCTAAATTTTTTTTGACAAAAATCCGATGAATAATTTGAAATTAATTTTAGACCAAGGCCAACAGAAATCCTTGATAACATACCCATATCAGTAAATAATTCAGGTGGATCATAATTCATAGTTCTTTTACATCTCATTCCAATTCTAACTCTTTCAGTTCCAAAAAATGATTTACTTAAACTAAATGCTAAAACTTTAATACATTTACGATTTACATTAAAATTTATATCTCTTGCTATTGAGTAATAAGCTAAATCAATCAATACTGGCACATCTAATTTATCACACTGTAATAATATTTTTTCAGTATCTGGATGGATTGATCCATAATCACTGAATGGAACAGAAATAATAACAGCATCATTTTTTTTTATTTTTTTATCATCTAAATATTTCCAATTGATTTTATTTTCATTCCAAATTATTTCATGATATTTAAATTCACCCTTGAAACATCTAAACCTTTTATTGCTATAAGTTCTATAGAATTCGTCAAATGCTTGTGAGGTCCCATGTACAAAAGACAAACTATTAAATTTTTTTAAACCATATAACTTATTTAGTTTGCTTTGTTGTATCCATCTATAATATTTTTTTAAAAATTTAATATGGATATCATTTTGATATAAAAATTTAGATTTAAGATTTTTATTTACAAATTTATAAATCTTACTATCTGGTATGGGTCTTGCTCTTTTTGTAATTTTTTTAAACATATAAATATTTTTAAATAAATAAACGTTTAGTTAAATATGACAACGTTTTTTGAAAATAGATTATACAAATCAGGGAAAAAAGTAATATTTTTTTTAATAAACTAATTTGATTGCTTTTTACTAATAGGTTTATCATCCTTGTTGAAAAATTAAATTGATAAATAAATATAGTAAATAAAGATGACAATTTCCAATAACTTGGGCCAGTTTCTCTAATTTTTTCAATTTTATTTCTACCCTTTTCAAGAAAAAAAAAATAATTTTTTTTAATAACATCAACTTTTTTTTTTAGTAAAAAATTAAATATTAATAAGTTATCATGATTGGATTTTGAACTGTCAAAGTGGTTATAATATTCAATTAATTCTAAAAGTGATTTTGTTCTATAGATCCCAAAAAAAATTGGATTAATATTTCTATAAATTATATAATTTGCCAAGTTATAAAATTTACTTATAGTATATGAATATAAAGGTTTATTTCTAGCAATAATTTTTTTTGTATCTGAATCTATCTTCATATAATTTGTATAAACTAAATCGAGGTTTTTTTTCTTTAATCTTTTTATTACAGTGTTGACGAAATTTTTGTGATAAATATCATCATCCATCACAAACATACTAAAATCAAATTTTAAGAAATATTTTTTTGCTAGGTAGTTTTGAGCAGCAACTACATTTCTCTTTTTTTTGTCAATGACGAGTTTAATAATTATATTTTTTTTTTTATTATTATTTTTTAATTCTTTAATTATTCGAACTGTCCTATCATCAGATCTGTTATCAAGAATAATGATTTTAATATTATTTTTATAATTTTGATTCAAAAGAGAAAGAATTGTTTTTTTTATAGTGCTTTCTCCATTCCAAACACAAAGTCCAATACACAAGTTATCACAAGCATTTATCATAAATTAAAATTATTTATTATAGGATATGATTTTTTTTTTTGTTTTTGTATCTTATAAATTGTGAAATTGAATGCATAATTAGAGAAAATACATCTTCAGAAATTCCATAATTTTTAACATTTAAATTTAGGTGTTCTTTAAAAACCAGTCCTAATTTTTTTTCCAGAAAACCTGTTATAAATATTACTGGTAATTTTTTTTTATTACACCACTTAATAGTATCAATTATGTTTTTCGATGTTCCAGAGCATGACATCGCAAAAAGAATATCACCTTTTTCTGCATAATTTTCTATTTGTGAGGTAAATATTGAGTCAAAATTTATATCATTTCCAATTGCAGTGATAGTTTCCACTGAATTTACTAAGGAAATAACTTTTGGATAAAATTTTTTTTTGCTAGAAAGTTTAATCCCCTTATTAAAATCACATAAAAAGTGATTTGCTACAGAACCGGCACCACCATTACCTATTGTGAAAATTTTTTTTTTTTTAATTATTGCTTGCTCTAAAATACCACAAATATTATTCAATTTTTTTTTATCTAAGTTCTTTAATGTTTCAATTACAGAAAAGTTATAATTCTTCAGAAATTCATTAAAGTTTATTCTTTGTTTTTTTTTTGGAAAGATTATCATTAATAAAATTATTATATAAAAATTATAAAAAAAAGATACTTTAAGTTAAAATATAAAAAAAATTTTTTTTTTTCTTCTGTTAATATTTTTGATTTTAGAACTCACTATAAGAGTAACTATGCCAATTTATAGCCAGAGATATATTCATAAAACAGCAAATAAAACAAGAATTAACATGTTTGGAATTAACATATTTAACAAAGAACTAAAAAAAAATAATACTCAAGTAAATATTAGGGACTCTAAGATAAAAGATAATTATGAAAATAAAGATGTAGTAATCAATTTAGTTGGAGACAGTGTTTCAAAAGGATATGGTTTAAGATACCAAGATACCTTTTTTCAATTAGTGAAAGCATTTTAAACAGCATGAATTATAACTTATCAATAATTCCTTATGCTTTTTCTGGGACTAATTTGGCTAGTAATTTTGAATATTTTAAAGAATTTTTTAATAACGATTATAGTTCTAAAAAAAGACTTCTTATTTATCAATTTAATTATAATGATGTAGTGCCTCTAACTAGTTCTAATATTAGATGGCAAAGACAGAATTTAAATTTTTTACAACGTGTAATAATTTATACTGGTAAATTTAGATACAAATATTTAAATAGATCAGCATTATTAACGTTTATTCAATTTAACTTAGGTAAAATTAAATATAAAAAAAATGAAACTTGTGAAAAAAGAAAAAATTTTTCTCTCGGACCATATAGTTACACTTATGGAGCTATTGGGCTTGAAAAAGAAGCTGAGGTAGAATGGAAAAAACTAGAAAAAAAAATTATAGAAGTAAATAATTTTGCTAACAAAAATAATCAAAAATTTATTGTTTTAATTACTCCTACTATTTTAGATTTTAAATATCAAGGTAATAGCAACCCATATAATTTTGATTTATCATGCGCAACTATAAATGCAAGTGATAAAATACAGGATATCTTAATTGCAAATAATATTAAATTTATTGATCCAACAATTTATATGAAAGATATA
>Ga0209335_10006112_pt1 | contig 10843 bp, 18 predicted proteins | sample COG_09_FD_184753 | JGI IMG/M metagenome (GOLD analysis project Ga0209335, IMG submission 184753) | Pelagic Microbial community sample from North Sea - COGITO 998_met_09 (SPAdes) (version 2) | ecosystem: Environmental > Aquatic > Marine > Neritic zone/Coastal water | place: Helgoland, sampling...
GAGGTTGAAGGAGATGTTGATCTTGCTCGTCTTGCAATGCGGCCCGAGCGACTTGCAGATGGCCTCGATCCCGGTGTTGCCTATGTTGTTCCACTGAAGATTGACTTTCTTGATCACCCTATTCTTGCCGAGAACGCCGCCAATCGCCGTTGCGCCCTCAGGTCCCGCGTGGTTGTTGGCCAGGATAAGCTCCTCGAGACACACGCGCTCGCGCGGGTCCGCCCGCACCAGCACCTCGCAGATTGCCTTGATGCCAGCCGCGTGAATGTGGTTGTTCGAAAGATTCAGCTTCACGATCGTACCCCAGTTCCCCATCCCCGGAGCCTGTCGATCCGCAATGGTGAGGTCAGCAGAGGCCAACGCGCAAGTGGATACTATCCCGGCACTGCGCATGATTGGCGACAGCGCCACACGGGCACAAGGGGTCGGCTGGCGGAGGGTGCTTGGCTGGGACCCGTCTGTTGCGCTCGAAATTTCGCTTCAGCGCAGCCGCTAACGCAATACCCTCTTTATCGCCGAGCCCATTATATGAGAGGTCGAAGTTTGAGCAAGAATCGCAAGTCCCGATCGCCTTTGCGAGGTCTGTCCCGTCGTTGCCCACCTTCCAACCCACAAAGCTCTCTCGCGCCTGCCACTGATCCACCTGCGAGCACACACAGCCACAGCGACGCAACAATCAGAGCAAGACAGACACAAAAGACCACGCACTTCGATTGGCCGCATCTGTTCCAGCCGGAACACCAGCCGTGCAGCAGAATCGCTCCCTCCCGGGGTCAGTAGCTGCGGGGGGGTGATGTGTGTCTGCGGAGCACACCTCGGCGATCTTCTCCTTCAGTTTCTCATTCTCTGGCACCCACACTATACTCTTACTGCCGAAAATCCCCATGTTACCCCCTCCTTCGCGTGCGCCGCTGCGCCCTGCCGCGCCAGTCCCTCCTCTGGAGACTCTTCGGGTGTGCCAGATGCTCCACTTTTCTAAGCCATAGATCCACTTTTCTATCCACTTTTGGCTGGTAGTTTGCGTGACAAGTCGGAACTAACTTAAGATTACACCAAGTGCGCAATCCCTTATGAAGGCAGTAGTCCATTTTTCCACCGCGTTGCTGTTGCTGAGACCTGCTCGCGCAGCTGCGACCAAGCGGACCACAACTGACGCGGATCGGGTTCAAGGGCACGGCAGCCATGGCTTCGTGCAGGGATGTGGGGTTGCGGTGTGCTGGGCATGGGAATGCCACGCTTCCAGGTTTTTCCCGCGGCACAGGAGGCGTGAGGGCCAGATGAACTGAGGACAATTCTTTGCCTACTGCACACCCGTGAGCCTTGCGGACACAGCGTTTTCAGTCACTAGCCTGTCGCAGGTATTTGGCTCGGCAGTGAACATGGCAGCGCAGATCCCCAACACGTATCAAAGGACTTCCACGACCTGATCGGTGCTGTCAGCGTGCCACGCTGATACACTAGTGATGAAGCACCCGAGAGAATTGTGCTGGTCTGAGAATAATTTGTCGAAACCGATCGCAGGCCGACATGAAACACAGTGGGGATACAAGCGTGAGATAGAGGTTAGCATCCCTTGACTAGACCCTAAATTTTTCGTTCGCAGACAGGAAAGTGCCTCTGTGTAGTATGGTGGTCTAGCGGCAGTCCTAACCATCGTGGACAGCATGGTACGAAACCCTCTGCAACTAGACTAAACCCGGTCCACAATGGATGGACCTGCTGCTCAGGTCAAGAACGTTGGGATGGTCGAAACATTTCTCCTAGATTGCAACGAACACGAATGAAGACTCCAGATGTTTGGTGGCTCTTCGGCGTGAGAGCATGGGAACGCGATAGTTTGCCTCGGCACGGGACTGAGTTGTAGATCTTTCTAAGAGGATGTGAGTTATAGGCCCATAGCTTATTCACAGTTCAAGAAATTGGGGCCACTTTATTAGCGCATCTCATATCATTACCGACCGCCAATTTATCGCTGGCCCTTACCTTTTTTACCTTTTTTACCTTTCTTGCTTTGTCCTGAACTTTTGGTCTTTGCTTGATCATTAGATGCTTCAATTTTGTCCAAAACTCCTGGGGCTCGGCCAACATTAGGTCTTCAGGTCCTTTTTGTATGAGATTACACGCAAACATCATTTTCAGCCAAGGACGATCAGAAGTGAGCTATTCAAAGAATGGGCTGTTCACAAACCGGCATCCTCGAGGGCCGAGTTGAGCTGGATTGCTTGGGCCCGTCCGAGCTCCGAAGCTTCCTTGAACAGATCAGATTCCTGTGTCGGGGGAGCCGCTTCGAATCGAGTGTGGTGACCCAGCAAAGCTTTTGCTGGTAGCTGGTGCATCGCGATCCAAAAGTTGCAAGGAGTGCAAGGAGTGCCTTTGCTTGCACTAGCATTTCCAGTGGGGCTCCTGTTTACACGGCCACGCTACCAATCGACATTCGCGTTGGGGAACCCACCTTGATCGTGTCCAACATACCGCCTTTCTTTTTCTGCTCATTACTCGCAGGCGTAGACGCAGCGTTCGAACCCTGCCCAACGGGGATTGGCAATGAGTTTCCCTCCACATTCAACTTTCCACGACATGAACTGTGACTGTGGCAGACTCACGCCAGGAAGTTGGGACGATGCGCGAGCCATGCCGACCCCCCGTTTTTTTTCACCCTTGCCCTGCTTTGCCTTGTCCCGGCGCTCTTCCCTGGACAAGTGCGCCTCATTCACTCTTCCCGAGCACGGACTGCAGCAGTGGACCCTCAACAGAGAGACACATACATGTTCTGAACACCATCGCAAAATTGCAAAGGCACGATAGCAAGGCGAGGTGAACCTGTTGGCCCCAACAACCTCAACTTTCCGCTCTTTGTAGCGCTCGGCGATGCGCCTGCCGCCAAAAGACTTTCAAATCAGCGCGAGCTCAACAATTCGCCTGCAGTGATCATTGTCGCGGAAGAGCGATGCTGAAAATGGTGCTGAAGATAGGAACGTGCTATATGCTGCATTCAAGGGTTCTCAAAATCTTGCTGGCCTCCGTGTTGTCAGCACGATCCCTTGCGGAAGTAGGAGATTACCCAATGTTCTCCTTGCGTGTGGCCTCCTCGGCAAAGAGAAGGTACCTTCTCCCGCGGCAATTCAGGGTCTTTGTGACTTGGCGCATCGGTTTCATTTCAGGTGCTACTGACAGACTCCTTCGCTTCAGTTTTGGCTCGACACGGGGAGTGAGGGCGACACCCGCAGAGCGGTGCAACAATTGCACTGATGATCTCGGTCACCTCCTTGCTGCAGAAAAGGCGCGCAAAAAGGTCAGGGCTACCCTCAGGGCAAACAGTTGGCTTGATCCCAAGGGAGACGAGCAAACCTTCCCAGCAGCGGCAAGGAATCGGCGATCGGCTGGAGGTCCTTGATGCCCCCCTGGTTCGCTCCCAGCAAGACTGCGATGTACGAGAGCGCCAACAGCCCGAGGAGTATATAGAGCTGTTGCCGAACAGCCCTCACCGGGTTGCTTTTGCGTTCCGCCTCCTCGAATGCCTCTTGCAGCTGCATGTCTTTGTCGTTCATTTGAGCAGCAAGCTGGATCCCACCGCGCGGTCGGCGGCGGCTCAGCACTTCTTTGTGATGGTCCCAGCAAGCGCGGGAGGTCGCGAGGTTCCTTGCTCGCGGCAGCACAGAAGAGAAAGCTGGGCAAAAGGCGAGGGTGTTGGCCATCATGGCCGTGGCTAACAGGGCTGTGAAGAGCAGGTGCATTGTGCGTGCGTGCTCAAGGGACGGCCTCGGGTTTTGACCTGAATCTGTAAAGCGCACCATATTTTCTAGCAAATATGGTGCAGACGCGCATGTCGGGTGTCCGGCGTGGCTCGCCTCCATTGCCCGATGCTACCGATTCCTTTCGCCACGAATTCCCTTCCGCATGACGATCCTTGTGCCGTTCCATCCTTCTCCCATCAGCAGAGGCGGTGGCCGCTTGTGGAGGACACAGTATCGGGGCAACAAGCGCGGAAAGGAGTGCCTTGAGTTCTCCGATCCAAGCCAACGCAATAAGGCGTGTGACTCCGGATCTTTTCTCCCTGAAATATGCGAACGCTGTCGGCAAGGGCGAGACTACACCAGGTTGCGATTGGAACTCCGAATCACGAGTTTGTACTGCACACTGCACCCAACACCCGACTTTCAGCGCCCCCTCCCATCTCTGCACCCCCTAGCAATCACCGTCTGTCGAACCTTGAGTACCCACCAGCTTTGTACTCTTGACCATGACAGGGGCAGAAACTTGCAACAGTCGGGTAGCCTTGAAGTTGGCAGCACTGCCCTTTCTTTTGGACGGTTTCGCCGCAGACACCAGCTCGCGCGTCAGCTCCTCCTGAAAATAGGAGGAAACGATGTCCGACCGCCTGACGAGCACTTGGTTTCTCCTCCGCTGAAAATGGCGCTCTCGCCACTCTCGAACTTCTTTCGACGAGGACTCAGCGGGGATCTCCTTGCTGAGCGACAGTGCGTTGGGAAGCGAGGTTGCCGGCAGCACACCGAGACCCTGAAATCCTGCCCGGACAAGGGTGGAACCCGACGACGAAGAGGACACGGAGGAAGATGGAGTCAGGGAGAATGGCCCATAGCTCCCCGTACTGTTGCTCTGGTCATCTACGGGCCGCCTGTTGCTAGGCATGCGCAGGGTCGCACAAGCACCAGAGCTGGTCTTGACTTCGGCCTCGCTCATCTCCATCAAGCCCTCCATCATGGCAACTTGGTCGCGTGTGATCCTGCGCTGTGCAATCCTGAACTCTGTGCGCTCTGCCGCAGCAGGGCGCCTGTGCGGTCCGTCTGTTACCGCACCCACTATGAAAAGCGTTTAGCACTCCTGCACAGGGGCGCGCTTTTCGTAGTGGGTGCGGTAACAATTCCAATAGTCACGCTTTCGTGGTTCCAGGTAGTGCTGGAAAACAGGAATCCTGGTTCGTAATAAGGAGATTCCTGTTTTTCCTTCCCTATCTAAAACGGGAATCTTTTCGTTGCAACGAGAACCAGTGTGCGTGTGATTCGCTGTAAAAGTTGGCCACGAAACTAAGCGCGCCCAAGCTTCGTGTGTGTGTTCAATAAATACCCGGCCCAGCTGAGTCACGGCGCCCCAGTACTGTGTCACGGCCCCCAAAAGTATGAAGATACAGGTAGTCGTACAAATTACATTTGTAAGTGTGTGTAGTTCATAAGTGTGGTAACACTTTCCGGGTTCTATAATACTTGTATAACGCTAAAAACATTTAAAGTGCCTCACAACGATTCGAAAACACCTTGTTTGAAAATGATGCGTTTCGAAAACACGGGAGTTTGCCTATTCGACAGTATGAAACAGGGGTACTTTTTCAAAGTATGAGCACGTGGACAAATATCCACAAGTATGAAAGTGTGAATATCGCCGTGGAGTACGTTTTTTGCTACAGCTGCACTCAGATTGGGATCCCAAGGTCGCAACCTTCACCAAGGGCGCCCGTGAGGATGAGGGCAAGGCGGCCGCCCAAGCCCCCCACCTGGATCGCGACGACGCCAAGGTCGGAAGGGGGGCGATCTGTCGTCTCTTCGAAGACACAGGCAGAAAGGCGAGAGAACCCCAGCAAAGCGACGCTCTGACGAATTATTCAGAGCAATTCACTGTCAGCCACATCGTGATATCTCACAACACAGCAGGTTGCCGCTGACAGAGTAAGAAGCGTGGTGTGCAGGGTCGCAGAGGTCTTCTGGGAGCGACCGAATCTCTTTCTCTTCACGTGGTACTTGATGTCTCTAGTGGTAGGATCCTTATTCAGCAGGAGCCTCCAGGGGCGGGGAATGCTGCAGGTTGAAACCCTCGCGCTTCGACGGCTGAGCTAGCTCCTGAGGAGCCAGCCATGCTACGGCTAATGTTGCCCTGATCTTAGGTGGCTGAGGTCGGGCTTCAAATGTCAGAGAGGGAGGAAACTGCCCATGTGGTAGCAGCATGCGTCTTTCTGGTTATGCTCTTCGTACAGCTCTCGGGTGTTGCGTTCCAGGCAAGCCGCCTGATCTTCTTTTAGAGATTGCACGCCGCCGCTGATCGGCTGCCGCGCAGGTTTCTGCCAAGAAGAGGAAGTTGAACAACCTGATGGTGTTCGTTAACCTAGTATCGGCCGTATCCTATCTTCTAGGTAACGTCTGTGACCACCTCAGTCCGTTGCCTATTCAAAGGATGCATGCTATGCCACAGACGATCCGCTTCTACGCCGCTGCGGCTCAGGATACCACACGCAGATGCTGCCCAAGTGTTCCCGCGCTTTGCATCCCTCGATGGTCAGCCAACTCAGTTCTTGCGTATGTGGTCCTGGCTCCACACCACTCCTACCATGGTAACGCGACCCTACCGTGGTCAATTCCAGGCAGCCCTGATGCAGGCAGCCAAAGACTTGCCTCCTGCCGCAGCACCCCTGCTACAGAAATGTCGCCCGGTTGGTGCAGATCTAGCGAAGTGGTGCTGTTGGCTAGTTCTACATACTTGGCGCGTCTCATCGTAACATGCGCTGTGAACAATGACTTCCCTGCCACACCACTCCAGGTCATAGTGCTTGCATCGCTAGGCGGGGGTATTCGGACGCAATTGGTATCCGACTGGGGTATAGTCGCTGAGTGTGTTGTACTAGACGCCCTTATGGTCGTCGGAGGGATGATTTCTATGTGGTTTGTACCTCTCTGTACCCATGACAAATTTGGCACTTGGTCGGCCCGTCGCGGCATGTTACCAAATCAGGAGGTGAAGTGGATGACTTTAACAGGTTTGGAAGCTCAAGTGTGTTCATAACTGGCGTGTCTTTTTCGATTGCGTTTTTCTGCATGATCAAGCTTTTCATTAATATTGACATCATCACCAAGGTTGATACGCCGTGCTCATGAAATTCTAACGCTCCAGCACTCAATGATGATATTTCCACAGTAACATGGTGTGTGATAGATATGCACGACACTGAAACCTTGTTGTGAAGCAGGAGAGTCAGAAGGATGTCGCATCGGAGCAGGAATACCGGTCGCTGCATTCAATTCAGGTGCAGTTACAGACAATCCCCCTCTTTCCCTTTCTTTTACAAAACTTTTGGTCACTGACTTCCGAATCCGAATCGACATAGCTGCTCGCTTTTGTAGCGAGCATCTGACCACTTCATCTCGAGTTGTGCCGACATTATATTGCAAGTGTGGCTGATGCCTCCTGATGATGATTTCCGCCATCAGATGATGGTTTATTACTTCTGGAGTTGTTTTCCGGTCCTGGCACTTCTTCTGTATTTCCGAGTCGTCAGCTACTCGCGATACGAGTTGCTGATGTGCATTTTGGACATCATGTCCAAAAACGTCTTCTGCATGACTTTTCTGTCGGGAAACTTCTGCCTCATGGATACAGTCGCCGCCGTGAGGACATCCCAGCTCGAGGCTGAAAAGTCGGGCGACACGAAGGTTAGCTGGGCCCTCCAAGAAGCCTTTCTCAATTTCGCCTCAACCGCCCCTAGGTCGTGACCTGCACAAAACCACAGGTGAATCTTTCATCAGTCAACGAGGCTCTTCAAGTAGCCCTGCTCGAGGCTGAAACTTCTGCGCGCCTCTCGCATCGCTTCCTCGCGAACATATCCCACGAACTTCGAACTCCGCTAAACTCAGTCGTCGCGTACAACTCGCTGCTGCTCGAGGACGAGACGCTCGGTAAGACGCACAGAGACTATGTCGCCTCTGCAACCACGTCTACGGACGCGCTTCTCTCAATCATTGACCAGGTCTGCGCTTCGGATATCCATGTGCCCACGAAGACGCGTTTTGCTGATAATCAGATTAATCGACTGTGCTGATGTTGTCAACTGTGCTGATGCTGCCCGACAGATGATCGAATATGCACGCATGGAAGAGATGGTAGAATCGTCCAAGTCCCAGAACGGCCACACAAATCCTTTCAACCACGAGCTTCATCTGCGACAAGAAAATTTTCCGCTGACGAAGCTGTGCAATGATTTGTGTGATATCCTCACGACCCGCGCTGCCACGAACAAGGTGATCTCCTTTCTCCAACTTGTAAGCTCTTGCAGATGTCCGCACGTCACTAATGCAGAACATCAACCAGGTTGACTTTGCGGTAGAATTCGATGAGCTTTTCAGGCCGACACAAGACGCAACAACTGTCATGAGCGACTATTCCCGACTCCGCCAGGTCTCCTTTTGATCACCACCTCTTGGTGTGGACATTTTTTTTCATTATGCTAAAAGTCCCTGATTGATTCAGATCGCTACTGCGCTTTGCGACAACGCCATCCAGTTTGCAAACGAAGAGGGCGGCCTTGCTAAGCTACAGCTCTCTGTCCATACATCTACGGACAAAAATGTCTGTGCCCGGTTCACGATGAGAATGCTAGAAATAAGCAGTCTCTTTTGCTCTCTTGCCGTAGCTGTCACTTGCACTGCGGCCGGAAGGTAATGTTGACCGAAAAACATCGCGGACCTACCTCAGGTACAGCTTCGCATGGTGGTCAGCGACAACGGCGTTGGCATTCCGGTCGATAAGCAGGCTTTGCTTTTCAAGCCCTTTTCGATGGTGCCGCGCACCTCACCTTTAGCTTCCCATCTGCTAAACTCGCCCCGGGACCGTCTTCACGCGTCTTAAGGTTCCGACCGCATGATTGCAGATTGATTCGTCCTACTCGCGTCGTAACACTGGAGCCGGCCTGGGTTTGGCGATTGTCAATCGGGTGACCGAGGCTCTTGGGGGAACAATCGAGGTGTACTCTGCGGGCGAAGGGCAAGGGAGCGTGTTCACAGTGGACCTTGAACTCGAGCGCGGCGAAAGGATTCTGACAGGCTCTTTCGGACGTGGTGTCGGATTACTGGGGTCCACAGCCCCCCCCTCGATGCAGCGCCGCCCTGCTGATTCGCGCTCGCGGAACGATCGAGCACGATACCGTGGCAGCTTATCCTCTGTCGCCAGTGCTATACTAGACGTGCTGGCTTGATCACCTATTGGGCTTCTTGTTGACAAATACGGCTTGGATCCAGGGGGCTTGGCCTCGGAGAGCCATTTAGTAGAGTGCACCTCGTTCTGCCAGAGGGACCGACTCGCGATGTGATAGAGCGAGCGTGCCACGAGTGGGAGCTGCAACTCAGTGACTGCCCGGCGTACACAAGTGCGGGAGACTTCTCGCTGGCGCTTCAGCACGCTCGGTACTCGTGTGCCCTCCAAATTTGCGCCGCTTAAGAGAAGATGGCTGCCTTGACAGTACGGCTCCTAGACGAATCACGATGCCCTGGTCCGAGCGTAGCGTGTGTCTCCCAGAGCCATATTCATGGTGGTTCAGGTGGGTTGAACGATAGCCTGTGATCTCCCAGGCGGACTCTTGATGAAGAGTACATGATGCGAGGTTCAACGGATGCACGGCCTCAAGTAAGTTCCCACAGGGGCAAGGAAGTCTTACACAACGCGTTCATTGTGACAAGGGGGGGTGCTTGCAGCAGGCTTGGATCATGGACCCCTCGATGTTTTTCACGCTCCAAGAGCATTCCCAAAATGGGCTGAACGGTTAGTGTATTCCCGTTGGACGACGGGCCGCGCTGTGCGAACAGCACTGTAGCGGAAGCTCGCCACTGAGTGTCAGCGGGTGTTTCAGGTTGCCCTATTCTCGTGGTTGCCTTCTTGGATGAATTACCCGGGTGAGTGACCCACCTTGTGGGGTGAGCGAAATCGAAAACTCCTCAGAGCCCCCCTCCCTACCGCCCCCCCCCGCTTCCGTCACTGTAGCCTTACCGCGCTGCCAGCACCCTACACATTCAGACCCTTCGTTTCTGCGAAGCCTAAAACGTCCAAGAATGCACCTCCGCTCCCAACACTCGATCCATTTCGTCCAGCTGGTGCACTTTTTGTTTCTGCTCCTGGCGAGCGCGCCCCCCTTCACGGGATGGAAACGGCACTCTCATCACTGGCAGGTTGCGGGAGCGTCAGAGCTTCCCGATCAAGAACGTGCTGATCCGCCCCATCAAGTTCTCGGCTCTTCGTGTCCAGCTTCAGGCAAGAACTGCACCTCAGGCCGTGCACGCGCCACTCTGTGCCGGGTGGTGCAGCTACATTTGCATGCACTCGCGACCAAGCGCGACAGGCGGTTTGGGGTGTTGTGCGCGTCACTATTCTGGTCGAGAAGCAGGAGCTGCGTCTCAAGCCCTTTTCGATGGTGCTGCGCACCTGCCTCGCCCCCCCCCTCACACTGATAATGCAAACTTTGAGCGCAGGCCGCGCTCGCCCTATCGACGGAGCCGTCAGTTCCGTCATTGAACGTGACGCGCACTCGAAGTGAAGACTCGCCGCTTGGCATGTTGCCGATCTCCGACACCCAGCCTTCTCATCCCGCGCTCGATACCAGCCCGCTGACCTCCACACTGGAGCCTCCCCAGGCGGCAAAGTGGTCGGCACAGCCGGTAACATTGCCTCTGTGACGCAGGTGCGTTGAAGCCACGAGTTGCATCAGCATTAAAGAGTTCCCCCAGTGGTGGACATACCGACCATGATTGGTCAAGGGGAGATGATGGCGCAAGCGCTGCGGCACGACAGGCTCGATCCCACCCCTGGACGGAATTGCCCTCTCTCTGGAAAAGCGCAGGCTTGTGGTTTTTGTCCGCGGAATCTCCTTGTCAGGCGGCTCGCTGCCTGCGTCCTGTCTGCAGCGACTAGCGAGCACCGGCGCCGCGGTGGTTCCCACCACAGCGCGTGACAGCGTCGCTCCCAACCAGGAGGAGATGGCTGCCATCCAGGACAAGCTGAGGGACCTTCAGGTCGGCAGAGAGTACTGTAGGGGGAGCGGTAGGGGGAACGGTAGCAGAGGGGGGGAGAGATG
>Ga0209335_10006115_pt1 | contig 10841 bp, 22 predicted proteins | sample COG_09_FD_184753 | JGI IMG/M metagenome (GOLD analysis project Ga0209335, IMG submission 184753) | Pelagic Microbial community sample from North Sea - COGITO 998_met_09 (SPAdes) (version 2) | ecosystem: Environmental > Aquatic > Marine > Neritic zone/Coastal water | place: Helgoland, sampling...
GTAGTTCTGGGCCTGATGCCACTCGTGGTGCTTGGTCACCTTGGCGCGGTAGGCCTTGTGGAGCGCGTGCTCGTCATAGGCGTACTCCGTGCCCCGCTGGCCAACGGGATGCACGACGGTGAAGTCAAGCGTCAGGCCGGCTGTGCCCTCCGTGTTGGTTGGGTACAGCAACGGTCCATAGTCCCCGGGGGGTTGCGGCACGGTGATGAGGGCGTCCGGTTGTTTGCCCCGTGTCGTCGTCTCGTGTGGCAGGCCATGAGCTGTGGAGGTGACCACTTTCACACCGGGTATGTTTGCCGCTGCGTTGGTGAAGAAACCTTGCCAGATCTGATGGCACCATAGGAACGAGGCCCGTTTCCGACAAACCTGTAGGTGGTGGCCACAGGGGTCGAGTGCCTGTCCACAGCCTGGGCAGAGACCGTCGTCCCGAGCCGGTGCGACGACCATCCCAGCCCATTGGCAGAGGGTGAGGGCAAGCTCATCGCGGCGGAGGCGTAACCATCGACAGCAGTCGCACAAACTCTGAAAAGTGCACTTTGGAATCCAAAGTTCTCCAAAGTTCTCCCAATTGATTTTTAATTAAATAAAATTATTAAAAGTTTCTTCGGCGACTGATTATGATCGAAATTTGCAGTTTACCACTGGCCTCGGGAATACAATTGCGGACGTGCGGACGTCGGTCGGATAGGGTCCAGGGCTTCTGCTTCACGGGCGGCAGTCGCGTCGCGCGGGTGCTGCAGCACCGAGCACGACAGTGCGAAAGGCCGCAATAATCTCTGTGGTGCGGCCTCTCGGAGAAGCAGTGCCGCCCCAAACAGAAAGAGTACAGCTTGCCCTGGGGATTCTCGGTCCCGAAGCCTTGGGCCCAGGGCCTCTGCCCTCCTGAGCGGGTTGCCGAGTGTGATCCATTGCGGTTTGAGGGGCGCTTTCCTTAGACATGCCCGGTACCGGATGGAAATCGCGGGCTGGCAGTGAGGATGCATCAGAGAAAGGCAGCATGGCACGCGACGCCTCCTTCAAGGGAAGGACCCAGCAGGGCGGAGCAGCAGGATGGGACGCGACAAGCAACGGGGGCTACGCGAGCGATCTCTCGGTGAGGTCCAATCACGTCTGGACTGTTTGGCGTCCATCGATGCATTCTCAGAGGGCTGGCTGCCCGCCGCACAATGAGACGTGCTGCCACCCCTTCGATGCTCAGTTGCCCATCCTCTGCTGCTGTGAGCTTTGCTTTACACTGAAACTTAGTCTGGTGGGCATCAGGAAGAAGAACCGATAGAAGATGTTCAAGAGGACTACATTCAACCCCACAGGCTGGTCCAGGTGCCGTGGTACAAAATCTGTTGCAACACCAAGACAGCATGGCTGTGAGCAGCCCACTGAGACAACCTCCCGGAGCTGCAATGAGGCGGCCCTGACGCTGCCTGCGGCTGGTACTGGCCTTTGCACGAACGCGAGTTATGCACGCTCTGATGGATTGCTGCGCCGCCCCAGGTACCCGGAGCTTCCCTGGGGAGCGCCGCCGTCGTGGCAGATCCCGGAGATGCGTGGCGCGAAATTCATGCAGGTCTGGGAGATGTTATCCTTTCTCGCGTGCCTGTACGTCTCAGCTACTGTTCCCTGGCTGGTCGCGTTCTCCGATGACGCCTTTCCAGGCGTACACTCGTGCATCTATCTCTCGGATCCGATGACCGGCCCACTTCTCGCGATTGCGATGATTGACGTTGCTGTAGACCTTCTTTTCACGGTCGACATCATTATCAACTTCCACCTTGCGATATGGGAGATCTCAACAAACGGCTCGCCGCATTGGCAACTCATCGACGATCTTCCAACTATCCGTAGTAAGTACATTCGGGGTGGTCTATGGACGGACGTCCTCGGGCAAATTCCGTGGCAGTACCTCGACTGCGTCCTTCCTGTCCACTCGGACGGCCTGCGCCTCCTGAGGTATGTGTCTCACTTGCCGCCACTCTCGATTTCTGTGAGAGGCACGACTGCAGTACGGGTCGCTGCGTGTAAAAGAGACACCCTGGCGCTGCCGGCTGGCATGACCTAGCCGACTCCCGAATGCTCATCAGCCCCTGCTTTCCAGGTTGTGCCGCCTCCTGAAGCTTCTCAGGCTTTATCGGCTCAAGAAGATGATTCAGAGTCTATACCGGAAGTATCCCAAGAGCGAATTCATCATCACGGCAGCCGAGCTCGTGCTGACGATGGGCACTGTTGCACATTGGATGTGCTGTCTGTGGTACTGGATGGGCGGTGAGCCTGAAGGCTGGGTCTGTTGCCCGCCCGCCCGGCAAAGCCTCCAAGTCTAGTCGGTCATGAATATCTCCTTCCATTCCGCGCTGCATCATGCATGCCGGGACACTGTTCTACTCTTGTTCAGTGCTCTGGACCCGCTTCCAGTTTTGTCACACGCCCGCTCGGCAGGTTATTAGCCAGTCGATCAAAGATATTGACGGCAACACGATCGAACCGACCGATGGTTATGGCTGGGCCTACAACGCATGGATTTCAGCGTTTTACTGGTGAGGCTGCTACTTCTGCCACGCCTTTGGTGCGATTCCAGCCTGTGGCCAGTTGAGCCGACATCCTTGACGCGTTCCATATGTCGTTGCCAGGTCAATTACCACCATGTCCACGATTGGGTACGGTGACATCTCGGCCACAACTTCTACAGAGCGCTCTCTTTCGGTTGTTGTAATGGTGCTCGGGTGCTGCCTGTTTGCGTGGACAACCGGTCGCATCACCAACATCCTCACGAAGACGTCAATCTGCGGTGCACGCTTCAATTACAAGGTTCCTCGCACCGCAGGGCGCTGCGGATAAATGCCTGATCAAAACAGGGCGCTGCTGATACATGCCTGATCTGAGCGCTTACGAAGTCCGGCCCTTGCAACAGATGGAGGAGATGAATGAGTGGATGGAAGCTCGAAATCTGTCTTTGGATTTAGTTGAGCGGACTAAATCCTTCTACATGCTCAAGTTCCCCACAATGCGCATTTTTAGTGAGATGGAGGTGCTGGAGGATCTGGATGCAGGACTGAGAAAGGAGGTTTCAGATTGGCCCTCACCTCGCGGATTGCCAAAGAAACGCGCCACTTGTTTGTATTTTGCAACTTGCTTGCCGGCTATTTGATTTAAGGCACGGAGAGAGCACCATCTGATAGGTGCACGCACATCGATTCAGGTGTACATTGAGCTATACCGCGATATAGTCAAGCTGTGCCCTCTCTTTCGGGCGTGCAACGAAGACACGCAACGCGAGATCTGCTTTCGTTTGAAACCGGTCTTCCGTGCCGCCGATACTCAGCTGACGCAGCAAGGTGAAGATCCGGATTCTATGTACATCGTCCGATTCGGCTCGGTAGTTCCCAGCCCCTCGCTTGGTAGTGTGACGCGTCCTGTGTCTGTGGGCCGTATTTTCACTTGATGCACTGGGAGGCTCGTAAACTATGGTATTGGCAGGTTGAGATCAAGCACCGGGGGGAGACGCTGAAGATTGCAAAGCGCGGAGATCTGATTGGTGAGAACGCGATTCTCGGGCTCACAACCGACGGGAGACGCAACCGCTCGGCGCATGCGATCTCGATGGTCGAGCTATGTGCACTTTCGATGCATGATTTTCGTGATCTTCTTATCAACTGCCCAGGCTTTTCGACGGTCGTCGAGAAGATGACCCGCCTATTTGTTGATTTCCTTGATGTCGCGGTCTCTGCTGGGATCCAGCTTCACATCAAAGACATGACTTGCGTGTGCTGGACGGAGTTGGGGAACCATCTCCATCACGACCGAAGGCAGGCAGCGCTGAGACAGAAACGACGAAGCAGGGGAGTGCGAAATGCTGTTGGAAGGAAGCGCGCCAACTCACTAAAGGTTTCATCCTCAACCTTTGGCAAGTGTTGGCATTTGTCCACACCTGCCGGCCGATGACACTGCATACTGTGCAGGACCTTTTGAATGGTGTGAATGGCTCGGTGGTGGGGGCGAGTCGGCTTGCCAAGTTGCAGAGCCTCGGGCAGTCTGTGAAGAATTTAGGATCGGTCTGTCCGCCCATGATGCCCAATCCCAAACGTCTGCACGGCGCGGTGCACACGTTTGTGTGCTGAAAGCCGCTCTTGGGTGGGTAGGTCATTCTCAATGGTGTCGGTGGCGATATGCCTGGTGGACATTATAATCATGTCCAGAAGAGGGGAGCGCCGGGACGCTCGCCAAAGCTCGCCGGACAGCAACCGTAAGCCTTGTTGCTCGATCCTAAATGCACACTCAAACCTGCGGATTGGTTTTTTCTTGGTGATCGCTTTGGTTTACTCACCACACGGAGTTTTAGGTCGCGGCCGCCTCCTGAGCTCAAGGGGGGCGAGTATCGCCCCTTGAGACTTGCTCTCCAGATCGATCTCCAAAGCCTGCATAACTTCCGTGGAATGCCTCCCAACTATGCGATAGACGATGCCCGCGGCGCAGTCGTGGAGGTGCAATTTCTAGACCGGTACAATAATCGCATTGTGTCGGACGAGAGCCAGGTGCGCTACAAGTTCCATTTTCTTGTTGAAAGGTGGACCTTCCCAGGAGGTTTGCCAGACGTCCAGTGGCCCCGCGTCTCCTTCCCCAGCCGGGTTCTTAATGCACTCGAGCGTGTGAAAATGCTGCCCTTGAAACGTCACGTCCGCCTAGGTCTTCGAGTACAAAATCATTTCGACTGCCGGCCCAGAGGAGGAACACAACGATCAGCTGCACAACAGCATTGTCATGGGCAGGTCCCTACGCGTGGATCTTGTACACACTGTCCCGCCCGATCAGTGTCCGAACCTCCAGATTTCGATCTCCATCATGCCACCTGCCCATGACAAGTATATTGCTCGTGGGAGTTACCGCCAAGACTCTGTGTACAAGGTTCATGCATAACCCCTCCGCACTTATGTTGACGTGTCGGAGACTTTTCCCTCTTTATACCCTCTGGTGCTTGGTCCGTGTCGACTGTGAGAACTAATTCCTTGACGTATTACAGGCCGCAATGGTCGTCTCACATGAAGAGTTGCACTTCATTCATGGAAAGGAGGGGCAAAACAAGGGCGAATCGAGGTTCGAGCGGATCCTGTTGGAGGAGACCACTGATGCTGCTGCTGCGAAAGTAGATGTGTAAGTGTCCCAGCCACACTAATCGCGAGATGATCAGAACTAAGAGTGAGGGACCCTGCGGTGAGCAAAGCGAGCCACCCTGCTGAGTCTGCCAATCTCTTCCGCAGAGCCGCTGGGTCAGTGAGCAAAATGTTTCTGCTCGAACACAGCCACGAAAAGCCCACGCCGTTTGAACAACTGATGCACTACACCTCGGATCATGAAAACATGACTCTGAACGATTTACGGGTGGAGTGGACTGCGGAACTTCCGGTGCGATAGCTTTCTCCCAACTCCTCTGGCCGTGGCAGAATGAGCTCACTGTGACCCTGCGTGCAGGTTAAAGATCTTCTGAGACATCGCAGGACCAACGGCCTAAACCAGCCAGGACAGGACACTTCATTCATCCTCACGTTCAAGAATGCGGTGTACCCTGAAATGTTCGTCGATGTTCTGTACCCCACCAGATGTGTTGATGCAAAACACTTTGGCATGTTTGTTGCGGATGGATGGAAGACTTTGTCGCTGCGACCTGTGCTGATTGTGCACATCTTTCAGGCGCGGATCAGCACAGACGCCATAAGGAAGCTTAATCCGGACTCGCATTGGCTTACGTTAATGCAAAAATTACGATCTCGCATCTATGAAGACGAAGGGTACTTTCACGAGAGGCGCATCAAGGAGGTAACACCATTCGTGTGTGTGTTGGCATTTCAATCGGTTCATCCAAGTTTCAATTTTCGATGATGCTTCGCTCCGATCTTAACAATTGCTGTGCTCATAGGTCTCGGCACTCACATCAAATGTTCTCACGACAATTCGCGGGTGATTCCGTGGCCATGATATGGTCCTTTTGCTTTTGCCTGTACCGAAACGTTGTGGCGCTCGAAAAAATCCAGATTTCGTGACTCTACATGCAACCACGCAGAGTGTTCATGTCGCGGCACACCCGTGAGCTGTTTGCAAAGAGTCGGGTGACGAAAGACGAGCAAGAGATGGAAGATCATACCAAACTTCAAGACATGGCAACAAATTTGGAGAATCTCGTTACAGATGTTCGAAGCGTGAAGCAGGCATGTTGCAATCCGGATTGCGTGTTCTAGTGTGTAACGATATGAGGTGGAAACCTATGATACATGCTGAAGAGCTCGCCCCGCTCTGCAGAAGCTTCAAGAAAAGGCTGTTGATTTCAGAGAAACTCCGCGGGGAGACGCTGAGTCAGTCGTTTCGTCTGACTTCGATCTGAAGGTGCACTCACATGCGAAATTCATTGTTGCCGTGAACGCGCAATTTCCCTCAGGGATCTCGATTATTTGTATCGTTTCATGCGAGTACCTGGCTGGCCTCTGTAGGCCCTGCTGATACCTTTCATGGCCGCGTGCGACACAGGACTCCATCATGAACCTGCAGCAGCAGCAGGAGCTCATGCGTGCTGAGCACATGTCGCAACTCAAAGCAATGCAGGAGCTCATAGAGGCCAAGGATCGCAAGGTTGGTCCTCTAAGCCTGTCTGGTTCGGCACAATGCGGGTGGTTCACGATGCGCCCAACAATTGAATTGCCGCAGCTTCTGGTCCCGATTTTCATCAGCGCTCCCGCATGTCCAGATGGAGGCGATGATCAGGTCGCTTCTCACCGTGAATGGAAAGCCATCCGGGCCTGGGATGGGCGACTATGATGCGGGAGAAGGCGCTGCAACCAACGGGACCAAAGACGCTGTAAAGCAAAGGTGCTTATCTGCGACCCTGCTGCGCCTGGCAGCCCCTCACAACTCTCGGAGCCCCTCACAACTCTCGGGTCCAGGCCGTGGAGAACTCTCGCAAACCCGTAGGTGCTGTGCAATGTTTCAGCGCCTTGCTTCCTGACTCGCACACCCACCAGGCCGCTTTCGCTTAACCCCGCGGCGGTCTCTCGCGACTCAGCACGCGCCTCGCCGCAATCGGCACGCGAAGGTATACGACGACTTGCGAGCTTTTGAGGATTTCCAAGCCTTTGCCGAATGAGACTTGCGCTACCAGCGCGGCATCGAGCCGACGGCCGTACACAACCAACCCATGATTCGCGAATCATGGGAGTATACAGTAGGGACACGAGTAGGGACAACAGTAGGGAGGGGGGGGGGCGACCATAAACCTGAGCCCTGTCCACCAGGTCTGATGTCGGCGCGAAGCCCTGGCTCATCGACACAGCTCCTTGGCGCCGGGCTGATTAAAAAGACGCCGCTGCCGACGTCATTGCTGCCGACGTCATTGAGCGCGCGCAGTCCCGTGCCGCGAACGTCGATCGAGGGGCTGCAGGCGGACGCGGGGGAACAGCGGACCCCTGGGCAGCTGGCCAAGGGAATGCGGCACTCGATCGGCGGCACACCGTCCTCTCAGTCCTTGCAGACCCCGACGGTAGACCCCTTTCACCAACGTCCCTGCGAAGGTGTTGGTGTGCTGGCTGGGCTGCCGGCAGCCGCGATGCTGCAGTTTGTTGATTGGCTGATGTTGCGTGGTTTCACCCGATGTGTGCAGTTGGCAGTCAACATGACGACGCAGCAGAGTCCAGTTGCGAGTGCATGGTCTGACTTGCAGTCTAGGCTTCAGAACGTTGGTCTTGGCGGTACTTCCAAGTACCTTGGTGACGAAAGCCAGGACGGAGGCGGTCCCTAACTGGGTATGGTCGAGCGCGCTCGATGATATTTTCACGCTTGAAATTGCAGCATTCAATGTGAGGTTTTCAAGTGTTGAATGTGTCTACCTCATGTTTTTGTTTAGATTGTCAGTGAAGGTACATTTTCTCTGCCAACCTTCACGTTGCGTGCCAGCTGCTTTGAGCCGCGCATAGCCGAATCGTATCTTCCTTGACAAACGATTCTCAGCGCAGCTCCACACCGAGGTTTTCGACTAGTTTTGAGCAAAGCTCCATCTGCCGCCGCGTGGCGAACCAAGTCAGTCGAATACCAGCCGACAGGCTGTGACGGGTCATTTGCCCCCGCAAGAACTACTACCGACAATCTGAACCGAGAGGCGGCGGTCAAGACCTGCATTTCGTCCACCTCCTCGTTTGTCAGCGTGCGCTCCATCGAACGGTACGTAATTCGGAAGCACTTCGATCGCCTGGCAGATGCAGACAGTCACCGCGCTGTCCGGTGCGCGCGATCCCACGGCCCCGGCAGGGAAAGTAGGCTCCTGAGAGGGAACCCCCTGCCCTGCCCCGGTCCAAGAGATTTTTGGGCGCATGCACCGCTGCGTCGTCGGGTGCTGAAACTCCGAGAGCATCTCGACCTGCTCGGCGAGGTCGCCCGCGACGCTGCGCACAACCTGCCGTGCGAGGGGCGGCGGGGTGAGGGCCGCCGGCGCCGTGTTGGCAGCACCGCCTACTGGGCGGAGGGCGCGCCGGGGCGCGCCGGACCTCGGACACGTCGTTGTTGTGGAGGCCGTCGTGGTGCCAGAAGGCCACGTCTTTGTAGCACGACGGATACTTGGAGAACGGCTTGAACCTGAGAGTCCGCCTCCCGCTGCTGCCGAACCCTGCGGGAGGCGGCACCTGTGTCAGCAATCGAGAGGAAACCGGCGAGTCGCGTCACGCCACGCGTTCGCTCCGGCAGAGCTATGCACGCACGGAAGGTCTTGCCACCGCGCGTGCGCGCGGCGCTCGCAGTGGCCGTGGCCGTGGCCCGACCTAGGAACTGGTCGGAGAACCGTGGGTCCAGGGACCAGAAGAGGCGGATGTCGGGCACGTCGAACAGGATCATGGCAAGCCGCTCGAGTCCGAGCCCGAAGGCCCAGCCGGTGTGTGCGGTGATCCCGCCGTTTTCGAGGATTGTTTCGCGCACGACGCCGCATCCGAGGACTTCGAGCCACTTGCCGTTGAAGAGAATCTCGAGCTCGAGGGAGGGGTCTGTGAACGGGAAGTAGGACTCGACCCACTTCATCTCCACGTCCCCGAAGATGGCCTTGACCATCCCGGAGAGTGTGTCTTTAAGGTTTGCCATCACCAGCGGAGACGCCTCCTCGTGCGAAGACACTCCGAGCTCCTGCGCGGCTCGGCAGAGGTTTCAGCGCACGCGGAGGGGCGTCGGGGAGCGGGGCACCTGCGTGTGCTGGCCTGGGCGGAACCGCCCACGAGAAGACACGGACAGCGTCCATCTGGTGAAAGCAGAAGTAGTGGCTCGCGTCAACTTCGTCTCTTCGATACACCTGTGCGCTTGCCGAGCTCAGGTGGGAGGTCCTCGATGACGCGGTGGACGCATCACAGATGGCCTCGCCCGTCAACGACGCAAACACGTGCTCAGTCCGGATGCATGCATCAAGGCGGCAGTTCGCGGTGCAGGTGCGCACATCGCCTGCAAACAGCACCGCGTCGTGCCCTTCCCGCAGGAGCGTAGTCTGGTGAGCTGTCATGTGCGACCGCAGGACCTAATCCAACCAGAGTGGTGTCAGCCACAGTACAAAGAGTGGTGTCAGCCACAGCTCACGCACCTCCACAGCGCGGGCAGGGCACCTACATGGCCGTCATCAACGTAGTAAGTGTCCGAGCGCGAGCGCGAGGGGTGGTCTGCCGGAGTGAGCAGGTCGTCGAAGCACATTGCGGTCGTCACGACTGGGTCTAGGCTGTCGAACTTCTTGAACCGCGGTTGCCCCTCTGCTAGCATCTGCCACAGCCCAGAGGATATCAATAGCAGTGCATTCAAGTATACTTTTTTCTGCCCTTCAAGCAATGCTTAGCTGGCGCTCCGGCGCCAGCTGGCGCGGGGGCGCACGTGTGTTTCGTCGAAGTGCTGAAAGAACCAAGATTTGATAATCTGAAGCGGGTGGTCCTCCCTGTTGTGCAAGTTCATCCCGACCTTCGCTGCTACGGCTGCAACGATGTTGCTTTTCTCACCCATCAAGTCACCACGAGCGATGTCGCCTCCAGCACCTCCGCGCATGGCGAGCACGGGCGCGCAGCGACCTTGCACACTAGTATCACCCGGCGTGCGCAGGTGTGTTCCCAAAGCACCAAGATTCCCTGCTGTAGATCTCAGGCACAGCGGCCCTTCATTGCGGCCCAATAAAAGCGTCGAAGTGTGGCACCGATCGGGCAAGTGTCGTCGGGCACGTGCTGCGTCTGAGGAGAGGATCGGCGACACCCCATGCGCGGAGCCCAGTATGACAGCACAGCACAGCACGATGGTGACGAGAGACATATTTGACGCCTCGCCACAGCTCGATTCCCGCAGACTAGCCGCTCTTACTCTCTCGCAGCCCCACTGAGGGCTGCCCGCAAGCTCCCTTCACCGTTGTGAGACTGGTCCCGTCTCATCTGCAGCCGCGAACACGCCTCGGGTACTGGCTACCGTAGGACTTCCGGTATCAACCACTTTACCTAAACCCTAAACGACTTTACTGCCAGGGCAGTTTGGGATTGGGCACTCTCGGTGTACGAACCGCCGCTGCCCAGCGGAGGGGATCCAGATCCCGGAGAAAAAGCCATTTGCTGTCTTGCGCGGGAGCGAGCTGCGACAGTGGGGATCCAGCGGCCAGCGGCGGGCAGTGAAGCGTGCGCAAGATGGTGCGGGAGAACTCTGAGCTCAACGCGCACTTGCGGCTGATCTTCGACAAGGTGTCGCAGAACTGCCCGATGTCGAGGGAGTCGGCAGGTCCACCCATGCGCCTTGCCCATCGCTTCGGACGGCTGCCCGTGTGACAGTGCCTGCTGTATGCGCGGCTGCAATGCTTGCATGCGCCCTCCTGTAGA
>Ga0209335_10006122_pt1 | contig 10831 bp, 14 predicted proteins | sample COG_09_FD_184753 | JGI IMG/M metagenome (GOLD analysis project Ga0209335, IMG submission 184753) | Pelagic Microbial community sample from North Sea - COGITO 998_met_09 (SPAdes) (version 2) | ecosystem: Environmental > Aquatic > Marine > Neritic zone/Coastal water | place: Helgoland, sampling...
TGCACAATCACGCATACGAGCTCGCAGCAGAGAGCGCTTTGCTTCGCGTTTGGCAGCTTGTACTCCGCCCGGGCGAATCCACTGGTCCTCACAGGCGAGTGATTAATTTGTCTCAAGCTCCAAATCCAGCATTCTTCCTCTCTGTCTTTTCCCCGCAATGCAGCTTGCAGTCTCGACGGTAAGGACTTCTGAACGGGTATCGGGAAAAATAGGCTTGACACAGCTGGTGCCCTGCTCTTTCTTTCAGCATGTAACTTGCAGGTTTTTCCGGACCCCCTTGCGTGCGTTGAGACCACTCACGTGAACTTTTGTTTGCTGGACAAGCCCGGGGGGATAGACGTGTATCGCACTCATGTCTGCATCTCGAGGCTGGATTGAGCACAGAGTCGAGAGGCCTCGGCGGTCGCCCGTGCATCTGAAGAGAACCTTGCAGGTGCGTGATCTCGCTGCACGGGCTCACGCTCGCGCGCAAGCGGCAGCGCGGAGCGCTGGGCACCTCGAGGGAACGGATCTGTCCCTGGCGAGGCTGAGGCAGAGGAAGATACCCGAGGCGGAGCTAGATGAATATCGTGCAGCCTCGGGGAAGGACATGAGCAGGGTGCAATCTTTGCAGCAGCAGCTTTACAAAGCAGCGAAGCACCGCGATGACGCCAAGGCTCTACAGCTCGAAAAAGGTATTGGATTCCGCCTCCGCCGAGACGAGTGTATCGAGAAGGTTCCATATCAGAGGACATCTGGTGCGCTTGGCACCGGCGCTGGCAGTCAGGGGCAGCCAGTGACCTCCGCGGGTGCGCAGAGCTTTTTGAGGCTTTCGACAACACAATCTCCGGTCCGAATGATTCCGACTCTGAAGAGGCAATCAATGCCTCTTCCAGCCGCGCTGCGCAAGGCTGCGTGTCCGAGCTTGCACCCACGACTCCGCGCTCACGGTGATCCCCCGACGGCTTGCGATTCGGCAGGTGTCTACTCATACTTTCAACATGCTAGAACTGCTTCGTGGCAGCGATGAACAGCCCAATGAGACAGGAACTGTGAGCAGAAACGGCAGAAACCAGGGCCAGCGTTCAGGAGGGACCATGGAGGACTCGGACGGGACAAAAGCGGACAAGAGCCCCGCAGAGTCACCCTTTGGCTGCGGCAGCGCTTGCATCGATCATGGTCTGTTGCCCTCAGTCGCTTTGCCGTGAACCCGTTTGTCCAACGTGATCCGCTTGCAGAGAATTATCTGATGCTCACAAGCGCTGGCTATGTGGCTTGCTCGACTTCTGTGGTAAGAGAATGTGTGTGTGCATGCTCGCAGGAGAGGTGCGACTCTTCCAAAGCGGGGTGCACCATGAGGTGCGCAACACTGGCACCACAATTTTGCACGCTCTGCTCTTCGAGGTACGCGGAGCTCACTGAGAAGCAAGTGTACAAATTTGTAACTAGTTACATTCCACAGTCCTGTAAATACATCAAGATTGATGTGAATCAGCAATCCATGTCCCAATTCTCACGCCTCGGCACCTTGCCAGAACGACCCATGCTAGAAATCGAGTGCTGAGAGCTTCTCACTGAGTCTCGCGAGGTCGGCGGCGGCGCGTGCGCGGTGGTAGATGGTAGGGCACGTCGAGTTGCGGCAGCGGGCGAGGAAGCTCGCGCAGTGAACTCCCGCGCACGACCGGCAGCGGGCTAAGAACTCTTCGTGCGCAAGCTGCGTCTCCACAACCTGTCTCCAGCCCGCACCTTCAGGTCCGTGCTGTTCTCACGCCGTTGCACATGATGCACTGCAGCCACTGCTGCGGCGCATCCGTATCATTCCAGGGCGTGGTGAGCCGCACCTCAGTCTGGGCGCAGTCGAGAAGTTCATCACGCGCGGGAAGGCACACGCTGCACAACACGCCCGTGCCGCCCGACACACCGCTGGCAGCAGCGCAGCGCGCTAGCGGCTTGTTGCAGTGCAGGCAGCGTACAGCCGCAGTGACGAATCGCGCCATCATGCCGCTCTGCGGGCGATGCACCTGGACGACCCGCGCGCTGGCTGCGCTCTGGAGAGCGCCGGAGAAGAGGCGGCGCTCGGCCTCGGGGCGGGGCATCAGTGGCTCGAAGAGCTTGAGAAGCGGCTCCTTGAGTTGCTTGTGTAGGTACCAGTCGAGGTCGATTGCGAGGGCGTGGCGCAGCGCGTGCTGCGGGTCCTCGATCGCGTCGCCTTCCACCCGCACGTACTCCACCCGGTCACCGGCCCGGGCGGCCGCAGGGTCTCCGCGACCCTCCATCCGACGCGCGAGCCTGCTCGCGGCACGCACTGGTAAGGTAGCTGCCAGCGCTTGTTCGTGACGAACGAGGGGGTTCTGCTGATTCCGCTGTGGCCAAGCCGATCGACTGGGTGCGGATGTAGTGGGGGTGGCTCGGCAGTGGGCGTTCGGTTGGGACAGACTCGTCGTGCGCAGCCTTCACCTTGTAGTTCTTAGCGCGCTGTAAGCGACAAGGCGAGGGGTCAAGCACTGCATGAGCCGCGGGGCACCACATTGCAACTGAACCCACGGGTGGCGAAGGGGGGACGGGGAGGTGCTTGGGACCTGCTTTGAGAGGAGAAGGCGATGTATGTCGACTCGACCCGACAGCAGAGCGTGTGCCTCGCGCTGAACAAGTGCTGCGGCCTCAGCAACCAAAGCAGGTTCGTTTTTGGAGCGACACAGAAGCGACAGCGCACCCTCATACACGTCGTGGACAAATTCGCAGGAGTCCCGTCGAACACTCTCAACCCCCTTCTTGTCCAACCGATCCGGTATTTGCGGGTCTGAAGCAAAGAGGAGACCTGCATATCGCTTTTTAGCAAAGAGAAAGTACGGACAGTACGCCTTTTCGAACTCGAGAGCAATCGGTGCGGCAAACTGCCGAGATACGAGCGACGCTGCCTCTTTGCCCAGATGCATTGCCTGCCTCATCGCCTGCCACGCGCAGCTCGTTTCATCGATACGAAGGCCTGTAAATCAAGCATGCCTCCCAGGAAGAGAAACAGGGATCAGAACCTGAACGGGCTCGCCCTTCAGATGAAAATCAATCATGACAGAGTCCGTGTCGCCATATACGACGGTCGCGTCTGAGTGGAAGCCGTTGCCAACACTATAGTGAGACATGATGATGTCGCGCGTATCAGAGATTAGTTGCCTGCCAATGGAGGTGACCGTTGCTGCCAGCGGCACGCATGGCAACATTCCGTGGTTTGTCACGCCACAAAAACCGTATATCGAATTACACGAAATTTTGTAGGCTAGTTGTCGGCCGTTGAAGATGCGCTTGAGTTCCGGCTGCCGTTGCGATCAGAGCGACTATCAACGACATTTCAGTCCATCAAAATGCTGCAACGCTTCGTCTGAGCCTTCACAGCACGTAAGAGAGGCGGGTTTCGGGTTATGTGAACCGAGGAGGCCTCGCGCATAGCCCTCTTTGCCTGCTTTCGTGCGTGCAGCATGTTCTTGAGGATCGACGGGAGGATACCGACATGGACAGATGCCTGTTTTCAGCACGATGTTTTTACGCATCAGGAGCGAGTCTAGTTTATGCCGGAGTCTAGGGGGAAACTCGATCTGGGAGGGAGTGTTTTAGCAAGGAGGGCGACTAGCTATGATAGCAGAGAGGAGACTGCCTTGAGAAATCGAGTTCGGCCTTGCAGAACACCTTCGTGTTCACTCTCGTGATCTCGCGAGTCTCTCTGTATGTCCACATCAAGTCCCATGGCATCAATCTGAAACTCCTGTGTGGATCCTTCATCCGCGCATGACCAGTCACGAACAAGAGTCTCAAAAGAAAGATTGTGTGCGATCATGATTGATGGGTACAAAGACGCAAAGTCCAGTGTCACGACGGGGGTCCAGTACGCCCCAATTCTTGCCTCGAGCACAGTCGCGCCTTGGTAAGCAACGCCATTTTCTGCTGGCTCCTCCTCTCCCGAACCATCCGCTCGCTTCCCCCCAGCTCCACGCTTTTTCGGTGTTGGCACGAGGAATCCGCGCTCCTTACACGCGCGCACAAGCTGGCTCATGACCTTGTACTGCTGGGCGTGTCTCAGCAGGCCGGCGAGGCCAACGCCCGACACCCGCGCCATCTCGACCATATTGACCAGCATGTCGAGCTTTCCAAGTATTTCAAGAGGGATAGCCGACCGCCTTGACAGATGCAACGCGACCGAGGACCGCTCCTCCACCCCACCTGCAATCCAATCGGCTCACATTATCCGGTGCCAAGATATTTCTTCTCCTACATGGCGAGCTCTGGGACGGATGGACCTAGAGCCATCTTCGAAAGATCTGTCTGATGGAGCAGGGGCTCTGATGACTGCAAGAACTCCTGGGCGAGGAAGGGGAGGGAGAAGGAGCGAAGCTTGTGCTCACGCTGCAAACGGTTCGGACATGACCATTAGGCTTGGTCAGAGTCAAACAGCCGAAGCCACAGACGGGAACCATCATTTCAACCGCGATCAGGAACGCGCCTGGATCTCGGCCTGAAGGTTCATGAATACGCGTCCAGTCATGAAAGGCTCCATGGCGCCCTTGACCGATCGCATGACACTCTCTTCGTCCTGAATGCGCCCGAGGCAGCGGCACTGGCCCGCTCCAAGGGAGGACGCACGATCGAGGACAGCCCCAAGCAGATTTCCTTGGAATGTTACCACTACATCGGGGTCGATTTCATGCACGACAGCTCGCCAGAGCGCCCGCAATAGGTCCCGCTCGCTGTGAAAGCACTTGACCTCAACAGCGTCACCCACGCTGCGAATCTTCTCTGTTGGGCCGAGCGTAAGCACCAGGCATCGCTTGCGCTCCCAGGTGCCATGCTTCGCGACCGCAAGTGATACGCAGCAGATTTGGTCGCGTGCGCTCGGATGCGAGTTCCTCGCGACACCCTTCTCGCCATCTCCTGATGAGGCGACGAGGTCGACAGCCAGAACACAGAGAGGTGCGATACGTGCTGACTGTTCGCTGCGTGGATCGCAGGGGACAAGATTTTCCTTTCTCACTGAGACCTCGAGCGAGCAAGTGCTCTGCTTGCGAGGACCGAGCAACATTTGGTAGCGCTGTGCTGGTAGTCGTACCCATCCCGCAGCCGTCAACTTTGTGTCGACAGTGAAGCGCATCACTGCGTCAATGCTGGTCTCGAAAAGCTCAAATTCCACGCTCTGTCATCACCACGCCATGTAAGAGAAACAACGGACGGAGGAAACTCAGAGAGCGATTCAAGTGGTAAAGAGGGCAGTCACCGGGAAGCCATTGACTGCCAAAGGCAATAAGAGCTCCTTGGCAATTTGATCGCGCGCGCGATCATTGCCAACTGTGATTCGGCAGAACTCGTGCTCTTTCCCGTATACGGGCGACGCGAGGTGCTTGCTCCGTACACCCTCCTGCACGAAGATTTGAAATAAGTCATATATGGTGCCTTTCGTTGAGACATACCCAGTTTGAGAGCATCGGGTTGTTAGAATTGGGTACCTGTATCCAAGCACCAGGACCGCCCCTGCGCTTTACCAGTGAGTTGAGCGCAAACAACGTGGCGCTCCAGTGCTCTTTCGAAAGGCGATCCGGACGCCTGACAAAAAAGTAAGGCCAGAAGTCTGAAACTGAGGCCATCACGCTCTCTCCTTGCGCCGTGATTCCGAACAGTCTCATTGTAATCGAACCCGCTTTTGGATCCTGCGAAGAAGGAATGGAATACGGGTTCAGTGCACAAGTTCGAAGTTGAATTTTCAAAATTGAAATTACAGGTTTTCATGCTTGGAGAAGGAGAAAACGACATTGTGAGCGTCAACATCAGTCACAAGAAAGCATAGCTCGCCAGTGCGCGCATCATCTTGCACTTCACTCCGCATTCGAATCGCTCCCTGAAATCCTTCACAGTGACTTCCATACTGGTTGAAATCAGCTTTTCCCATATCGACTGGAGCGCCACCAACTTCTCTCCCAGACTTGTTTTCGATTGCTGCCTCGCCCCGCGTCGTAGTAGCTTCCGGGGAGCGAGGCGATTGGATTTGTCGAGAATTGGTGTCTTTAGTATCAGGTTGTTCTGCCAGACAAGACTCACATACCAACGCACTACGAAGATTGTTCGCATCATGCACACGTCTGTGTGATTCAGCGGCATCACACACATAGCCAACCTTAGTTTCAGAGCAGACCTCTTTGGGGTTGAATCCACCTATTGCCCTTTGAGAACAAGCTCTTTCTGAATGCGATGCAGGTAAAGTTGTTTTAGATGGAGAATGATGTGATTTCGATCCGGCGGCAGACACCGTTGAGTTATGATGTGATTGTTCCTCTTGATCGTTGGGATCGACGATCGCAGGGTCAATCTCTCCGTGCGCCACAGCAGCGCTGCTACTCTGGTAATCTCGACTATCGTGCAAAATGCTTGCAATCTCTTGTGGAGTAGTATCCACCTGTTAGGCAAAGCAATCAGTCTGTTCGCAACAAATTTATCACGGCATGGTTGCAGGGTAGCACCATCGTAGGTTTCCGTGTTGTGAGGACGTCGAACTGCACAACTGGTATCCCGCAATGATTGTGTGTGTCCCTTGTCATCGTGGCGCCGGATGTCTTCTTTCCTCGCTGCTCTACTGTCGCATGCTCCCCGATTGAATCTCGAGTAGGTTCCGTGCCGATGGGGAACGATATTTCAGAGTCGTCACCGTCCCCTGTTTTCTTAATCAGGACCCCACTTCCTGAGCTCTGCGCGGGACTTATGGTAAAACTCGCATTGCCCTGACTTGATCGCAAATCGCACGCAGAGCCGGCCCCTGTGCCTGCCACGTGCTTGCTGAGGATCCGTATCATCTGGCTTGTTTTTTCTCGTCGGTGAATTTCTTCGCGCGGTGAAGAAGGAACTGCGTGAGGCTTGCGGCGCTTATTCGGTCTCCAGGCGGCGGCTAGAGTGACTGGAAGTGCAGAGGAAATGCCTGGCGATGCGAGGCTCCTACGGGATCCAAGAGGAACGCGAGCCGCAACCATGCGCTTTTCACCTGCGCCGATACCTGACAACGGCCCTGTGGCCGAGTTCCCGACGCCTCCGACGCTCTGGGTGCAGATAGAGGAGTTATTTTCCCAGCATTCATCTTCATCATCGGAACTTTCCATGCACTTGAAGTTTGCTCCGGCACTTCCTGGAATACTGTTTTCGCAACCTGTGCTGCAGATTGGCTGCAGGGGGGACCTGTCACTGCCGATAGACATTTTCGCTTTCCAGCGCACCCGCTCCGCCCAAAACCTTACGCCCAGGTGAAGCTATTGAGCCTAGGTTCCAGCGTGCGCAGCCCAAGCGAGGCCTAGGTGCCAGCGTGCGCAGCCCCCCGCACCACCGCACCCCCCGGGGATAACTCTAGGTGTGCCTTTCCACGCCTATTTGAATGAACAAAAACGGATGACTAAAACCATTTTAAATTGGGTCCGCGAGCCTACACGGCCCACGGCCCAAACGTCCTGGGTGGTTCGCTCTCGGGCACCAGGGGCAGCAGCGGACGAAGTTGTTTTGAAATCATTTGATTCCGGGACACTAAGATACGCATAGCGGCACTTTAGCCTGGCGATGGTGGAAGGGGTCGAGGCGCCGAACCCGCAGCTGACTCAGCCAGCTGGAGGGTCCTTGCCAGTTCACCGTGCAGAGGATAAACCCACTCCGCACAGGAAAGCCAAGAAGGCTGGATGTATGTCGGGCTTTTTTTCCCCACGGGGTAAGCGGAAGCCACCAGTCCGTCCTACGTCGGCCAAGCCGCTGGGTTCGACTGCTGACCCGGTCAAAATCGATTCTGTGCCCGGAGGACTCGCAGGTGTTCAGCAGCGCATGGCCGAGATGGGCCACGGTTCGAACTCTCAGAACAAGCCTTCACCTTCGGGAGCGGTGGGCGTACAGCCAGACGCGTCCATCACTCCGGCCATCGCGGGCGCCGGCATGCGCCTCAAACAAGAACCTGAGGGTACCCACCCTGGCCTCCATGTACCTTTTACGCTGATCGGTGGCAGGCACTTTTGGCGCCGCATCCATGTAGCGGCCTGATGGATGCATCTGATCGCTCGAATATAAATGCAGGTTCTCGCTTGCAAGTGGTTGCTGTGCAACCCGGTGGAAGTGCAGAGCACGCAGGAGTACAGAAAGGGGATATCATAACGCACGTGATGGGACGGTCGACAGAGGGAATGACGCCGGATGACTGCGCGTCACAAATTCGTGGACCTGTTGGAACTGAGGTTAAGATTACTACTGAACGACTGGGTATGCTGTCTCTCCGCCGCCAACTGCCGCAAACCACCGATGCTGGAAAGCCGCAGGCAGGAATCGGACTTCGGCTCTTCCGAACTCCGCGGGGTAGGTCTCCGCTCCGAGCAATGATGATATGGACGACTGCTGCACCCAGCACGCTCACAAAGATATGAAACACAAAGACATTACATCGAAAATCATCAAGGCGTATGATTGCACTTACCGTGTTCTTGACTGGTTCTGTGTGCATGCGTCGCAGATGAGCTTGGAGTGCTTGCGCTGCAGCCAGGAGGATCCGCTGAAGCTGCAGGGATCTGTGTGGGTGACGTGGTCACCATGATCGGAGGAGAATCGACTAAGAACATGACTCCCGAAGATTGTGCGGTGAGAGTCCGTGGGCCGGTCGGATCAAATGTGGAGTTGACGACGGAGCGGACGGGGACGGTTATGATTCCGCGAATCATGAAGTCCCCGACCAAGAAGAGCGGCGCAGCGTCTGTGGGGATGGAGGCGGTGAACGAAAAGCCTTCGTTGCCTGTACTGGAGCCAAAGACGAAGCTTCCACCAGTGGAAGGCACAAATGACGTTCAAGCAGTCGAGGCCAGGACGAATCAATCTTCACAACTTGATCTGGAATCTCGTCTCGTGCGGCTGAAGCGGCAAGAGATCAAACCAGGCGTTGGCACGTGCGGCATGAGCTATTGCCCTACACATGACAGACGACACGTCATTCTCTACAATCTTCGCGAAGGGTTTTCCGCTGCGGCGTCCGGACAGGTCTATGTTGGGGATGTCATTCTCGCGGTGGACGGTGTGATCACGACGAATGTGCCCCCGGCACAACTGGTCAAACTCTTACGCGGCCAACCTGGATCTGAAGTGACTTTTCAGCTGCACTACGATCCCTCACAGTTCCCACCTGAGGCGCTTCGCTCCGTCCGCCTCGTTCCACCACCCAACGCGCCTCCGTTCACACCAGAAAGCATCAACTCTCCTCGACCGGGGTCAAAGTTTCACTTCGACGATTGGCGTTCAAGAGAAGCATCGCGGGAGCCATCGCGGGAGCCATCGCGGGAGCCATCTCCGCGGGAGCAGCGCCCTGAGGACCGTTCCGTTCCCGTGGCAATGGATCAAGCAGCGTTTCGCCTCCCGCCAGGACGTGAGACGAGGATTCTAGCTCCCCCAGATAGTGCAGTGGAATCTGGGCCGCCTATTGGATCCCGAGTGGCGGTCCCGTCTGCGAAGCAGCTTCACGATCAACTTGCGACGCTGCGCCAAATGCAAGGGTCTCTCGAGGCCGCGGGAGCGATTGCGCTGCCCGACACGGGATTGGACAACGACGTCGGCCAGCATCCAGCTGCTCTGGTGCTTCAAGGAGCACCAACATCTTCACACCCGTCAAGACCAAGGGAACCTTCCAACCCTCTCGGAGCTTTCCCACAGAATTATGCCCCCAGTGCGCCGAGTGTGTTGCCAACATTTGCGGTTGGAGGTAGCCCCGACGTGAACGAGGCGACAATCGAGGCACGGATCCGAAAGTTTCGACGGGAGCGCCCCGCTGCAACATTTCACCAGTGGCTTCGACAGCTCACGCCCGAGGACATCACCAAGTCCATCGCGGCGTCCAAGGGCGGGACAGGCATTTGGCGAGTAATCTGGGACCAGACGACGCCAGGCAATGGGCCTGCCTCGGATATGTCTACCTCCCGCGACCCCGCGCTGCTTCGGCGCGAGGCGCCGGACGTTCACCTCCAGGGCGCGCCAAGTCTGCGGGCCCTAGTGTCGCGCCAAGGTATCCGTCAGCCATCCTGGTAGTCATTGAATCGAAACAGAGGGAGACTTCATTCGAGTGTGTTGTGCCTTCTGCTGTTGTGCCACAGTCATTTCGGTTGGCCACCATTGAGTTATCCTTTTTTTCTATAGGTGGCTCCTTCCCGGAGGTACTTGACGGGGACTGGAACGCCTGGACTGTTGGCGGGCCTGAGCCACAGGTCGCATGCCTGATGCCAGCTACGAGCTTCCGACGCATAGTCGGCTCTAACACTGTTCACACTTCGGACGTTGAAACGCTCACATGTGGACTATCTGAGCCCGTAAATTGTGGGCAATTTGGCTTGACTCACTAAACAATCGCTGCGGGGTGCGCAGGCCAAACACCAGGGGCGTAGCCACCGTTACGTGTCAGACTATCGCCATGCTTCCAGTCCGCACTATGTTGGTGCCATGAAGTCGCGGAACCTGGTCACACCTAACAAGTCGTATCAACGTCCGCTGAGTACGCAAAATGTTGACAAGCGCTTGGCATCGGAATTCGCGCAAAACCCCGGGCAAATCTACTCGCCTCAGATTTCACCGCGATGGGGCACGGCTACCGCTTCTCAGCGCTCTCCTCACCAAACACAATTCGTTTCCGGACGTGTAGCCGTTTTCTGAGCCCCGAACTAATAGCCCCAAGGTAAAGCAATAAATATCGGTTAGGTTGCTTTAGGGTTTAGTTGCGTGCATGCGGTTTAGGGTTTAGGGTTTAGGGTTTAGGGTTTAGGGTTTAGGGTTTAGGGTTTAGGGTTTAGGGTTTAGGGTTTAGGGTTTAGGGTTTAGGGTTTAG
>Ga0209335_10006123_pt1 | contig 10831 bp, 5 predicted proteins | sample COG_09_FD_184753 | JGI IMG/M metagenome (GOLD analysis project Ga0209335, IMG submission 184753) | Pelagic Microbial community sample from North Sea - COGITO 998_met_09 (SPAdes) (version 2) | ecosystem: Environmental > Aquatic > Marine > Neritic zone/Coastal water | place: Helgoland, sampling...
AACACACAAATACATTTTAAAGCACATATTTTTGTCCGTAATATATACACATACATACTCCTTAATACACCCGCGATACGGTTCGCGTGCGTTCGCATTCTCCATTTTTCTTAACGAACTCGAGACGAAGAATGAAAGGTTTGACGTATACCATCGCGGATAAACTGTACGTCTCTCTCACGAACGAGTGCCAGAAAACCCTCATCAAGACGTTGATGGAAACTCGAGGCCCTCGATTTAAATTCTCGTTACCAAAGTTGGAAAAGAACCCGTCCGTGGAGGAGGTGTGCGTGGCGATCGACGCGCACTATTCGCGCGCGAAAATCGTCGGCATGGGGGAAAACGACAGCGGCGTCACCTTCGCCGGCATCGGCGACCCCTTGACGCGACTCGATGCGCTCGAACATATCGTCCATAAAATTCGAGAGAAAAGACACGGGGTTGTTTTACGCGTGATGACGAACGGTCTGTACGACGTCCAGACGGCACGACGCGCGGCGGATTTGAAATTGGAGACGTACACGGTCAGTTTGACGAGTGGAGAACCGGAACAGTGGAAACGGTTGACGCTGCGGGACGACGTCAATGACGATGCAGATTTTTTCTCGCTTTCTGATTGGTGCGCGTTCGTGGACGCTTTAGCGCAGAGCGGGAGGAAAGTTGAAGTGACGACGCCGGTCGCGCCTGGTGTGGACGTGAATCTGGCGAGGGAGTTAGCGATGAGTCTCGGCGCGGTGGAGTTCCGGACGAGAGAGTATTTCCCGTGAGGTTACGGGTAGAGATACCTATAGCGCTGATGATGTATATTACTTTTGTATTATTTAAACGAGAACTTTCTTGTGCTTCAATCGATCGAACGCGGTCGACCCTTCTTTCTCCCACCTGTACATCGCCGCGCAATACGAAACCGCCGACAAGCACCCGACGCCGCACGCGTAATTCGAAATCGCGTAATCTCCGTCTAAAGCGATGGCAATCAAAGGATACTGCAACGTCGAAAACACCGCGCTGACGAACATCCCCCACCCGACTAATAAACCGTAATACTTATACCCAAACATCTTTCCAATGGAACTAAAAAACATCGCAAAAACAATCAATCGACCAACCGCGTACAACACTAACCCGACGCTGTGCACTTCTAACGCTATGCTCGCGCCTCCCAACTCTAACACGAAAAAACTTGAACCGACTGCAATCGACGCGAACGCCATGGTCACCCCTAATCCAAACGTATCCGCCACCATCCCTCCAACTGGCGCCAAAAAAGCCGCTAATCCGTACACCATTGCAAACGCGTTCGTCATGGTCCCGTCGTCGTCTCCTAATCTTTCTAAATGCCACCCAATGCTCCCGACGTAATATTGAAACGGCGTCACGAGGACCGTAAACCATAACACCAATCCGACGTACTCCTTCGTCCACATTTGCTCTTTCCCACTTAAATGCACCGTAAACGTCCCATCGATCGGGTCTACCACATTCTCCGCACTCTCCGCCGCTTTCAAATCCTTCTCGTGAATAAAACTCGCCGATTTAGGCAACGTCCAAAACGCCAACGCGAGCATCAACCCGACCGCTCCAGCAAAGACGCCGCCGTACGCCACCGTCAACTCCCCTTCCTCGCTCGTTTTTTTCGCAATCCCAACCAATACCGCGTACACCACCCCACTCACTTGAAACGCGCCGCTCAATCCAGACATGAACAACGCGCTATTTTTCGGAAACAGTTGCGCCACCGGTTGCACGCACAACTGCGCGCCCGACCCGAGTCCAAGCAAGAACAGGTTGACCCCCAACGCAATCTCGTTCGAGACGGATTGAAACGCGATGCCGAACGCGCCGCAAATCACGCACGAGAAGGAAACTTGCGCGATTAAGCGAGTCCCGAATCTGTCTCGTAAAATGCCAAAGACGAGTCTGCCGCCTTGGACGGACCAGGCGCCGGCGGTGTAGGCGGCGCCGAGCTTTTTCTCGGGAATGGTGCTGCCTAAATGGATGAGTTGTCTTCGCAACGCCGGGTAGCCGTAGATGGTGCCACCGACGAGGGAGGTGGTGAGGAAACAGTAGAGGTATAAGAGGAGGTTTTTCGTTCGTTGCGCTTTGGCCAACTGCATCTTTTCCTCCTCGGGGGGCATCTTTATGAATAAGTGCGAGTTCTTCGGGTGTTTCGGAGTGACGAAAAATGCTAAACAATACTAAAGTCTCTTTATTGCGAACGATGATAAATCTCCGCCACTTACCCGCGTGCTGTTATATTCTAAACATTCTAAAACTCTTTCTATACGTACTATCTGTTGTGTCTATTATTTTTTGTTCTTATTGCTGACAGTGTTAATGTTGTTGTCCAAAGCTGCCTGGACGAGTCGTCCGCTTCTCGTCGCCGCCGCGGTTTTGGCGGGCGGCGTTTCGGCGACGACCTCTTCGAGTTCTCGTTTCCGGCGACCACTACCGGAGGCCGGGGTGAACTTTGGTCGACGATTACTTTGAAGAGGAGTTTGTTCGATGGTGAACGATTCGTTGTTGTTCGTTCGACGCGACCCGCCCGTTCCTCCTCCTCCTCCTCCTCTTCCTCCGCTCGTCTGCATTGGCGTGCTTTCGACGACGGCGATGGTATTGCACGTGTCTGGAACTCTTCTCGGGGTACCGTCTATGCCTCCACCAAAGTGCGATGTTAAAGGCGTGCTCTGCACGGCAAATCTGTCACCTCGAGCGATGCCGCCATTTTTCGAAGGAGGCAAAGGCGTTTGTAAAGGCTGTTGAGAAAACGCGTGCGTCAACTGTCGAGGCTTAATGCCGCCATTTCGAGAGGCGCCGATAACGGTACCATTCGTGTTCTTCGCGAACCTATTCTTAGAAACGGTGTTCAAACCTCCCATCATGGCGTTCTGTTGCATGTATACATTTCTGTTACTCGCACCGTGTCTGTTGCTAGTTTGCAAACGAGACGCCTCGTTTTGACGCCGCAGCTGCTCTCTCTTCTGTTGGGCAGCTTTCGTTCTCGGCGAGAGCGGTTTATGCTCTATGACGCGCGTTTGATTCGAGCGAACCGAGTTGAGAACTTTCTTTCGAGCTTGTTGTTGAAACGCCGAGGAAGCGGATGAGGTCGACGGTTGCGCCTTTTGGTGATGATGCGAAAGCGCTAAAGCGGTGCTGCTGTTCAAATTCGTTTGACCACCACCACCACCCAACTTTCTCGGCGAACGACGGAGACCGACCGTCTGTTGATGTTGCGTCAGAGTTTTCTTATTTTTTGCCACCGGTGGTGGAGAAAACGGAACGAGACTGCTCTTTTTCGCAGCGGCGCTTTTATCTTCGTTAACGTTGAGATTATTCTTTCCGACGACGAGTTGGTATCGAGAAGTCAATTTTGTCGAAACGTTGAGATCGTGCGCTATCATCCCGATGCATTCTGGGCAGAACTTGCCGTAATACGGTTCCACGTCGGATTCAAGAAGTGTTTTTGTGCCTTCCTCGAGTCCAAGAAGGAAGAATATTTCCTTGACGAGCTTTGTGACCGCTTTCGCCGTCTCTTTGGCGGAAGCAGAATCTTCTTGGATTTCTTGCTGCTTCCGAGAGGTCTTTTTCGCTCCAGATGCGCTGTTGGTCACCGGTTTCATATTCGCAATGAACGGTATCTCGTCGCCTTTAATCGAACGCATCGCATGCAAAGTCAGTTTTAAATGAATTTGAATGAGATATTCTCGTCTCTTCAATCCTTTGTTTTCTTGCAGCTTCATAGATCCGGCGGAGAATTTCGATTTCAACTCCTTTCGATCCAAGCACAAAGTTTCCTTGGTTTCTCTTAAAATTTCACCCCATGCTTTGCTATTGCTCGCCTGGTCTACGACACATCGGCGTTTTGCAAGCGAAACCGCGAGTCTTTTGACGATATTTCTCGAAAACGCTCCTAAATCTGGATCTCGTTCGTCGTTCGGTTTCGCGCATTTGGTTTCGATAAACTGGTCGTACGTCCCTTTTGCGGCGGTAAAACAATCCGGCTCCGGACCGACCGTCCAAAGTTCAATCTTCGTATCTTTCTTTTTCTCTACCGGCGTGGTGTTCGTGCTCTTTGCAACTTTTCGTCGTGGACTTTTGAACGTTTTCTTCGGCGAAAACACCACGTCGTCTTCGTCTTCAAAGTTCACCGCGGCAGTTTGCTGCCGTTTCTTTCTACCTTGCCTTGCAGGCGAGAGAAGGCCGCGACCACCGTTTGGAGTACCAACAGTTCTTTTTTTCCGTTTCATTGCTGACAGCGGCGGGCTTTTCGGTAAATCGAACGCGTTGGATTGATCGCGCACGCGCGTAAACTTTTCCGGCGAACGAGGGTCCTCGTAGTCAACCATACCGTCAAATCCAGCATCCGAACTTCTCTTCGTTGTCGATATAAACTCGTTCTCGAAGCGCGCGTCAAGCGCGTGAAGGAGCGAAGATGTCGCATCATTTAATGGTGGAACTCCCCTGATCTTTTTCGCAGAACGGGAAATGGATGCAAGCAGTCGCATACCCGCTGTCGCCGTCGCTGTCGCAGCCGTCCCCGAAGAAGTAAAAGAGCGTTTTTTACCATCCATTTCAACGCCGTACCATTTTTCGAGACGCTCGACGATTGGCACCGAAGCAGATGCGTCTCTTGGCGTGATTCGCGTCGTCAAAGCTGCAAACGCGCTAGAATAGTACTCCCCTGTCGTATCTTCTTCTCTCCCATAATTGGCCGTCTCATCTTTTCCTTTCGAATCGTAGTCACCTTCCTCCATCACGACGTCGTCGAAATGTTCCTTCGCCTCTTCGAATGTGGTCGAAGTCGTGCGTTGTGACGATGGGATGTTCAAGGATGGTTCGTCTTCTTCGCAGTACTTGGTCAAACTCGTTGTCGTTGTCGTTGTCGTTGTCGTCGTTGTCGCCGTGTGCGTTGTTGGCGATATTCTTTTTGATCCGCCAATGGTCAGTTGAAAAAGTCTGGAAACGTCTTCGCACGCTCGAAGCCTTTTCGTCTTAAATATACCTCCGCTGAGCAGAGAAAATGCATCCCTCAAATGTTCTGAGCTGTAACGATACTGTTGATGTTGTTGTTCTCGAGCGTTTCGCTCGCCCTCTTCGCTTGCCGTTATTTCTCGAAACATTTCACTCTCGTCCGCGAGAGCAGGCGTTAAACTGAACGACGTTCGTGTCAATGGTTTCAAAACCGCTACTATTCTTTGCTCTCCGTCCTGCTCGACATCGCCATACTCTTCGTTGGAATCTGCGATAAGTTCACACGCGGCGTACGCGTTCTTTACGCCCAACGCGAGGAGCAATCCTTCACCGTTTCCATCGTTCACGTGTAATATCGTCGTTTTCGCGTAATCTAAACTCGATAAACATACTGTGTTACGATCGAGACACGCTTTGATGATTATTTGTTTCACACCGGTGTTAGAATTCTGGAAAGAAGATGAAGCCATACTCAGAGAAACTTCGCGACCGTCGCCGCATTGAACGAAAATTTCAGCCGTTCTCATCGTCTTCGTCTCCCTTTTCGTCATCGACGGCGAAGGATCGCTCTTGTTCGCGACGGTATCGCTCGGTAAGAAATCATTCAAAAGCCAACACGATGGAACGCTGGCAATTGCTGACGTTACCGCGTCTGCGCGAGCCGCACAACCGCCGAATCGTTCGCGAAACAACGCGACGTATTCTCGCACATCGTCGTTATCACCATCGTTCGAAACAGAATAGTTCGTCGCGAGTCGCAGACAGTGCGCTCGGATATTCTCGCGCTTCAATTGTGTCTCAACGCCGCGGAAGCCGGCAAAGACTCCCTGATCAATTCTATGTTCTTTATGTTTCTCTGATTGTACATTAATATCCGCATTATCGTCGTCATCACCATCCATGTTTGCCAAAACGACGAGCATTGAGTATTTCTGCTTCCTCGCTTCATCCTCGTCCAAGTCGTCGTCGTCGTCGTCTTCATCCTCGTCACTCTCTGTGATACCGGCGATGGCGCCGTCTCTTTCTTCAGCATCATCCGAATCGCTCGTTTCTACATCACTTTCATCGTAATCATCCGAGAGTGCGTTCGTCATAAAAGCATCAACTTCATCGTCCTCGCCGTCGTCCTCGACATCATGATCCTCTCCCTCCTCGTTTTCCTCTTCTTCTTCATCCGGTTTCTCCATATCCGCCAGCGCTTGCAACACGTGCTTCGCCAAGTTCCCGAATCGCTCTCGCTTCTTCTGCCTTTTCAATTCACCGCTCCTCCTAGTATTTTCCACGCAATCACTCAACATCATCTTTCCTTCTTGGTGGTCGTTTTCATACTCCAGAATCTCCGTCAACTTTTCGTACACACGTAAAAACCGTCCCGCGCTCTCCGCCGTGATCGAACGGAAGCGGCCAATCGCCGCCGACGACTCGGATATCATCATCTTCTTCTTTGTCTTCTTTTTCTCACGAAACCCGCTAAATCCTCCTCGTGTTTTGTGACCCTGCCCTGCGCCACCGAGAAGAGAACTGTTCGTGGTGGTCGTCGTCGTCGTCGTGGTCGTCGTCGTAGTATTCGTTTCTTCCTCCTCTTCTTTGTCTTCTTCGTCTTCTCTTTGCAGTTGCACAATCGCTCGTCTCACGAATCCATCCATCTGCGAGGGCGTTTTCGACGCGTCGTAAAATCTCGCGCAAAACTTGGTTTCGGTGCACGTCGTCGACAGTATCCTCTCCTTCTTTGTCTTCTTTGTCTTCATTCGTCGTCTTACTCGTCGTCCTCTCTCGTCGTTTACCTCGTTCCCATCGGAATCATCATCGACGCTAAAAACATCACATCTCGGCGCCAAGAAACGCTTGACGAACAACTTCGCGACAGAAACCGACACCCTCGCTTTAGAGGAAACGTCTACGAGGAGAAATATCCGATCGGGAGGACGAGAGGAGGAAGAATCGGTGCGCCGCATTGGTGGTGTTGCGCGTGTTTTTGTGCCGCACAATTTTGAATTTTACGAGAAAAAGAATGAGGAATTTAATTGAACGAAACACTTTTGCCTCAGAGAACCAGAGAAGCGGCGTTAGCGACGCGACGGAGTAGTCCTTCCTCGTTGCGCACACGCATCGTTGCAGAAGAAAGAAAGAAGACCTCTCTGCAAAAGCGAAAGAGCTGGTGGTAGTGTGTGTGCTTTGCGTTTCAAATCGCACGGAGGTGCGTAGTATTACAAATATCTCTTCTTTGTCCGTCCGTCTTCGCGGGTGCGCGTGCGATATCCGACCAAAGGCAGCCTGAGGACTTGTTCCGTTGGTTTTCACTGTTTTGCACGACACCATCACACGTTCAGACGACAAAAAAGCCGTTCATATATCGCGCCGTAGTGTATCTCTCTCTCTCTCTTTTTACTTCTTTTTCGGCGCTTGTTGTCCTCCTCCTTTGTTGGTGTTCGGAAACCGCGCGGACTTTCCCGCTTGCTTCATCTGCGCTTGGGATTTCGGCACGTTTCCATTCACGTCTCTCGACATCTTAATACCGGACCATACGCCGGTACCTTGCATGGAATCAGTCGCGCCGACGGCGTAGGCGATACCGTCCGCGGCTGTTTTAATGGATCAGAAAATAGGCATGGTATGTGTGCTGTTGGAGTTGTGATGTGCGAAGATGTTTACGCGTGATGATGTGGATAAAATCTGACGTCACGCGTCGTGTTGTTCGAGAAGAACGAGCGAGAACGCGAGAGATATACCATCTCGAACATTCGAAGAAAGACGCGAGAAAAACGCACGTAAACACACGTAAAACATTGCGATGATGATGACAGAAAAGGTGTCGTTGTTATTACTCGTGGTACTGTTGAATACTGTTGGTTATTACACGTCTATGACTGCGTCTTCTCTCTCCCACGACGACGAGGAAGAGGAGGAGGAGGAGGAAGCGTCGGCGGGTAGTCACAGCACGGCGACTAACTCGACGTCAAACTTCAACGTCGCGTTCCCTGGGATGACCCCACCGGCGCCTCTCGCCCCGTACCCTAACTCCGGCGGTATGATTAAAACTCGTTTCCCTCCTACTTTCATGCCTTCGATGCCTTCGGCGCCGAGTATGCCGTCGTCCCAGCCTTGAATCACTTGCCGAACGCCGACTTTAAACTTTAACGGACTCCCTCTTTCGTACGAACTATCAAAGGTCCTCCCGTTCGTCAAACGACCCGTGTAATGCGCTTGAATCGTTTGCCCTTTCTGCGGGGAGGCGCCCGTGCCGACGACCACGTCCGCGTATTGCATCCCGCTCGCCGCCGTGCGGAGTTCCGAGTCTTCGTACTGAAACTCCGGTAACTTGGCAAAAGCACTCGAACTTGTTTGAAAGAACGCCGCCGAGGCGGTAAAAATTGAAGCCGCACCAGTCACGAACGCGCGCCTAAACGTATTCGTATTCGTAGTATTCCTCTTAACGTCATCGTCATCGTTCTCATCGCGCATCCTCGCCGCCGTCCCGTTCTTAAGCGTCCGACGCTGCAACGGTGATGTGGTTGTTGTTTTTCCCGGCATCATCATCGCACGTTTCTTCATCGAAGAAGAAGAAGACATAGAAGAAGTTAAAGCTTTAGAGGCGGAAAAAGCAGAAGACGTCGTTCTCGTCTGCGTGCAAAAGGAGTAGGTCATCGCGTATTCCTCGTCGCGCGCGCGCGTGTGTGTGTTTCTCTCGCGTAAAATGGTAAACAAAAGTTTGGGAAATGTCGACATTATAAACCAAAGAGAAGAGGTTTGCACTGAGAAGAACAGAAGCGATACGAGAGAGCGATGTCCTCCTCCCAATCGCTGAACGACGATGAAACGAATGCTTTTTCTTTGCTGAATACGAAAACATACTTTGTCCCCGAAAACAAGGACTCTTCGTCGTCTTCTTTCGTCGACAAAATCATCCCAAGAGGAGGACGCGGATTTGGAGACGAAGCGGATGGCTTCGAATTGGATTCCTTTACGGAAGCGTTCGACGCGTCCACGTCCAAACTCTCCGAAACGCTCGAACACATCGACTCAGCTTTAGATTGGACGAACAATCCTTTACGGTTCGTCTTTGCCACGTTTACGGTGTGCGCGACAATCACGTGGTTCGGCTACGCCGGAGATAACATGCACTTGCACAGACAAGCGGGGAGTTTAGCGCACTGCGGAGGGTTGACGCGAGAGATGACGTGGACGAGCGGGATGATTTGTGGGAAGAGAATTGGCGGTGTGGTGTTACTTGTATACAGATTGATGTGTTTCGTGTTGTGTTTGATGTATTGTTACTATGAAAATGTTGCTTGGTTTCTGGCGTGTCTCGGGCGAGCGCCGAACGAGTTGGAAGCGTACGCGGAGTATTACGAGTGGACGGTGTTAGTGCTGGCGGCGTTTTTCGGGGTCGCGACGGTGGCGAGTTTTAAAGGCGTGTTTGGGTATTACGCGAGAGAAGATTCGGTGAAATTTGTGGGGCATTCTGGGAAGACGAATAGACTCGGACATTGGGTGGTGACGTTGTATTCCACGGCGTTTACGTTGGCGTTGGCGTTGGACGCGTACGAGTGGACGAGGATGATTTTTTTACCCAGGTGTGCGGCAGACGACGAACAAGGAAAGCTGGAGACTTTGCTCGATCCGAAAGCGAGGGAGTGTTATTTAAACGAGCGGTATTATTTCGCGTACGGAATTAACTTGATTTTGTTATTCGGCGAGGCGTGTTTAGGCCGGTTGACGTTTCCAAAGTGTTATTTAGGCGCGCCAATTTTCGCGTGTTGTTTGTACGTGTTAGTCGTGGATGTCATGCACGGGTACTTTGGAATGCAATGGCCGACGGAGGCGATCAACGTCATGCGATGGCAGGCGTGTTTTAACGTCAACGCGATCATTTTTGGAGTCTTTTTCGTGCACTTTGTTTTAGTGTGGACGTTGGGAAAGACGAAACGATTCTTCGCCAAAGTCTTGTTCGATGATTTCGACGAGAGAACGCCGTTGTTCATGTAAATAATAGCAGTAGCAGTAATAATAGTAGTATAATAGTAGTGCGTGTAATATTCTTTATAAAAACATTTTAACGCGTCTTTCTCTTCCTCAGAGAAGCAGCGCCGCCTAACATCTTCCCTCTTTGCTTCAACATGTACGAAAACAACAACGGCCAACCCCACATGTAACAACTCATAAACACCTTCATCAACGTCGGTCCGTGCAAACTGACATTCATCGCGTTCGGCATTTGCAACACGTCCAACTTCTTCGATTTCCCCAACGGCCCTATGCTCGCGTAGGCCAACGCATTCTCACTCGCCACGCCGAGCGGGTACAAGACCAAAAACAGCGAATACCGCAACCACACCAAAACTTTCGGAGGTCCACTTTTCGGCGATAGAAGTTTGAAGAAATAAAACGAGTATCGAACAACCTCGGTGATACCCCAGGCGATGCATAAAGTTTTCACGTTCACGCCCATCTTCAAAACATGCGAGAGGAACGACGACGACGAATTCAGAGGCCACTTCCCACCCTTCACCACTTTCCCAATCACATCTGCGAAATCCAGATTCGCTTTCCTCGTTTCCGGCGTCATCACGAGCACCGCCCAAAACGTCCAAATTCTCGAAAACACCTGCAAAAACGTCAACAGAACCGGTGATTTCACGAGGCCGAAAAACGCGTGCGCGATTTCCATCACCGCCGCCGTTTGTGCTATCATTAAGATTGGGGACGTTTTCTCGTACACGTTTGCAAAATGTCGAGTTTTAATCGTTTCCACGAGGACTTGGAGCCAAAGAATAGCTAAAATGAGATTATAAAAGAGTAGATAATACTTCACAGCAGCACTCGCAGTACTTTTAGCCATTGTTGTATCCTTCGTATTATA
>Ga0209335_10006128_pt1 | contig 10825 bp, 5 predicted proteins | sample COG_09_FD_184753 | JGI IMG/M metagenome (GOLD analysis project Ga0209335, IMG submission 184753) | Pelagic Microbial community sample from North Sea - COGITO 998_met_09 (SPAdes) (version 2) | ecosystem: Environmental > Aquatic > Marine > Neritic zone/Coastal water | place: Helgoland, sampling...
CTTGCTCTTGGATGATGCGACAAAAGAAAGAAAGAAACGTCTTCATCGAGTCCCCGTCGCACGCGTAGTGCTTCACAAAGAAAGTCAGAACTTCCCATTTCTCTTCGTTATTCTTAGTAAATGAACGAACGTTCGTTTTCTGTACCGCCATGCACGTTCTTCGAGGAATTTTCAAAGGTTTCGTCTTTCTTTCAACTCTTTCCATTATTCTCTTTTTCTCCTCCTCCTCCTCCTCCTTTTCCTCCTTTTCCTCCTGATGGTATAACACGTCCACCTCTTTCCAATACACGCCGCATTGTTCTCTACCTGAAAGGCTTGGCATTGCAGGCCAATCCACCACTTTCATGGACAGCGGGAAATACCTCAAGGTCTCGCTCAGTGCCTGCTTCAGCAGGCAACTCGAAGGCAAAGATCTCGAAGAAGAAGAAGAAGAAGAAGAAGAAGAAGAAGAAGAAGAGGTGAAAAAAAATGACCAACACGTTTGTAAATTCGATATCGCGGGATATTTATCGATCGGCGCGAACGGGATATCGACGGGCGGTTGCAGATCATCATCGCGCTGCGGAGCAAAGATTCGATCTTCTCGATGTGCAAGGATTTCGATTCTGTAACGCCGCCGCCGCCGCATATCTATCGATCGTGCGCGTATTTTGTGAAAGAGAAGGAAAGAACTTTTTTTTTTCTTTCTTGAAAAAACGAAGCGTTTTTTTTACAACTAAAAAGTAACTAAACGGAAGAAAACTTTTTTTTTTTCTCCTTGATCTGCGCGTTCAGAGCATCGATTTCTTTTTGATTCTCGCTCTCTCTCGCGCCTCTCGCGCCTGGTTCGTACTTCATCAACATCTTTGATTTCTTCTTAATCTGTCTTTTCCTTGGCTCGATCAATTCTCTTCTCTGATAGGACTTCAAACGATCTTTTAATAACGCGTGCGCACCGTGCAGCGTTCGTAAATTTCCATTGACTTGTTCTGTAAACAACACCTCCGGTAAATCTTCCTCGTATTTGTGCTTTCCTAACCGCCGAGGTTGCGTTTCCTCGCGCTCTTTTCGCGTTAAGTGAAGCCTGTGCCGTTTCATTTCGTCGCGTTTTTCTTTTTCCGCGATATCTTTCGTTATTGATTTCAATTCGCTTAAATCCCGTCGTTGTTTCTTCAATTGCTTTCTCTCTTCGATTTCTTTTTGTAACTGTTGATGTCGGGCGCGTTTATTTCGCGCGGCTTTGTTGAGCTTTTCCGAGGTATTCGCTGCACTTTTGTTCTTCTTCGCGTTTACTTTTCCTTCGTCGTCCTCGTCCTCGTCCTCGTCGTCCTCATCCCCAAACCCAGTTTCGTAATACAACTCTTTTATCCGCATCGCGTCCGCTTTCTGCCCTAACAACGGCGGTCGCACCGGATTCAATTGCTCTTTATAGTCCTTTGCGATTTCCTTCGCCGCCGCTTTCATGATGACTTCGTTTCGCAAATCTTCTGGTGGATTGTACGAACATCCAGCCTCGTCCACTTGTACCGGTTTCGCGTGCTTTCGATCCACCGTCGGTCGCAAAATTTTCATCGCCTGTCGGGCGATTCCCGTGGCCCTCGGGAAGTGCTTTTCCCACAAGCTCAGACCGTTTTGTTCGTCTGCGCGTTCGAGTGTTCTTTCGGTTTTCTTTCCCCCTTCCTCCTCTTTTTCCTTCTTCTTCATGACCGCCACGTTTCCGTCAACCGCTCGATGTTTCGTCGGTTTCGGATACGACTTTTCCACTTTTTCCCTTCTCAATATCGAATCCACCCGTAACGTTTTCATCCGAGCGCGTTGTTTTTTCGTTAAAAACAAAGCACCCCCTCCCGCGGAAGCATTAGCAGATGTTTTGTGCGTGATTGTCGCAGTATCTACCACGAACAGTTCCTCGTCTCTCTTCTTCCTCTCCATCGACGCCGCCGCCTTCGATGGAGAGGAGGACATCATCATTTCCTCCTCCATCGCCGCCCATTTTTGCTTCATCTTCTTCATCTTCTTCTTCTTCTTCGCCGCCGCCATACTCCTTTCTTCTTCTTCTTCTTCTTCTTCTTCTTCTTATTATTATTATTTAAAACGCGGGCAACAACGCGCGCAAAACTGTGATGAGAGACGCTTTCGAGAGAGAGAAAGAAAGAAAGAAAGAAAGAAAGAAAGAAAGAATGAATGAGATGTGTTCTGTGTTTTGTTCTTGATTTTTTTCAAACCCTAAAAGCTATGCCTAAGAATGCCCTAAAATCTAATTTGGGCTATTTTAACGACATTCATCAAATCCCCTAGAGTACATTTAGCTATGAGTAAAAAAGATGATATGATTTGAGATGACGATGAAGATGCGGATTTTGCGGAGAAGCGCTGAACCGTGTGGTTTTGATGTGTCGTCGTCGTCTTCCTTCTCGTTTGAAAGTCTTTTCCTTTTTCTTCGACGGAGTATTCCCGAAAGTACTCCTCCTCGTCGTCGTCATCATCATCATCATCATCATCATCATCATCATCGTTCGCTTCATCATCTTCTCTCCTCAAAACAACAACGCAAAACACATCGTGTATTCTTAAATTCTCAGAAAGAAGAAAGCGCAGAGGCAAAGAAGACAGCGTTCCCATCAAAACCGCGTCTTTTGACGACGAAAACGACGACGAGAAAAACTGCTTCTTTTAGTACTTTTGCGACGAAGTGTAGCAGCGCTTTGAAAGTAAAAGTAGAAGTAAAAGAAGAAGAAGAAGAAGAAGAGAAAGAAGAAGGGTCGACGATATACGCGATATCTACGCCGCCGGGAAGAGGTGGCGTGGCCGTTTTGCGAATATCCGGCCCGAAGAGCTGGGAAGTTGGGGAGAGACTGACGTTAACTGGACTTCTCAAAGAAAAAAGGGGAAGGTTGGAAGATGTGGACGAATATATTTCTTCGACGAGAAAGAGGAGGAAGAAGAGGAGGGAAATGGCGAGACCGGGGGTACTGCGACGCGCTCAGTTTGTTTTTGAAACAAGAGAGAGAGAATTAGAGGAAATGGACGAGTTAGAACTAGAAGACGACGACGATGAATTCGACAAAGTGGAAGGTGGTAAAGGTCAAGGAAGAAGAAGAGAAAATCAAGCGCCAGCTGTGGCGAGAAGGAAAGAGAAAAATACCATCGGGGTTATCGATGAAGGATTAATCGTGTTCTTCGAAGCGCCGCGCTCGTTCACGGGAGAAGATGTGTGCGAGTTGCACATGCATGGTTCCATAGCCGTGTGCAAAAAGGTATTGGAGGTATTGGCGACGATGAGCGCTGTCGACGAAAAGGATGATGGAAAAAATAGTCCCACGTTGTTGTCTTTTCGAAACTTGAGACCGGCAGAACCTGGAGAGTTCAGCAAACGCGCATTTCTGAACAAGAAGATGAATTTAGTTCAAGCGGAATCTTTGGCAGATTTGATAGAGTCGGAAACAGAAGCACAACGAGCGTTGGCTGTGAGTGAAATAGAACTCGGTAGCGCTGACGGGGATGTTAGCTATCGTCGTGCTCCGACTGCTTCGTCGTTGTCGAGGAAAGTAGACGAGTGGACGAACGTGTTGACGAAAGCTTTAGCCGTGTGCGAAGCGGTTTTAGATTTCCCTGGCGAAGATCCAAAGCTCGAATCGTCTTTGATTCACCGAGACGTATTACCAGCGATTTGCCGCGTGAAAGGTGAAATTGACGCGGCGTTAAAAGACGCCGAGGCGAGAGAGTTAGTTCGGACCGGTGTTCGCGTGTGTATAGTGGGTGCCACGAATGCGGGGAAATCGACGTTGTTGAACTACTTTGCGAAAAGAAACGTGGCTATCGTTTCGAAAGTTCCAGGAACAACAAGAGACGTCGTCGAGGTGAGTTTAGAGTTAGATGGGAGAAAAGTAGTTATTTTTGATACCGCCGGGCATCGATTTTTGCCAATAGCGGGAAAAACTTCATCAACGTCGGAAATAATGGAAGAATGCTACGACGCCGGAGACGAGGACGAATCACTTTTCGACGACGAGTACGAAAGAAGAGTCGGTAAGCTTTCGGACGACACGAAAGATTTAATCGATGAAATTGAAAGAGAAGGCATCGAAAGAGGTAAAAATGTAGCAAAAATGGCGGATATCATCATCGAAATGATCGACGCCACAAATCCTAAGAGAATCGATTTTGCGAATATGAACATTAAACGTGCGGATGGTATTAAAATAATCTCAGTCGTGAATAAATGCGACGCGTTGTATGTTTTGGAAGAAGAAGAAGAAGAAGAAGAAGAAGAAGTATATTCAAGGTATGATCGTTCCCTTCTTCGTCTCAGTTTACGAACCGGACAGGGACTAGAAGCATTAACGAAAGCTGTCTCTAATGCCGTCCAAGAGTGTACAATAACAGCATCGTCATCTTCATCTCAAGCCAGCGACGGCGCTACGGCTGCCATTGCCCGATCTCGTCATCGTGCGCACGCTCGCGCAATATCCAATTCCCTTGGCGCGTGTCTCTCCGAGCTAAATAAGGAAACCACTAGCGATGATAACGTAAAAAAAACAACAGAAGATGAAGGAAGTAAATGCTCTTTGAACCATTCTCTGGGTCATGTGAGAACTGAACTCGTCGCCGAGGATTTACGGGAGGCGTTGGGCAATTGCTCTCGCGTAGTTGGTCGGTTGGATGTGACAGAAAACGTTCTCGATGTTTTGTTTTCCGAGTTTTGCATTGGGAAGTAGCGAATTTTTATCTTTATCTTCCACACGTGGTTTTCAAAAAAATTGATTATTGATTATTGATTATTTTTTACAAACACGCGTCTACTCACCACAGCGACGAGATGAACACATGAAACTTCGTCTAAAGCACACTCCCGTAGCGTTGTTGCACGTTTTCTCTCTCTAATACTTCGCTCTTTGACACTAAATATGAACTTTCATCTTTGTTTCGAAAGAGAGAGAAGGGACTTCCGTAAAACAAGCTGCGGCGTTCATTAGATGAGAAGAGAGCGTACAGCGCGATGACCGTAGCAGCTAAACCATACACTTTCAAGTAGAATACGGTGGAAGAATCGCCTCCCTTCGCAAAGTATGGATTTTCTTTTCCCGCTTGGACTCCCGACGACGACGACACCGTCCTTGGCGATCCAAGCTCGCTTCGAGCGCTGGTGGTGGGCGCTTTAGAAGCTTGTGTTCCTTCTATCGTTTCCCCACATCCATACGTCGTCAAGAACGTCTCTTTCGCGACAGGATTATTCCCCGCGTCGATTATTTTACTTCCGAGCTTATCTGCATTTACGGTGATTTCGTAAGTACCGTGCTCCGCATCGTACGGAAAAGAAATCATGAGAGAATTTCTGTCCAGACACGCAAAATTGTAATAAAAATATACGTCATTTTTGTCCACTTCACCACCTGAAGTTATCTTCGTTCCATCGCATGTCTTGACGCGCCTAATCGCATATGTCATGTGATCAGCTTGAAGCTGAGGACAAACAATTGGCTCGGAGTAATCAATCGTGAAACGATTGTGGAGCATGCGCATATCAATGGCTTCGGGTTTCTTCACATCAACGATGATGTTCAAGTTTTCTTCCGTGACAGAGCCTTTTACATCTGCAGTTGCAAACGAGTCGTACCCGGAGCAGAAGACTTTAGCTCTGACTTCGTAAGATCCGTCTTTCAAACCGTTCATAAAGTACTGACGCTGAAGATTCCATTTGAAAGTGCATCCTTCGCCGCGCGCCGAATTACACTGCGCGTCAGCATCTTTCACGTCGCGTTTCCAGATATCCGAATCATTACCGATCATGTCCCACGCATTTATCCACTCGCCGACCCCCAGTTTTCTCCACTGCACGCGAACGAATTCAACACTTGGATGAACCAAATGGTTTGTATGTTTTGTGTTGCCTTCAATCTCATCGGCAGACCACAAATTCATTGGATCCGGATTCATCAGCGTCATATTCACATACGGCGAAGTTTGTTTCGAAAGCACCGCGTTCAAGAAGGTATTGTACGTGGTCAGATCCCAATTAACTTTTGGGCACTCGCGTTCCCATTTAAAATCGCCTAAAAACGCTGTTGAAGAGATGGGCGATCTGTACAACCAGTCTCTCGACATTTGCCATTCACATTCAGATACCAACTGCACTCCGATAGAAGAATACTTATGAGCAAATTGTCCTTTCATGACATTCAAGGATAAACGCGTATACTTCAAATCTCCGTTGGAGTCAACCGAAGGTACGTCGTGTAAAGGAACTAAGCTATGGAAAGGAGCAAGACTGTCCGCCCCATTGATTGAGAATGATAAGTCCATCATGTTCCCGCCAAAATCGCCCACATATTTACTTCCCGAGGTGAGCAACAACCCATAGATATGCCCTTCCCTATAAGGCGATTCGTTGGTAATCATAAGATCAAACAAAGCCCTTTGACCAGGGGGGATAAACTTATTATTTGCGCCAGCGCTCCACTCGGTTTCAATAATTAGGCCAGATTCTCTCCACATGGTGTTTGGTTCGCCCGGGCATTTTGACGCGCCCCCGATTGTTCGGAAGATTGGCGTCCCAAAGCGCTTGTCGCTCAAAACCTGAACCACGAATTTGTCATACGGATCACCATCACCAAGTGTGTACGAGACTTCCAAATCTCCAAACTTTGCCCACGCCATGGCATGTTCGAGAGCGATTGATTTTCCTTTTCCCCAGCCCGTGTTATCTTCTCCATCTACGATGGAAACGGAGTATTCCCTTGACCGGCTGCCTCCAAAACCGCCCTCAGCTTCAATGGCCCACGAATACCCCCAGCTGTCGATATTAGAAGATAAATCAGAGTGAAACTCAAGCGCGTGCCCGCCTCCGGAGAACGTCAAATAGATTGATTGCTCCGGACCTTTTGACGATGGGTTCATTTTCGGATCGTGGGTGTTCCCTCCTCTGAAGCTGAAAGGCGCCTTTGATCCGTACATAGAAGCATCGATATACCGCGCAACTGTATCTTTTTCGAAGAATGAATCGTCAAGAGCCATATCACCGCGCGCACGCACATCCGCTTCAGCGCCATCTGACATACCTCGAGAGAAGAGGCTATCAGGCACTGCATCGCTATCATTCTCAACAGAAGTAAATACATTTTTACCAACTTCCTCACCCTTCAGTTGCCAGCTTTCTAACCAGGAACCTTTATTTGGGAACCATCTGCCGGTGTTGCCTTGGTCAGGATCGCTGTCTTCGCCTTCAATAATTTCATCCATATCAAGACTACTTTGTTTCAAGGAGCTCAGAGATGCCGTGGCTCCTTTTTTGGGGATTGATTTCCAGACGGCATTCAAGTCCCTCCAATCCTGTTCAGCCGTGTAATCCGATCGATCTTTATCGCCAGTATACGCTCCATACGCATCATCAATCTTCGGCTTCATTAATCTGCCAAAGACAGAGCTATCGGAACTGAAAGGAACGGCGGATTTATCGAATGCTGCTTCAATTTCACCCATCTTTGTCTTTTGTTCTGGAGTTTTAAGAGCTAAAAAGCCTTCTGGGTTGAAATCCGGTGACGACCATTCAATTGTTTTCTTCCAATCATCCAAGGATTGTTTCAAACGGTGCTTCCAGATTGATTTAATCTCTTCGTTGGATTTACTACCAAACTCGCCGTCGGTCATTATCGCGTCTTTATCACTCGCGGTGGCAATTAATCCGTCAATTTCTGGAATTAGTTTGTACTCTACGTGAAAAATGGAAACGACGTACGATGTAGGTTTTCTCGGAAGCCACTGCACTTCTTCGATTACTTTTAAACAGTTGTCTCGGATGTCAACAGTGTCAACTCTCAAGTAGACTATTTCAAATCCACCTCCTAAGATTGTGTCGCCAACGCGACCGGGTAATCCCTCCTCTTCCGATGAACTGATTGTTCTGTCTAAAGTAAAATGGAAGTCCCATCCATTATCGGTCGTTGCAGAGACACTTACATCTGGCCCGGAAAATTCAGTTCCTCCCGATTGGCCAGCGCTGAAACCCAACGTCCCCTTTGAGCCTTCCGGAGCTTCATCATCGAATTCAAGAAGTACGTTGGCGTACGCAGACCCAGCGGTAAATCCGGGAACTTCAACACTGAAGCCAAGCTCGGTTCCTAAAGCCCAGTCCGCGGCGAAATCAATACCGGTACCCCTCGTCGTTTCAAGGCCAAGCTCTAAATCGATATGAGTTCCTTGCATGATACTAGCGAATGAATGACCACCAGGAGGGTCGTGAACGACGGTGTACACCAGTCCGCGAATAGGCGCCGTCGCATAAAACTTCGTGTCAGACTGAAACCTAGCGCTTGGATCAGATCCTCCACCACGTATTTTACTCGCGACCGTGACAAATTCGCGCTCTACCGCCAAGTTTGTAACGGCCCATCCATCGTTACGTTCAATGCGCGCCAGAAATTTGCGTCGGTACGGCGAGACAAGATTTGGAACAGCGCCTTTCGATGAAATTTCGAGAGAGTTTGGATCCTTTCCTGTCCCGACGGTAGCAAATTGAACCAAGCTCGAGGAGGCGTTTACAGCGGTAAAGACGCACTCGTCTGACGGTTCGCTAGATGAATGACAAGGATTCATCGCTTGTGGGCTGACATCTTGTTGAATCTGAACTTGAACTCCTAACTTTGTCGGTACATCGTTAATGATGGACTGGAAGTTTGAACAATACGTGATGGTATTCGGCCCGGTATAATGCGCTTCGATTACTTTCATCGATACATACTTCATAGTGGATAGTTGCGGCGATACCTTGGAGTATTGCAAATTAGAAGATCCAATTAAATGTTTTTGCGTTAAGTCGTGCTTAGACAAGTCCGTTCCAAGACACGTCTCGTCCGATCGGATCGCAGTGAATGGAGTTTGCAAAGCTTTCTCCGGTATATCACCAAACGTTGGTTCTGCGCAAAACCAGCCGTGATAGACGTACCTCACTTCTGCGGAAGTACGTTTTAATAATAACATGGTTTGTACGAGAACATTTCTATCGCGGAAGAACTGCATGATATTAGATCCCGGCGGCGTGCATGAAGCGCCGTTGTATTCAGCGATGATTTTTGATTCAGTTAAAGCGGATACATCAGGAGCTTGAGCAAGTTGAATGTAGTAATCCATGGCCGCATACGGCCAAAGGCGTACGTTCGATGATTCATTTTTTGGATCTACTAAAGGCCACTGATCTTTTGCAAAGCGCGAGCCTGTAGATCCAACAATATCTTTATCGAAAACTTCAACTGGTGCCCCGCACCCGTTCGCAGGCGTTATCAATAACGAGTATTCCGTATATGGAGTCCCGCACGCGCCGGCGTACAATCCAACATCTACCGGCCGTTCTGTGACGTCAAAATAGACCACAAACTCACCACCTACGATGTTTTCCAACTCATAGTATATGTTTTTAGTGAAGATTGTTTCGTATAACTTAACAGAAGTCTCATTTTGCACTGAGCAAGGAAAGTCATCTAAATCGTTTCCCCCGAAACATAAATCGTGACCGTCGTAGGACGCAATAAAAGCCCAAGTTTCCCCGGGTGTTATGCTTAAATCAAATCTCCCCAAATCGTCTGCGGTATAGTTCGTTGCTTCAACATCATATTTGTACCCTTTCGGAGAACACTCTTTCCTTGCGATCTCCTCTGCATCGCATTTCTTTCCCTCGTAAGCACTAATCGTTGCAAATTGAAGGCCGCAGACGAAATCTTGTGTTCGCGATGCTGGAAATCGTACCATCCCCGTGACGAGAACAGCTGTATTATCCTCGATATCTTCGCCAGCCGCCCCAAGATGTTTTATGGGTAAAACTTTTTCACTATTGTCGCCAAAAACGTGAACTACATCCGGTAATCTTTGGATCGCATGCACTTCCACTTCATCCGGGTCAAACATTTCTTTGGTGATACCGTGGACGGCGTGAGAGAACGCAACGCGATCTGCTTTATCGATATGTTTAGTCAATTTCATATTCTTTGAAGTTGGGTAAGTAGCCAAAGGGACCGCGTAAAGCTTCGTTTCCGGAAGAGCATCAACGCCCATGCTCGCCAAAAGAGAGTTTTTGGAAATTTCAGATTTCAATGGAGTACCCATCGTAAAATCTGTGTAAGACGATTCAAACTTATCGGACCACTTTTGCCATCTTTCCTCGGAAAAAGGCAACGCTGGTTTGTCAATAGGTAAGACAGAAAAGACTGCATTAATTTTAGACACGTCCTTATACTTTGCCGAGAATTGCGTTAAGTGCTTCGTGCCAACGGCTGGATAAACCAGCCAAGGCACGCCATAAATAATCCCTTTGTCTAAAGCAGTCACTGCGTTCGTGAACTCAATTTTATTCAGGGTTCCCGTCTCATCTCTGTCTAGAATTTTCCAAAACTTCTCTTGAAGCACAACGTGTGCGTCGATATACCTCGTCCTGTTTTTACAGTAAGATATAAATTCAGTCTTATCTACGACATTATCATCATTTACGTCGACAAATGCATGCGTCGGTGGAGGTGGAGATGGGGGTGGAGATGGGGGCGGAGATGGCGGCGGAGATGGAGGAGGCGAGGGAGGGGGCGACGGTGGCGGAGGAGAAGGCGGAGGCGGAGAAGGTGGTGGCGGAGGAGAAGGTGGAGGCGGAGAAGGTGGAGGTGGTGACGGAGGAGGAGGTGGAGGAGAAGGAGGAGGAGGTGGATTGGGCAACGCTTCAAACCTAATACCCGTGAGCGACAACCACCCGTGATGAGCACCGCCCGCAATCCAATGTATTTGTCCGTTTGGAAGTACATCCACGCGACTCGTGTATTGATGGTTGTTCAAGTTAAAAATCAAACGCTTCATTGGTCTGCATATTTCC
>Ga0209335_10006132_pt1 | contig 10820 bp, 14 predicted proteins | sample COG_09_FD_184753 | JGI IMG/M metagenome (GOLD analysis project Ga0209335, IMG submission 184753) | Pelagic Microbial community sample from North Sea - COGITO 998_met_09 (SPAdes) (version 2) | ecosystem: Environmental > Aquatic > Marine > Neritic zone/Coastal water | place: Helgoland, sampling...
GTCGCCAAGATATTGGTCATAACCCATTGTGACGGTGTCCGGTGCGCTCGAGCGATCACCAATTTTTACATGTTCGAGTAAGACAAGGTTTTCTGGTGTGTCCCGTGCCGCCATCAGAGACGCCAAGCGGGTTTGGGGATGCTCGGGCCCGAGGGACGCGGTGCCTTCGAGTACAGCTTCACCGGTTTTTTTGACGGCCCAGATCTTGGTGATATGGGCATGGGCTGCTGGTCGTTCGACGAAAGCTTGGACGGCTTCGCCCTCGACCACCACATTCTTAAAATGTGAGCTGATGCAGCCGGACTCGAACCAGCGGTCGCCCCAGATCCGATGCAAAAGCGGATCGAACTGGGAAAAATGGGTTGGGCCTTCAATGGGCGCGCCGCTAAACCCCAGCGCCTGAGCTTGATCCTCATCATGAATCGATAAATGGCCGCCGTATTCTTGTTCCGCCAGCATTTGTATAGGGAAGCGAAACGGGCCGATTAAAATGCCGTCCTGTTCTTGAATGTCGGTCTCGAAGGGTGTTTGGGTCATCATGCGCTCTAACTTGGTTTGAAGGTCTAGCTTAGGTTCGGGCGCCTGAAGTTTTCAAGCGCTATCTTTTGCAAGGTGACTACGCTGCCAAGTCAGGAAGGGGCCTGCAAGGCAAGCCTGCATTAAGGCTCCGCGTACCAAGTATTGTCAGAATGCTGTTTCATCCAGAAGTAGGAATGCCAGTAAAAGCGTCCGGGTTGATCACTCATCTGGGTGCAGTTATAGCGCGCTCGTCCAGCTGGTAGGGGCGCGCTTGCCTGAATCAAAATGCCGCCGTGTTGGGATTCGGGCGTGATGGCCCCGTTCGGCCCAAAACAGTTCAAACCGCGGGCATTGAGAAGGCCCAAGGCGGTCGCATTGATCATGGGCTTTGTTTCAAGCCCGGTCAGGATGGGATTGTGCAATGCCGGCACACCCGGAAAGGCGCGGGTCAATACCTTGGTTTTAAAACTGCCGAGATCCGCGTAGGGCCCGCCCATCGGGAATCGTGGGATGACCAGCGGGGCGGGCCGTGACACAGCGCCACTGTGTTGGCCAAAGATCAAAAAGCCAGCAGCCAGCAGCTGGTTCACAAGCAACGGATGGTATTCGCCGTAGGGCAAGGCGTAGTGTTTTGGCGCGAAGTTCAGACGCGTTTCAAGGATTTCCTGAGCCCGTAGGGTGTCTTGCAAGAATTCCTCCGACCAGGCTTTAAGGCTTTTGCTGGTCGGTTTTCTCGCCCAGTGCTGATGGCCTGTGCTGTGATTCGCGATCTCGCCGCCTGCAGCCTTCATGGCGTTCAACTCATCCCAAGTCAGGTAGCGCCCACCGGATTTGCCAACAAGGTCCGTGGCCACGAAAATGGTGAAGGGCCAGCCTCTGGCGCGCAGTAAGGGGAAGGCCTCGGTAAAAATACTACGATAGGCGTCATCAAAGGTAATTGCGACTTCCAGCGCGTTTGCGCTGCCATCACCTTCGTTTTGTTGTGAGAAATGCTCGCTGAGCGAAACAATTTTAAAACCAGACTGAGCCAAGTGCTCAAGATGCGCCGCGAAGACTTCGGGCTTAGTACTGGTCGAAAACGGGGTGTCATCCGCAATATGGTGATACTGCAAGATCACCAGGGCATGGGCCGAGTTGTGTAGCAGCGTGAATAGGAAAACCAAGATAAGCAAAAAGCGATCGGTGGTAATCATTTCAGATCAGTTCTCCTCGGTGTTAAACTTTGCGCGGAAAATTCTAGAGTACTCTGTTATGCCCGATCAGTCTCCCGAAGCCAAAGCCAAGCGCGAGGGCATAAAACTCGAGAAACGATTGCGCCGAGAGGTTGGGCGCGCCATCGGTGATTTCAACATGATCGAGGCGGGCGACAAGGTGATGGTGTGCTTATCGGGTGGTAAAGATTCCTACGCAATGCTCGATCTTTTGATGACACTGAAGACCCGAGCGCCCATCGATTTTGACCTGGTGGCGGTGAACCTAGACCAAAAGCAACCGGGGTTCCCCGAAACGGTGTTACCCAATTATTTGGCGGGCCTTGGCATTGATTTCCACATTTTAGAAGAAGATACCTATTCTTTGGTCACTGAAATGGTGCCCGAAGGCAAGACCTATTGCGGCTGGTGCAGTCGTTTCCGCCGCGGGATCCTATATCGTTATGCCAAAGAGCAAGGGTTTACCAAGATCGCCCTCGGTCATCACCGTGATGACCTGATTGAGACCCTGTTTCTCAACTTGTTCCATGGTGGAAAACTAAAGTCCATGCCGCCGAAATTATTGTCCGATGATGGCGGTAATGTGGTGATTCGGCCCCTGGCTTATTGTCGAGAAAAAGATTTGATGGCTTACGCGGACTTGCGCGCCTTCCCAATCATTCCCTGCAACCTGTGCGGGTCTCAGGATAATTTGCAGCGGCAAGTGATTAAGGAAATGCTCTTGACTTGGGATAAACAGTTTCCGGGTCGAATCGAGACCATCTTCCGCGCTTTGAGCAGCGTTGCGCCGTCACAACTGCTAGACCGATCGTTGTTTAATTTCGAAGACCTCAGTGCTAAGCCGCAGCGGTTGTTAGATCTTGTTAACCTTTCTTAGTATGACTGGACGGTTGCAGGCCTCGATCACACCCGGTGATCAAAGTCCCGCCACAGGACAAGGTTAATACGCAGAATGTATATACCGTTTGAATCGCTCAGTGCAGAAGCCCAACGGGGCCTAATCGAAGCTTTTGTGCTCCGAGAAGGCACCGACTATGGTCAGGTTGACTACAGTTTTGAGGAAAAATGCCGGATGGTGCGAACGCAATTAGCAACGGGCAAAGCTTTGATTGAATTTGACCCGGAGAGTGAAACGGCGTTAATTGTTTCGGTTGACGCTGTGACCGAAAAAAAATCAGTGCATCGCTTCAAGGATGGTGATCCGCTCTGAGCTCTCGAGCAGCGGACTAATTTCAGTCAGTACTTGGCGGCGTTCGTCAGAGGTGTACCAGGCCTGCCAATCGCTCAGACGGTCCCATTTCGACAGGATGACTCGTCGGTGAGAATTCTCTGTTTCCTTTAACGATTCACCGCCCAAACAACCGGGCGCCTGGTTGACCGAATGAATCACACGACGGATGGTGCAATCGTAGTAATGCGCGAGCCCTTCAGCGATCTGACGTTCGATTAATACTTTGATCATGATGGCTCCTAATCGTAAGCGCGCGATTATACTGATCAAGCGGCTCGACTCAACCTTTGTGTCATAATGGCAAGGTCGGGTTCAAAGAGGTGATGGATGGACGCAGATTACGAATTAGATGCCTTGGGGTTGCGCTGCCCTGAGCCGCTCATGCTTTTGAGAAATAAAGTTCGAGAGATGAACCAAGGTGAGGTCATTAAAGTGCTCGCAACCGATCCCTCAACCAGCTGGGATTTCGAAAACTTTTGCCGATTTATGAACCATGAAATGCTCGACAAAACCGAAAGTGAATCGGGCTATCAGTATTGGATTAAAAAGGGATGAGCCAGGGTTTGTTGGCAGATTGCTATTTTGCCTATGGTAGCAATATGGATGTTGAGCGGGTGCAGCAGCGCGGTATGGCGTTCGTTCGGCGGTGCGCCGGTCGGCTAGTAGGACATCGTTTGGTATTTAATAAGCGTGCCAAAGGGGCGCAGGGGGTTGCGCATGCCAACATTGAGCCCTGGCCTACAGGCACGGTGGAGGGTGTGCTCTATGTGCTGGCTGCGCCCGAGAATATTCTCCAAATGGATCCTTATGAAGGGTACCCCATCCGTTATAATCGCAGCATTATGTCGATTGAAACCAAGACAGGTTTTGCTGCAGCTTGGGTTTATGAGGCGAACCCGCAGTTTATTGAAACGGGTTGCAAGCCGACACAAAGCTACTTAAACCACTTGTTAGCGGGCGCAGAGTATTTGTCGGGCCCATATTTTGCGGGCCTCGCCGCGACACCCGTTGCAGAGTTGGGATCTTGAAGGCCCCAATGCCCGTCAGTCGGATCATCCAGGTCTTTAACGAGAGTCTAGGCGCGCGTTATTGCGTGCACTTGAAAGGGGGTGGCGCTGAACCGTTTTATCGCGCAGCGAAGGCGGGCGCCTGGGCAGTCATTGTTTTTCGGGCAGACTACAGCGCCAGTGCGCTCCATGAAGTTGCTCATTGGTGCTTGGCAGGCCCCCAGCGCCGGCAAATGGATGACTACGGGTACTGGTACTTACCGTCCCGAACTGCAACCCAGCAAGCGGCTTTTGAGGCGGTCGAAGCCAGGCCGCAAGCCCTAGAAGCGCTTTTTGCTGAAGCAGCCGGGGTCGATTTTCGGGTGAGCTCAGATGATGTTGCACGCTTACCCAGCAGCGCGTTTAAAGCTCGCGTCGCGGAAGAGCGTCGCTTGATCCGAATGCGACTTCCGGCCCGAGCAAGCTATTTTCTGGCGGCCTTGAAGGACGCCAATTTGGTGAACGCGCAGGTCGGCTCGCAGAGGATTGCCGAACCTCAAGCGCAGAATGCCTAGGACCGTTTAAACCGATGAAACAGTTTGAACCGATGAAACAGTTTGAACCGATGAAACAGTTTGAACCGATGAAACAGTTTGAACCGATAAACAGTTTGAACCCAAAAATGGTTTGAAGAACTAATCGCGTTAACGACAAGAGGAGAATGGGCATGAGCTTTCCAGGAACCATGATGGTGCAAACTGGGTTCGACCCAGCAGAGGATCACATCGGGCCATTTTACTTTGAACCTAAGGGCAGCGCGGCTTTTGGGTGCTATGGCTTTGAGCTTAAAGCGAAGCATTGCAACGCGATGGGGTCGGTACATGGCGGCGTTTTAATGACGTTTGCAGATTTCGCGTTGTGTATGGCAGCGACCGATCATTACGAAACCGAAACCTGTGTGACCGTCAGTTTTTCTTGTGAGTTTCTTCGAGGTGCTGAACTCGGCCAGGTCATAACTTGTCAGCCCAGGATTAATCGCAAAACCGGTTCGCTGGTCTTTGTTTCCGGCGAGTGCATGGTTGCGGGCGAACCGTGCTTCAGCTTTAGCTCCGTTGTGAAGCGACTTAGTCTGGACCGGCTTCGTTAATGCAAAGCAGCGCGCAGAAACTGCGTATTGGGTTGCTGATGAATCCCTGCGCGGGTATTGGTGGACCGGCAGGGTTGAAGGGCAGTGACGGGGTTGAGGTTCAGGCACTTGCCCGGGACCAGGGTATCGAAAGTCAGGTCTGTCGCCGAGTGGTGATGGCGTTATCGCCCTTGCAACATCAGCTCAGAGACATTCATTGGGTGACCTGTAGCGGGGCGATGGGCGAGCAAGCACTCCTAGAATTAGGGGTGGGCGAAAGCGAGATTGTATATGCCACCCCGGCTGAAACCCAGAGTGAGGATACAAAGCGCGCAACCCGGGCGCTGCAGGCCGCAAAAGTTGATGTACTGCTCTTTGCTGGCGGGGACGGCACCGCGCGGGATGTGCTGGATGCTGCGGATGCAGATCAATGCATTTTGGGCATTCCGTGTGGCGTCAAAATGCATTCCGGCGTATTTGCCAATCATCCGCTTGCGGTAACGGAAATACTGCGCGATCTGCTCGCCGGCAAACTGTTGTCCGCCATGGTCGGTGAAGTCCGCGATATTGATGAGGCGGCCTTTCGGCAGGGCCGGGTGATGGCAAAATTTTATGGCGAGTTACAGATTCCCGCGGCATTAAGCTACATTCAAAGCACCAAAGTCGGAGGGCGTGAGTCAGAAGGATTGGCGCAACAAGAGATTGCGGCCGACTTTGTGGCGTCAATGCTGCCGGATACCATCTACTTTATGGGCAGCGGCCAAACGGTTGCGGCCATTATGGCAACCCTTGGGCTCGCCAATACGTTGTTGGGCGTTGACGTCATCCGTAACCATGAAGTGTTACAACACGACGTGACGTCATTGGATTTGCTGAAATGGACAACGCAGGGTCCTTGCCGGATTGTGGTGACGGTAATTGGCGGACAAGGTCATGTGTTTGGTCGGGGTAATCAGCAGTTCAGTCCAAAGGTTATCCGGGCGGTTGGTCTGCCCGCTATCGAGGTGGTGGCCACCAAGACCAAGCTCGAAGGCTTGGCGAGCGCTTTTGTCGTTGTTGATACGGGTGATCGAGATCTGGATGTGGCGCTGTCGGGTGTCCGTCGAATCCGAACAGGCTATCACGATGCCGTTTTGATGCGTTGGGGCACGCCGGGTTGATTCGGCTTGCCTGGGTGCACAATGAGCTGTTAATCCGCGTAGAACCAACCATGGGTCTTTGGAATGGTTCAGTCGCACAGTGGCGCGGTATGATTCACGAGGGCCTGTTCGAAATAATGCACACAAAGGACACTCAATGATGAAACAAAGGTTACTGGTCAGGGCAAAGCAGTTTTTCGTGATCCCATTCGGTTGTTTGCTGTGGAGCGCGCAAGGCTTGGCAGACTCGGCTTACCAATTGGATCTTAAGACCGCTGTGATCGGTGTGACTTCAACCAAAAACGACCTAATTAAGGAACGCCACGAAATTAAATTTAAATCGGGCTCTGTGTCGAGCACTGGGGAGGTGGCGTTAGTGGTTGACCTTCGCACGACCGAAACCAACATTCCGATTCGAAATGAACGCATGCTGCAGCATTTGTTTTCACAAAGCCCGCTGGCAACGGTCTCTGCCCAGTTGCCACCTGAAGTGTTTGCCAAGGCGCGGGCCGGCAAGGCGATTTCCGAGCCTGTCGTTGTGACCTTGGTGGCCAATGGGGTCTCTCAAACACGGTCGATCGAGATGGCCCTTGCGCGAGATGCCATGGGCGACCTGGTGGTATCGGGTCAGGCCGAGATTGATGTCAGCGAGTTCGGTTATGGCCCGGGCATCGAAACCCTACGCAGCTTGGCCGGGTTACTTTCGATCAGTACCCTGGTGCCGGTCGATTTTGTATTGCCCTTTAATGACTGACCATCTAATTGAAAACCAACGGTTTTGGGACGCTTATGCGCCCGAATGGGTCGAGCGCGGGGCGGCGGCATGGCGCGCTGATCGGCCCTACTGGGGAATTTGGGAGACGCCAGAAGCTGAGCTGCAGCTCATTCCGAGTGGGCTTGCAGGCGGGTCAGTGGTTGAGCTGGGCTGTGGAACCGGTTACGTCTCGCGCTGGTTTGAGCAACGCGGGGCGGCTGTCACGGCCATTGATTTATCGTCTCAACAATTGGCCACGGCGCAGCGGTTTGCGGCGCAGTTTCAATCGAAGATTACCTTTATTCAAAGCAATGCCGAAGCCACGCCGTTACCAAATCATTGTGCAGATATTGTAGTCAGTGAGTATGGTGCTGCAATTTGGTGCGATCCACTCCGATGGATTCCGGAGGCGGCAAGACTCTTGGTGCCTGGTGGGCGGTTAATTTTTCTCGGGCATTCGCCCTGGGCCATGGTGTGTACGGACGATGACGGTGAGACCGTGACAAATGCAACGATGCGCAGCTACTTTGATCTGCACCGAATGGATTGGACCGAGGCCGCCATCGATCCGGGCGGTATTGAGTTTAATTTACCACTGTCGAAATGGTTTCGATTGTTCAAGGAACAAGGGTTTCGCGTTGATGATTATTTGGAGATACAGGCGCCGGCCGTCATGGCGCCGGACCGCTTCTCAATAGCTTGGGCGTGGGCAAGGGCGTATCCGTCCGAGCAGGTTTTTAAGCTAACCAAATTGTGATGTTGCGGCCAAATCATAAGAAAAGCGCGATCGGCGCGGATCCAGTATGGAATTAACTTTCACCCCGCGGCATCGCGGCCCGCACCTCCGGGGCAAACCCGCTGGCAACCCATTCCCCTTGGGCGCTATTCCAGTGCGAAAAATAGCGCCGAAGCATTGGATCTGGATGTTCAATTAAACGCTGCGGAATAAGGTTCCAGTCAGTAAGAGACGGGCTAGGCGCTCGGATGTAACGCGACGTGGTGGGCAAACTGCTCCTTAAAAACCCGCCTCTGGCGTGATATTGGTGCCAGGTTCGGCGCCCTTCGCGACCATTGCCATCAAGCCTGGTGTGGAATAACGCGGTGTCGTAAAGGATGCAGGTGCCGGCTGGGCCATGGATGGGTTGCTCAACGTAATCCGGGCCCATCGCTTCATAAGCTTCTCGCAGGGATTCAAACCGATGACTACCGGGTACGACACAAAAAGCAGGGCTCAGGGCGGTGACAGGCGTTAAATAGTGAATGCTGCAAAGATAATCGCAAGGCAAGTAGGGCGAGCGCAGATGACGATCGGGCAACACGGCATCGTGGTGAAAGTTCATCGTACCCAGGCCCGCGTTCAACGGTGTTTCTCGGAAATTAAACTCGCTCCATCGCACGTGCTCAGCGCCGCCCAAAAGCGCAGCGATCAAAGAAAAACTGCCAGGATGCTGCAGATACTGATCGAGTTCGGGGAAGTCGAGTAAGGGCTGGCTCAAAATCAAGCCTTGGTTTCGATGATGTGGTTTGCGTCGCGCACCCAATCCCCATAAGTCCGGCCGTTGTTGCTGACTATCGTCAAAAAACTGATTTAAAGCCTTAATTTCTTGGTTCTTAAGAGCGTGCTCGAGGACGACGAAACCCCATCGTTCAAAATGTTCGGTCGCGCGCGTAAATTGGGTGTTCAAATCAAACTGAAGGGCCGGGGTCGTACTCAAGCGACCAAACCCCTGAGCGGCGAGATCCGGGTCGCCGGCTTGATTTTGCTGTGGTGTCAACGAAATTGGCATGGTTAAATGTGGCGTGAAACGAGGGTCTCGTCAAGGTCAAAAAGTCTGGATAAAAGATAGCGTCAGGCTCCAGAGCTTGAGCCAGAACGGAATGGTAAGTGCTGTCAAACAATACCGCTGGCTCGATGGGCTTTCAGATTTGGAATAAGAATGTCAGGGAACAGATGATTAAACGGCTTAGAAAACGGTTATCGAAGCAGTCTCTTCTGCTGTTCTTCTTTATCGCCTTTGCGCCGGTCAGCTTTGGGGAAGTGAGTCATGTCAGTGCAGGAAACAATTACACCTGCGTTATCGATGACGGTGCCGTTGAGTGCGGCGGTGAAAACACGGTGGGTCAGCTTGATGTGCCACTGCTGAGTGGTGCCCGAGAATTAAGCGCCGGGGCCCGCGGTACCGTGTGCGCGATTTCAGACGCAGGCTTAAGTTGCTGGGGACGGCAATCAGATGGACTGTTGGACATTCCGAAACTGGTAAACCCGGTTAAGGTCTCGGTTGGCAGCCGGCATGCCTGCGCCTTGGACGATGACGGGGTGCGTTGCTGGGGTTTGAACGATTATGGTCAGGTTAACGTGCCAAACCTTGGAAACGTTACGGCCCTTGCGGCGGGCGATGACTTCACTTGCGCGCTATCCGGTGGAAGCCTGCGGTGTTGGGGCGCCGATCATGATGGCACGCTTGATCCTCCGGCGTTTAAGGGCTTAGAGATCTTGCGGTTGAGTACGCATGCCTGCGCAGCAAGCCGTGAAGGTTTGATCTGCTGGGGGCCTAATGATTTTGGCGAAAGCATCGCGCCGCCGTTTACCGAGATTTCAGATATTGGGGTTGGCGGCCTGCATACCTGTGCGATCACGTCAGGAAAGGTAAAGTGTTGGGGATTTGGCAACCAAGATCAATTGTTGGTGCCAGACATCAAAAACCCCAGAATGTTAGCCTTAGGCAGTGGCCATAGCTGCGCTGTGGGGGATGATGGCTTGGTCTGTTGGGGTCGCAAGCGCAGTTATTTGAATGACGACGATGAGATGGCTTTTGTAGGCGGTATGGTTGAGCCAGATCGACCTGAAACAGTGAGCTTGTATGATTATTTCAAACGGCCACGCCCGGTGCTGATTGAGGAAAAAGGGCCGTTGGATTATGTAGAGGATCTTCCAGTGCTGCGCGCTGCGACGCAAAGCGGGGTCGTCATCAGCACAGGCAGTACGCACAGTTGCCATTTAAAAACAGGTGTTGTTGAGTGCTTTGGTGATAATGATGCGGGCCAAACGGCGGTGCCCGTCTTGACCAATCCGCGGCAGGTCAGCACGGGTTTCGATTTTAGTTGTGCTATCGCTGATGAAGGGGTGGTTTGTTGGGGTGATAATTCGCGTAACCAAGCCAGTGCGCCGTTCACCATCAATCCAATTCAAATTGCAACCGGTGGTCGACATGCTTGCTTGTTGGATGGCGCAACGGTGGATTGTTGGGGTTGGAACTTTAATGGGCAAACGGATGTGCCACCAACGTTACGTAACCCACGGCAGGTCACAGCAGGCCTTTATCACAGCTGCGCGCTGGATGATGACGGGGTGCACTGCTGGGGGTCCAATGCGTACGGGCAAACAGACGTCCCAGAGCTTCTGAATCCCAAATATCTCAGCAGTGGATTGGGCAACCATAATTGTGTCGTCGATGATACCGGGGTCGTTTGTTGGGGCGATGATGAGCACGGCCAAGCGCAGGCGCTGCCGTTGGTGCGTCCAACCGATGTCAGCGTTGGCTATGAACATACTTGCGCGTTGGATGACTCAGGCGTTCAGTGCTGGGGCAAGAATTCCCAAGGTCAGTTGGATGTGCCTGTGTTGGACAATCCAAAACAGGTCAGTGTTGGTGGTAATTATAGCTGCGCCGAAGATGCAACAGGTTTGGTTTGCTGGGGCTATATGGGATTGGAAGCGGTCCAAGTGCCAGAAAATTTCTAGTTCTTCGAAGGTGCCTAAGGCGGCTGGCATGCGTTAAAGCGGACTGCGATGGCGCAGATCGTCTCCTTGGTGGCAGATGCGGATTACTCAGTTGTCTCGCCATGCGAGAGGG
>Ga0209335_10006133_pt1 | contig 10820 bp, 5 predicted proteins | sample COG_09_FD_184753 | JGI IMG/M metagenome (GOLD analysis project Ga0209335, IMG submission 184753) | Pelagic Microbial community sample from North Sea - COGITO 998_met_09 (SPAdes) (version 2) | ecosystem: Environmental > Aquatic > Marine > Neritic zone/Coastal water | place: Helgoland, sampling...
TTCATTTTCTTTTGCTAATTTTTCTTTTTCATCATCTGTTTTTAATTTTATATCATTATTAAAAATATCAATACGATTTAATATTTCTTGTTTATCATAATAATGTAAATAAACGACATTATATTTATTAAAATACTTTAATAAATTATTATTACTAAAAAATTTTAAATATTTGTATCTTACAAATTTATAGGTTAAAAATATAACATATTCTGATTGTAATAATTTTTGTATATGTTTTTTATAATATGTGTCAGACCCTTTACAATCTTCGTATTTGTCTACCTTCATGTAAATTAGACTAGTATTGATATATAATAATTGTTTTGAATATACTTTATTAGATTATATTACACTAATAACTAATATATACTAATATATACTAATATATATTTATATATTATGAAAAAAAATAAAAATATATATAAACAATCATCATTAGCAATCATAATTAGTAATTGTTTTATCTAAATCACTATAAGACATTCTTTGTTTTCCTAGTCTGACACTAAAACAATACCAATTTGTAATAGGTTGTAATAATTTCCATATTTGGTCTAATGAATAAATCCAATGATGTCTAGTAGTATCTAATAATGGTAAAGCCCAATTATATAAATCAATCATTATATCATACATACTTTCATTAATGATATATCCAGAGGTTGTTTGTGCTTCTAGAACATTATGTAAAAATGTATTTTCATTATTTTTTTTAAATTTAATTAAATTATAACTTATCATACATATATCAAAAGTAATAGTTGAGTTAAATAATAAATCTATTTGTTCTTCAAATGTATCTTTAGAAACTGTAAAAGTAAAATCATCTTCTAAAATTAATATATTTTTATAATTTTTTGCCTTAGCCATCTTTATGATTTCTAAATGAGATTGTGTGCAACCAATGATACCATAATCTGGTCTACTAATAGCATTAAATCTTTCATACTCTATATTAAAACTATTTAATTCATTCTCTATTTCTTCTTTTCTATCTGTTCGTGATTCTAAATTTACGTAAATTACTTTATCAACATACTTATTTATAAGACTTGTATTATTAATCTTAATAACTTCTGTATTATTAATGTTATCTTTTAAAGTAAAATCAAAATAGTTTTCAGGTATAGTTAGAATACTATTATTATGGTCTGCTTGATAACTATCTATAGTCCAACAACACTTTAATTCTAACCAACACCACATATTAACTTCCCACGCAATTATATTAGTATCAGTATGTTGTATAAACTTAGGTAATTCGTGTAACATTAAAAAATGCATCTTTTCTAAAGCAGTTTTAGTTCCTATAAAGAACCCTCCACAAAATCTCCACACTATATGTGTTGTTAAAATATTAAAATAAGTTTGTGATTTTTCTTTAGAAAAACAAGTAGGAAATAGTAATTGATTAGATGATTGATTAGATAATTGATTATTTGTTTTTAATTGTGTAGTAGCATAAGTATATAATTGTTTTAATACAATATCGGTATCAGTTAAAATATGACATATACTAAAATCAATCCACGAAAAATGTTCTGTATTAAAAGGATTACTTACGATTGTTTTATAAACAAATTCAGTTTTTGCATTTTGTAAAATCATATAATTTAATGTATCCTTTTCATAATTACGATTAATGGGTAATTCTGGATTTAACTCTTTTATTATTTTATATGTTTCTAAGTCTTCTAAATTTATAATCGGCATTAATTTAACATTTTCAAATTCAGTGTCAAGTTCTTTTCCAATGTTTTCATAGGTAGATGAAACATAAAGACATATAGCAATACCACTTTTAGCAAGAGTTTTAAAATGATTTATTCTTACTTCTGGTGATTTATCTTTACTACGGTCTTCATTTAAATCAATAAATGCTGTTGTAAAAGTAATAGTAGGTTCTGGCATACTTTATTATTTTAGTAAAATAGTATTTACTATTTTTATTATTTTATAATTTATAATAGGTTAAACATTTTTAAGTTTAATATTTTTATAATTAAACTATTTAATATATAAATTAAATAAAATAAAATAAATATAGATATAAAAGTAATATGATTGTTTTAGCCTGTTGTATTAGTATATTTATTACTTTTATATCTATATTTATATTATTAACCTATTATTTTATAAAACAAAGAACACTATGGAATGAATTATTTAATATAAATACAATAATAGAATCAATAATGGAAATGTTTGTATGTCCAGAACATTTTATACTATATATACCTGGAATAGTATTAGAAACAACAGAATGTATTAAGAAAACACATAGAAATAATGAAACAGAATTAAAAATAAAATTAATATTAACTAAAATAAATAAATGTATAAATAAAATAGAATTAATTGAACATGATAATGATAATGATAATGATAATGATAATGATAATGATAATGATAATGATAATGAAATTAAAACTATAAAATGGGTATTACAAGGCACAATGGTAAATTATAACTCTATGTTTAAAGAAACAGCAACTTTTTATAATAAAGTATCTGGAAGCTATATACTATTAAATAAGAATTCAGAAAATAATAATAATAATAATAATAATAAAACTAAAAATAATAATAAAAATAATAATAATTTAATTACATTAGAAACATTAACAATTATAGAAAATAATATAGAACATTGTGATACTATTTTAAATTTATTAGAATTAATATCTTTAAATGATTATGAAACACTTCTATTAAAAGAAAATAATTATATTCTATGTTTACTAAGTAAATTATTAGAAAGTATAAGAATGTATAAAATAAAAATGTATAAAATTCTATAAAATGTGTAAAAGAATTAATTGTATTGTGTAAACAATAGTTTAAGCAAACAAAAAAATAGGTTAGTTACTATTTTGAAGGTTTAAAAAACTAATTATTAAAATAATAAAAATAATATATGAGTAAATAAATTTAGTTTTTAAGTTATATTTGATATGTTTATAAAAAAAATAGACTTTGTGTAAAGTTGTAAAAATTGTGTAAAATATATATAAAAAATACGTATTTTTACACTATTTTTTATATGTATTTACACTTGTCAAGTAATAATGTTTTATAAATATTAGTTTTGTAATTTTTAAATTTTAAATGTTTTATAATTTATTTTTAATTTAGTTAAAAAAATTATAAAAAATTATTTTTTATAAAACTTCTCTCTCTCAAAAAATAGATTGTAATAATTTTAAAGTTACAATATTATATAATAATTTGCCACTCAAATCATAAGTGTAAATCTGCACACCTGACTATTTTTTTAACTATATTATTTTTGATATAACCTCATTTTTATTAGTTTATCACTTAAATCATAAGTGTAGTTATATTATAGTATTATACTGACTATACTTTTTATTATTTTATATGTAATATAAATATATTTTTATAATTTTATAAAATTGTAAAAATATAGTTAATGAAAATATATTTCATGAAAATATATTTCATGAAAATATATTTAATTAAAATTATTTTTTATGAAAACTTCCCTCTCTAAAAAATTTTATATACACTAATAAAATTTTACATTAATATTATTAGTATATACAGTCAAATCATAAGTGTAAAGTAGTATAGATGAATAATCGTAAAACTATAAGATACACTACTATTATATATATTATAACTTAAATTACAAAGTGTATAAAGTAAAATATACTATATGTATTGTAATTATTAATAAAAAATATATAAATTTAAATTTAAAGAAAAATATATTTATATATATATAAAGAGCAACTATATATTATAATATTATTTATAAATCAAAGAATAAAGATGTGTAATAGAACTTGTCCAAAATGTAAATTAAAATTTAAATATCCTAGTGTGTTAAGATTACATGTTAAAAGTGCATTTCATTGTTTAACAAGTGAAGAAGATATAGAAAAATATATTACTGAAAATACAGTTCCTAAAGAAATTATTAGTACTACTATTATAAAATGTTCTAACTGTGAATTAATATTTACAAAAATGGCATCATTAACTCGTCATAATAAAGAATCTAAATGTGCAAAAAAAATAAAAGAAAATGAATCAAAAAAAACTAATGAAGAATATATTAATCAAATAAAACATTTAGACCCTAAGTTAGCAAAAAAAATAGAGAAATTATTTAAAAAAGAAAAAGAGAAAGAGAAAGAGAAAGAAACTAAGATTGAATTAATAAACAATACAACAAATAATATAACAAACATAGAAAATCAAAATACTATTAATAATATTATAAATAATACAAACAATACAATAAATATATTACAAATAAATCCATTTGGTTTAGAAGATGTAAGAGAAATACCAGTTAGTGAAATGATAATGATATTAAATTCAGGAGATAATGCGGGTTTACATATTATAAAAGCAATATATAGTAAGATTGAAAATAAAAATTTTTATAAACCAAATATTTCTAGGTCAGAAATAGCTTGTTTAAATGAAGATTTTCAACTCACAATATATAAAACTCGTGAATTTGCTGATGCTTTATTTGATAGATGTTTAGCATTATTACATCATATGTTATATATTTGTAAAAATGAAATTACATTAAATAATATAAGGTCTATATATGAAAATATTGAAAATATTGAAACTACTATGAGAACTGAAATATATGAAAAAAAATTACAAAATATTATAGAAGCAGAGGTTCGTAATTATAATTTAGAGACTAAAAATAAGATAAGTAAATATATTAAAGATATTAAAGAACTACCAGATATTCATACCATTGCAAAGAATAAAATTAAAAAAATTAAAAAATTAACTCTAAATAGTAATAATGAATATAAAATTACGTTTAGTGATAAAGAAATTAATGAGTTAATAGGTGAACCCAAACGTGCATTAGGATTAACAGAAGAGGATATACAAATAGATATGAGATTAAATCGTTATGAAGATACTAAATTTTATAAATATTGGAAAGATAGAATTATTTTAGAAAAAAATATTATAAATGAAAATAATTATAAAAATGGTAGAATACAATTAGGTGATATTATAAATACAAACAAGAAAATAAATGCAATAGAACAAATGTTATATATAATTAAATATAGGTATGAAAATACTAAACCTGGTGACTATATTAACTTAGATGTAGGTGAACGATTTTCTATTATATAATATTTCACTTAAAATAATATATCACTTAAATTATATATCACTTAAAATAATATATCAATTAAATTATGTATAAATACACTACACATAATAGTAATACTCAAATATGCTTGTGTTTGTAGTGTATATGTATGTAATATTACACTATAAGAAGTCTTCCAACCCGATTGTCTGCGTAAGTTTATAGTATATTTATTTATTATTGTTTTTATATTTTTAGTTAGTTATAAGAATATATTAGTGTATTAGTATATTAGTTTAGTAATATATAATTATAGTTTATATATATTAAATTATAAATATAAAATAATAATAAAAGTAAAATACATATAAAATACATATAAAATACATATAAAATATTAAAAAATATAGTCATTATAGTATTATAATAGAACTACACTTATGATTTGAGTGGTAAAATGTAAAATATGTCTTATATACAAAATAGAATATCATGAAAAAGTAATAGTATTTACTGTTTTGCACTTATGATTTGAGTTGTAAATAAATGTATAATAGTATAAAATAATAATTACTACAATTTTTTTTTTGAGAGAGAGAAGTTTTCCAAAAAAAAATTTTAAAAAATAATAAAACAAAAACAAAAACAAAAACATAATAAAAATCAATATATTCTATAAACTATATTTCTTATCTAACTTCATCACCTTATATCTTCGTATCCAATCCTCATTTTTTTCTTTCATATAACTTTCAATATGTTTTTGATACTCTTTTCCTAATTCATCACTATTATCTACATAATAGATAATTCTTTCAATAGAATTTACATAATTAGATGCTAATCTTTCACAAATGTTTTGAACTTGAATAACAAATTCTTCTGGATAAGTATCATTAAATAAGTCATATTCTTCTTTATTAAACTTACTACCAACACCATTATCTTCAAACATAGGTATTAAATTTAATAATTTATCTAATATAGTTTGTTCTGTTCCTAAATAACCTTTACCTATAATATAAAATTCACGCGATTGGCTATTTTGTATAGGTTTAAAAAAATACATTTCTTTAAAATTTCTATAAGTCATATAAATTAAATTCCATAGTAATGGTGTATCAATAGGACTTAATATTTTATAAAGTAATGTTCCATCTTTGGGTAAGGAATATAATAGTGATACATAAGAAGCATAGGCTACTTGTAAATATTTTGAGTCTCCCCAAGGTAATCCACAATCACTTGTCATTAAATTAACATTCATATCTTTAGCCAATTTTGCATAATATTTAATATTTTCTATATTAGTTATATCACCAGTATTATCTATACCAAAATCCCAATGATTAGGATACTTTTTAATAAATCCATAAGTGTCAGCAATTGTATCTTTTTTACTTTTTGATCCTTTTGGATTTAAACTTTGTGCTTTCCATTCATATGAATTATATTGTGTTTTAGTATGTATATAATGATTAATACAACTTATAAATGCTCCTGGTGCTTCACAAATATGAAATGATTTAAAAATACCTTTACGATTGGTAGGAATTAAATCACAATCTGTAAGGAGTTCATACATTTTAATCCAGGCTTGAGAAATATTAAAATTATTTAAACGTTTAGAAAGTGTTAAATGTAATTCTTCTACATTTCTAATATGTTTAATTTTATTTGGTCCTTTGTAAAATCGCAATTTCTCTTTTAATGTATCATATAATTCATTTGGATTTGATTTTGTAAAATCTTTTCTAACATCCATTAACCTACCAACTTGTTCTATTGAATTATTAGATTCGAAAATAGCATCTTCCAAAGACATCATTGTATGTTTTAATTTTTTAGAAGTGTTTTTGGATTTATAGGTAGATTTATGTTTTGATGATTTATGTTTTGATGATTTATGATTAGTTGCGAACAATGAATTAAAAAATGAATTATTAAGTGTATTTTTCATTGTTTTAGTTTTAGTTTTAGTTTTAGTTTTAGTTTTAGTTTTATTACTTGATTTAGTTTTAATTATTGAATGGATATGTTTAGAAATATGTTTAAATTTAGGTGTAAATAATTTAGTTTTACTATGATTAGTATAAAATGGTGTTTTGAATTTATATAATAGTGGTTCGTGTAATCCATATAAATCATGTAAAACTATATGTTTAATTTTATGTAAATACATATTATTTATTAGTGTTTATATTTATATATATATATATATATATTATTAACAAATTAAAAATTAAATGTTAGATAAATATAATAAATATAATAAATATAAAAAATATAAAAACTAAATTTAAAAATAAAAACTAAATTTAAAAATAAAAAATAAAAAATAAAAACTAAAATGAATAAAATCTAAAACCATGTTTCATCCTAAAATAACATAATTTTTCATAATTATAAATATATATCATTCTATTATAAATGAATTATATAGTATGTCATCATTACAAACCGTAGTTTTAACATCTAGTATTATTTATCATCATACACTTATAAATAATTTTCGTAATTATGATATAGGTATTACAAGTAGTGTAATTGGACATCATTTTTATATTTATTCTTATTATTTTTTAAATGATATGAAACCTAGTCTATTTTATTGTTTAGCAATAACATCATATTTTATAGGTTTTAAAAAAAATATTGATTATATGCATGGCTATTTACATATTTTTGGTGTCATTGCGAATATATTATTAAATAATTGTATTATAAATAATTCTATAAATTCATCTCACAAATCGTCATTACTTCTCACTTTTTGAAAGATGAAATAACTATTAAATTTAGCCCATGTCATCATTGCGTTAGATTCTTTTATTTTTTTAGCATTTTCTTTACCCATATAGTTACCGTCAGTAGCATATTTACTTAACATATTACCAGGTTCATCTAATAATCCTTTAAATTCTACTAATTTGAGATTATGTTGTTTTGCTTTTTCTTTTAAATAAGATATACTTACTAAGTTTTCAGTAAAAGATGTAGCAAATGTTTCAAAGAAAACATTGATTTTATTTCCAACGGTAATTTTTTTATAGTCATTATCGTCACCTTCTTTTCTAATATAAAATACACTTTTACCATTAATATCACCATTAATTTCTTTTTGATTACCTAATGATTTAAGTATTTCCATACCATCTAAACAAGTACCAATAAAATAACCTTGGTCGTGTAAATTTTCACTTACATTTCGAAGGAAATTATCCAATGAGGTTTCATCATTCATCATATAGTGAATAGCATACATACACGTTATTAAATCATAACTATCTAATCCAACGCCTTCCATTTTGCGTAATTTAGGTGTATTACCTTTTGCTCTGCCATATAAAACATCTATATAATATTTATTAAGATTATCAAATACACAATCTCCATTAGCAATATTTTTAGTTCCAGTTCCATTAATAAGCATTACTTTTTCAGCAAATTTAGAATATTGAGAATTATTAAATTTTAAACTTGCGTTCATAATACGTGTTGCTGCTCCTTTTGAAGGATTATTAAGATTATGTTCATTAATATCAATACCTAATAAATGATTGACACCATTTTTAATATATTTATCTAAATCGCCAAATTCACCAACTGCTAAATCAAGAACATTAGGTTTTGTATAACCCGATAATGCTCTACTGATTAAATAGTCTTTTACAAAATTATTAAATTTATTTAAAGGTTTAACAGATAAATCTGTTTTGTCTTTAGAACTATAATAATCTTTCATTTTTAATTCTTTTTCAATAAGAACACTATCATTTTTAGTTTGTTGTGTTTTTTTAATAATAGACGTTTTTGATTTATTTGTTAAATGTTCTTTTGTAATAGGATTATTAATTAACATCCACGCTGTATTTGCTGTAAGATACACATTAGGTGCGGTCTTATCAGGTCTAATACGTTCGGGTATCCATCGATGTTCTACTTCTTTATTTAAATCATAAGAACATTCACAAATAATGTTATCTGTAATAATACTACCATCACTACAAATAATATTATCATTTCCATCAACTTCAAAATAAGTTTCACCCATTTGATTATGTTCTTCACCATCATTATCATAATAACCAACAAAAGGTGATGTTGATAAAAATTTAATTTCACTTCCTAAATTAGATAATTTTTTACCTGCATTTATAAGATAAAAATTTAATCTATTGTTATCTTCTTTATTTTTTTTATTATTATGGTAAATATGAGTTAATAAATCAACTTTAATATATTTTTTATCACCAAAATAAGAATATGCTGGTTTAGTAGAAACTATATCTTTAATAATTTTAATCTTAAAATCAATAGTAAGTTGGTCTTGTGATTTCCATTTATAATTATTATTCCATCGTCCAGCAACAAATGGATTTTCAATATAACTATCCATTGTTGTTTGAAATACTGATAAATTATTAGGATGAAAAACAAGTCCATCTGTTTTATAAGGAAATAGATGTCCTACTTCTGAAAAACCACCATATTTAACATTCATTTTATTTAAAATATTTTCACAATTTTCACTCATTAGAGATTGTTTATCTTTTTTTCTTGCGTTTATATAAGATTGTGGCGTATCACCCATCATATATTCTTTTTTATATAATAAAAATGGTAATCTGCTATTTAACTGTATAATATTAGTACCTTCAGTAAAAGCTTTAATACTATTTAAAATAGTATCATATCTACCATCAAGACCACCTTTTTTACTGTATAAGAATGGTTTAATCATCACATTTTCACCTTTATAAATATAAGAATCAAAGATATAAAACTGATTTAACATTTTATCTTCATGAGAACGATTAATATATTCACCATCCAAAATCGTATTCGCAAGAGAAGGTATAATGATTCCAAAATATTTAACTTGTGATGAGCGCGAAACTCCATATGCTTGACCGTTTTCATTGAAAAATAATAAATTACGGTCACCATCTGTTTTATCAGTGACTAAATAATTTATATGTATATTTGTATTGGTTCTTGGATTAGGCATTGATGATGTATCAATATAATTAGAATTATTATGCGATAAATCTATAATATTTGGTCCAAAGAAAATATCTTTGTATCTAAAATTATTAATAATATTATACTTTAATTCAGCAAGTTTTTTAGCTCCACCAATCATTTTAGCATTACTACCGTCACTATCATCACCAACACTACCATCACCACCATCACCACCATCACCACCATCACCAACACTACCATCACCACCATCACTACCAATATTAAAATCACTTTTATGTGATATTGAACCACCATTATGATTTGTAATATTTGAATCATCATCATCTTCAATATCTAAACTACCACTAATGTTTTGTATTCCCCCTTTCATGGTTTCATCTTCTATTTCTTCATTAAAATTAATATCATTATCGTCATTTAATGTATATTGTCTACCACCTTTTTGTTTAGGTATAGATTGTTTAGTTTGTGTCTTTTTTTTTGTATTTTTAAAATTTGTTTCTAACATTTTTTCATTAATGCTATTTTCCACAACTTTAGTAAATTGTTTTTTAACAGAATAAATTTCATCATTACTTAAAATATAAAATGAATTTTGTAAGCATTGTAAAATACTACCAATTTCTTTAAAGAAATTAACAAATTCTGCTTGTATATAGTCTTTACGTAAGCCTATATTTTTAAAATTGGGATTTACATAATGTTTATTTTTAATATATTC
>Ga0209335_10006135_pt1 | contig 10819 bp, 11 predicted proteins | sample COG_09_FD_184753 | JGI IMG/M metagenome (GOLD analysis project Ga0209335, IMG submission 184753) | Pelagic Microbial community sample from North Sea - COGITO 998_met_09 (SPAdes) (version 2) | ecosystem: Environmental > Aquatic > Marine > Neritic zone/Coastal water | place: Helgoland, sampling...
ACAATGGCATCAGCTTTACCCAATCTAATGTAGGTAAATGCATCAATCAAGGCATTTGTAGAAGAAGCGCATGCGGAAACTGTAGAAAAATTTGGACCTCTGAAACCATGATTAATAGATATTTGCCCTGAAGCAATATCGGCAATCATTTTTGGAATAAAGAAAGGGTTAAATCTTGGATTACCGTCACCAGTACTAAAGTTTGCTACTTCATTTTGAAAAGTACCTAATCCACCAATTCCTGATCCCCAAATAACCCCTATACGATCTGCATTAGAATTTTCGATGTTAATACCTGAATCAGCAACCGCTTCATCAGATACAACAACAGCATATTGAGAGAAAGGATCCATTTTACGGGAAGCCTTTCTATCAATAAAATCCAATACATCAAACCCCTTTAATTCACAGGCGAACTGCGTTTTGAATTTTGAAGCGTCAAAGTTTGTAATAGGTGCAGCACCTGATGTACCACTAGCCAAGCCTTCCCAATATTCAGAAACGGTGTTTCCAATAGGGGTAAGGGCTCCTAGTCCAGTTATTACAACTCTCTTAAGCTCCATAAATTTTTTGAAGGGGTGTTAGGGATATGAAAAGACTGATTAAACAGTCTTCTCAATATAAGTTACAGCATCACCTACAGTAGCAATGTTTTCCGCGTGATCGTCCGGAATAGCGATGTTGAATTCTTTTTCAAATTCCATAATTAGCTCAACAGTGTCTAAAGAATCAGCTCCTAGATCGTTTGTGAAGCTTGCTTCGTTTGTTACTTCTGATTCTTCTACTCCTAGTTTATCAACTATGATAGAGATTACTTTACTTTTTACATCTGACATTGTATTCAGTTTTGAGTTTTTAAATTCTGTGCAAAGAAAAATATTTAATTGAAAAGGGCAATGCTTTTTTTTAATCCTTCTCAGGTCAACTAAATCAATGAGTTGCGCCTGAAAACTGCCTTAAAAATCGAACATCGTTTTCAAAATACATCCTCAAATCATTGATTCCGTACTTATTCATCGCTATTCTTTCGATTCCCATTCCAAATGCATATCCGCTATACACTTCGGGGTCAATATTACAATTTTTTAGAACATTAGGGTCTACCATTCCGCATCCCATTATTTCCAACCATCCAGTTCCTTTGGTAATTCTATAGTCACTTTCGTTCTCTAGTCCCCACCAAACGTCAACTTCAGCGCTTGGTTCAGTGAAGGGAAAATAAGAAGGACGTAACCTAATTTTTGTTTTTTCTCCAAAATATTCTCTTGCAAAATAAAGGAGGGTTTGTTTCATATCAGCGAAACTCACATCCTTATCAATGTATAGTCCTTCAATTTGATGAAACATACAATGGGCTCTTGCAGAAATAGCTTCATTTCTAAAAACTCGCCCTGGAGATATAGTTCTAATTGGAGGTTCTTGTCCTTCCATTACACGAACTTGAACTGAAGAAGTGTGAGTTCTAAGTGCAAGCTCTTCATCTGAAAATTTATTTTTCACAAAAAAAGTGTCCTGCATATCTCTAGCTGGATGTTCTTCTGGGAAATTTAAAGCCGTAAAGTTGTGCCAATCATCTTCTACTTCTGGGCCTTCAGACACGGTAAAACCAATTCTTGAAAACACTTCAATAATTTCTTGACGAACCAAACTAATAGGATGTCGAGAGCCTACGGCGGTTTCTTCACCTGGCAAAGTAAGGTCAGAAATGTTGTTCTGATTATCAGTACTTCCTTCTTCTGTTGATGTTTTAAGCTCGGCAATTTTTTCTTCAGCTAAGTTTTTTAGTTGATTTAGTTTTTGACCAAATTCCTTCTTTTTGTCGTTTGGTACATTTCTAAAATCTGCAAAAAGGCCTTTCACTTTTCCTTTTTGTCCTAAATATTTTATACGAAGAGATTCAGCCACTTCAGCAGAGTCTGCCTTTAGTGATTTTACTTCGTTTATAAGATCTTCAACTTTACTGAGCATTTTTCTTTATTGGATTGCAAATGTAATACTCTCTAAATATTTAATGCCAATAGATTCTTGGATTCAATTCATGATCATTTTGAGAACAAGAAGGAGTGTTAGTGTTGGAAGAGTAGAAGAATTATTTTTTTCTGGTAACGGTATAATCAATTAATTTTTCTAGAGATTGGTTGGCTTCATTTTGAGGAAGTTCTTTTAAAATGGCTTTAGCGGCAGCGGTAAACTCATTCATTTTTTCAATTGAATATTCAATTCCACCACTTTGTTTCACAAATTCGATGACCTCGGCAACTTTAGCGGTGTTTTCGTTGTGGTTTTTTACCAGATTAACAATTTTACGCCTTTCCCAGTATCCAGCTTTATTTAGTGCGTAAATAAGGGGTAATGTGGTCTTTTTTTCTTTAATGTCGATACCTGTTGGTTTGCCAATATCTTCTCCATAACCAAAATCGAAAAGATCGTCTTTAATTTGAAAAGCTATTCCAGCTTTTTCACCCAACAGACGCATTTTTTCTACAATTTCGAGGCTTTGTCCGGTACTTGAAGCGCCGGCGGCACAGCATGCTCCCACAAGTGTTGCTGTTTTCGCTTTTATTATTTCGAAATACACACTTTCCTCCATGTTAAGGCTTCGTGTTTTTTCAATCTGCAACAACTCTCCTTCGCTCATTTGCTTTACGGCATCAGAGACGATTCTAAGAAGCTGAAATTCATTTTTGTCAACCGCTAAGAGTAAGCCTGAGCTCAAAAGATAATCTCCTACTAAAACGGCAATTTTATTTTTCCAAAGTGCATTTAAAGAGAAAAATCCGCGCCTATGGCTTGCATCATCAACTACATCATCATGAACCAATGTAGCCGTGTGTAATAATTCAATTAATGAAGCGGCATTATAACTTGATTCAACTACGCCGCCAAACATTTTGGCCGATAGAAAAACAAACATCGGACGCATTTGTTTTCCCTTTCGTTTAATGATGTAGTGCGTAATTTTATCGAGCAGCGGAACAGAGCTTTTCATTGAGGACCTAAATTTGGTCTCAAACTCTGCCATTTCCTTTTCAATTGGCTTCTTTATTTCGTCAACTACAGACATTCAATTATTCGTGCGTCAAAATTATTGTTATTGATTTAGTTTTTGAGTAATTCGTTTGCTGTTTTATTTTTATTTGCCAATTGCCCACAAGCTGCGTCAATATCCTTTCCACGGCTTCTTCTAACTTTTGCAACCACGTCATTTCTTTCCAGAAAAGCCGCAAAGGCATCTACTTTGTCTGGGTCGGCTTGTTGAAACTCACCATCATCTATAGAATTATATTCAATAATGTTGACTTTAGAAGGTACTTTTTGACAGAAGTCTAAAAGCTCTCTTGCATCTTCTAGTGTATCATTAAAATCCCTAAAAATGATATACTCAAAGGTTATTGGTTGATTTGTTTTTTCGTAATAATATTGAAGAGATTCGCCCAAAACTTCCAAATTATTTTGGTCGTTAATCGGCATGATAGAACTTCGTTTTTTATCATTAGCAGCATGTAATGAAACGGCAAGTTTTATGCGAGATTGATCATCTCCCATTTTTTTAATCATTTTGGAAATACCAGCCGTTGAGAGGGTTATTCTTTTTGGGCTCATGCCTAACCCTTTTTCCGAAGTAACAAATGAAATTCCTTTCATCATTTCAGCGTAATTAAGAAGGGGCTCACCCATTCCCATAATTACAATATTGGTTAATGGTTTTTGGTATTCTTTTTCAGCCAAATTTCGAATAGCTACCACTTGATCATAGACTTCAGCGGCAGTTAAATTTCTTAGTCTTTTTAGTCGACCAGTGGCACAAAACGCACAGGTTAAGCTACACCCTACTTGCGATGAAATACAAGCGGTCATTCTTTTAGCAGTTGGAATTAGTACACCTTCTACAACTTTTTTATCATGGGTGGTAAAGGCAATTTTAAAGGTGCCGTCATCGCTTTTTTGATGTTCTGATATTTCTATAGGAAGAATGTCGAAGCGTTCTTTTAGTTTTTCTCTCAGTTCTTTTGAAAGGCTGGTCATTTCATCAAATGAATGAGCCGACTTTTCCCAAATCCATTCTAACATTTGTTTGGCTCGAAAGGGCTTTTCACCCATTTCTTGGATTATCTCAAGTAATTCTTCGATAGAATATTTACGTATGTCTTCCTTCATCTAATGAGCCATAAGTTTTTCTGCAAGCAATAAATCTTCCCGTCGTGTTAGTTTAATGTTTTCTCGATTTCCTAAAACCAAATTCATTTTTTGACCAGTTGATTCAACGACAGATGCGTCATCGGTAAAACTTGGGTTATAATTTTGGGCGTAGGCATTTTGTAATACTTCAGTTTTGAAACATTGTGGGGTTTGAATGCTCACGTATTCGTCGCGATTTACCCATTCAGAAGTGTTAGGAGTAATCTTGCGTAATGTTTCTTCTATTGGAAGGTGTGGAATGGCATTTCCGGTTTGGAATGCATGTTCGAAACAGGTACTTATGGTAGATAAAGAAACCAAGGGCCTTACACCATCATGTATTCCCACAACCTGTACATTTTTATCTGTGTTTACTAGTTTCATCCCATTTTGCACCGATTCATACCTAGTTTCCCCACCAGAAACAACGTCAACGGCATGATTTACTTTGTGTTCCATGGCAATTTCCTCCCACAAGTGAATGTGAGATTCGGGTAATACCAATATGATTTGAATAGATGAGTCGTAAGCAATGAATTGATTGATGGTATGAACTAGAATTGGTTTGCCTGATAAGATTAGAAACTGTTTCGGTGTTTCAGATTCCATCCGATTACCTTGTCCCCCTGCTACTATAATTATTGTTTTTTGAAACATTATTCAATCGTATTTCTGGAGGTGCAAAGCTATTATTGATTTATAAACTTTGTAACCTTACTTATCTAAAACAAAAAAGGAGAAACAATGTTCTCCTTTTTTATTAATTATTTTGTAATAATGAGCCTTATATAATTAGCATGGCATCGCCATAACTTAAGAATCTGTATTTTTCTTTAATTGCAGTTTGATAAGCTTCCATCATTAAATCGTATCCGCCAAATGCACAAACCATCATAAGTAAAGTACTCATAGGCTCATGGAAATTGGTGATTAATGAATCAGCAACTTGAAAATTATGAGGAGGGAAAATAAATTTATTTGACCAGCCTTCATAAGGTTTTAATTGACCAAGTGTACTTACAGAACTTTCAACAGCTCTTAAAGCAGTTGTACCAATAGCACAAACTTTTTTCTTGTCTTTTAGAGCCAGGTTAACTCGATCAGCACATTCTTGTGGAATGATCATTTCTTCTGAATCCATTTTATGTTTAGTAAGGTCTTCTACATCCACCGGACGAAAAGTGCCTAGGCCAACATGAAGAGTAAGGCTTGAAAAGTCAACCCCTTTTATCTCCAATCTTTTCATTAACTCACGGCTAAAATGAAGTCCAGATGTTGGCACAGCAACAGCACCTTCATTTTTAGCGAAAATGGTTTGATATCTTTCATCATCTTCTTCTTCAACAGGTCGAGTGACATATTTTGGAAGTGGAGTTTCCCCCATACTATACAATTTTGCTTTAAACTCTTCGTAAGTACCTTCAAATAAAAATCGTAGCGTACGCCCTCTAGAGGTAGTATTATCGATTACTTCAGCAACTAATGAATCGTCATCTCCAAAATATAGTTTGTTTCCAATTCTAATTTTTCGAGCAGGATCAACCAAAACATCCCATAATCTACTTTCTTTATTGAGTTCTCTCAATAAGAATACTTCGATTACAGCACCGGTTTTTTCTTTGTTACCATACAAACGTGCAGGAAAAACTTTGGTGTCGTTCAACACCATAATGTCTTCTTCACCAAAATAGCTTAAAACGTCTTTAAACTGCTTGTGTTCTATGGTACCTGTTTTTCGATCAACAACCATAAGACGAGATTCATCACGATTATGAGTAGGATGCTGAGCAATTAAATCTTGAGGAAGATCGAATTTAAATTCGGACAATTTCATTCCCACGGCAATATAATTTTAAGGTTAAAAAAAGATGTGCAAAATTAATCAATAGGTTGGAAGGACTGTAAGGTATTTTCAGATTCTATTTAGCTTTTAAATACCGGCTAAAATATTGGATACCCACCTCGTAATAAAACTTATTTAGATATTTATTCAGTGTGGATATATTAAAAGATCAACCAGCCTACGTTGGCCCGCATGAGCATTATATAATCGCTAAACATCTTGGATTCGATTTGTCTGGTCATATTATTTCCGCCTGCTTCGAAATAATCTTTTTCATTTTGAATGCCTCTGATACCAGCGCCATTTAATCCCATGTTTAAGGATAAATCCACGGTGAGGTGATCAAAATATACATTTTCAATGCCGACACCTAAAAGGACTGTCATTGTATTTAGTCGATGAAGTTCAGTAGGATTACCGTTATAATATCTGCCATCATCACTAACAATTACAGAACTATATTGTGCTTCCAAAATAAAATACCTGCCTACTGGAGCAATTGATCCGAATCCTTTGTTATAGAATTTTACAAAACCACTATAGGAATTGCCATAAAAATTTGCTGCGGATTTAAATTCTGCTGGTGATTGACTTGATCCATTTGGTGATAAGTCAATCAATGGATTCGAGCCAGTCACACCATAATTCTTCAAGTAAATGATATCATTTATTCGCTCATATTGAATTCCCAAGGCGATTCTCCTAGCTACGACATATTCAAATCTTAAATTAAACTTTAAATTAAGGTCATATATTTCTTCTTCTGAAAACAACCAACCCATAAGTGGGCTGACAGAAGCACCAATGGATAGCGCCGCTTTTTTTCCCATATAACCAGGGCTCTGAGCTTGGCTAAGAAAGCTAATTCCGATAAATATTACTATAAATGCAAGCTTTAATCTCCTCATCTTCCACGATCTTTAAGTTGCTTAAGGTGGTCGTATAAGCTCACATTAACAGCTCCTCTTCGGTCTTTCATTTTTATTAAATTGACGTTATAATAGTTGGTTTCTTCACGTTCTATATCAAAAAGCAAAGTATAATTGAATGTGTGACGCAATGGGGTAAATGAGTAATAGACACCAAAAGGCAAGAGTGGAAATATTAAGGTTGTGTAGGTAAGGGCAAATACTTTTAGTACTACTGGTTTACTTTCAACGAAAGAATATACTCCCATCATAGACAAGTTGTTGGTCTTATACTTTTCGCTGAGTTTTCGCATTTCTACTTTTTTAGAACTTATGCAATTAGGAGTCGTTATTTGGTTCTCTCTTAAGAATTGGTTAATCAATACGAGTTCGTTGAATTCTTCAACCGTATAATTTTTGAAATCGATTGCAGAAATTATGTTACAATCAATCTTAAGCATGTCAGCAGCTTTTTCAATCTTCTTAGAAAAACTAATTAATTCTTCTTCTGATGATACGTATTTATAAACCTCTTCATCCCTTAAATCAAACTGCCGATATTCTGGAGATAATACAATCATATTTTCGAGAGGTTCTACAACATTATTTTCATCAGTGGAGCTATTGCTCTTCTGGGCCCTAGCAAGTAAGTGTTCATCTGACTTCAGAATCATTTTAATCACTTCTTCGCCAGCCTTTTCTTTGGAGTAAAATTTGTAGTACTCCTCCAACAAGTCAACTGTCCTGTCTGTCATGGCTTCGCCACCATCTTCTACCTTTTTAATTCTTGATAAAGTGTGAGACAAAGCAAGAGCGTTGAGTTGGGCATTTGACATGGAATTTACCCAAGCCAATAGCCGATTAAGACTTTTGGGGCCTTTCTTAATTTGCCTTTTGTAACTAGACCAATACTTTTTGTAACTAGAAGTAACAGAATCTGGATATTCTTCAATGTAGGTTTTTCGTTGTGAAAGTGCATAAAGTGTCTTAGCCATCAAGTCCTTTTGATAGTCAGTTGGTTCGGATTCATTCATCAAATTTAATAGGCAATAAAGGGTGTGTACTTCCATTCCTTTTTCTAAAAATAAATGGGGCAATTCATGTTCTGCATATTTGTTCACTTCATTTGGAGTTCGTGAGTAGTTCGAATTAGACTCAACTTGATTAATTCGCACTTGGATACTTTCAACCCTCAAGTCCAAAGCGGGATGAGTGCTTAAATCTTTCTTCTTTTTCTTCTTTTTCTTCTTTTCTTTTTCTGTTGACTTGTTTTCTCTTTCTTCTTCTTCTTCTTCTATTTGGATATCTGCCAAATTTGGAACTTCTGGAACATCTACAAGCTGCGTTTTAATAGGAGCAAGGCTGGGTATTTCAAGAGAATCTCCATAAGGTAAATTCGCTGTTTTTAATTTCTCAAATGCAGAAATCGCCGCTTTTGGATCATAATCGGTATTTAAAAAATATTCAAATCCAAATCCATCAGCTTGTGATTCTTGTTTCTTAGAGTAGTTTGATTTCGAGTAAAGTTTAGTTTCCCAATTGGCTTTTTTATAACCCCCCTTTTTTTTGTCCACTTCCTCGTTAAAAATGTGTTGTTTTATATTGTGTTTTTTAACCACATGGGCAATTTCATGACACATTACAAAGGCAATTTCGTCTTCGGTAGTTAGTTTGGCCAAGAGCCCAACATTTATCAGTATGATCGCCGAATGTGTTGCGAAAGCATTTACTTCAGTAGACTTAGCAGCATAAAAATAAATTTTTTCGCGGTGCAGTGATGGATTTTTAAGGGCTATTTCCTTATAAATATTGTTCAGGTAGGTGGTATATCTATCATTGAACAGGACATTACCACTAGATATAACTTCATTGATATAAAAATTGCTTTCTAAGTAAAACTGTGTTTTGGTTTTCCTAGCCTTTTTTTTCTCCTTTTTATCGATTGTGCTTACATCATTTTTATATTTATCTGATAGCAAAGTGATAAAGTCAATGGGGATATCCCCATCGGCCTTGGTTTCTTCAAAGACAAATTTATCTTGTGCAACTCCGGCCAGCGATACCAGAAGAAAGAGATAAAGAAAGATCGATTTTGCGAGAGTCATTTATAGTCTAATTAAAATGAGTTCATACGAATATGTTCCTGCCGAGCTGAAATACTCAGGGAGTATTCGAAGCTGTAGCGTATTTGGATCTAATTCACGGAGATCATAAGCCTGCTCAACCTTCCCCAACTGATTGTAATAAAAGTCATTGGGAAGTCCACCAATGTGATAATATAAAAAATAGGATTCTACTTTGACAGTTGAATTCACATTTATATCGAGTGCTAGGTTATCAGATTCTGAATTGTTTTGATAGTTCCAATCGAGATTAGAAACAGTCCCTTTGTATGTGTACATTCCTGTTCCGTCTGAACTCAGGTTAAGACTACCAACGTCTTTATGATGTGCGAGAACCCGGCTATTTAGTTTGTCTGTTAAAGCCCCGCTATAAGCCGTAATGGAAGCAACCTTCCATTCTCCACTAAGGCCAGAAGAGTCAGAAATCAACCGATCCTTTTTACACGACAAAAGCGACAAGAATAAAAATGGTATGATTAAGAAATAGTTCTTCAATGCTGGAGTCTTTGAGTCAAAATATCTTGGTTAATGCGTAAATTCAAACTGTCCTTTTAAGGTGAATAAACTACTATCTCCGGAACTATTATAATCGTAGAATTCTAAGTTGCAGAAATTAAAGGTTATTTTAGATTCTGAATATTCAACATAGAGTGTTCCCGCCTTACAATTCTGATAACCAAAGTAACCCGACTCATCAGAAAACCCAAGATGAGGAGCAGTAGTGTTTGACTTAGATATTGGATAGGTATGTTTTTCTTTTAAAACTCTTCTTTTCAAATTATCAAGGTTGGTGTTGCTGTATTCCACTTTAATAGAGTTTCCTGTGGAATAAGAAGAAGTACGAAAGTCCACATCATCGAAACTAGAGCGATCTAATATACGATAGCTATCAAATCCTAAGCTGAATGATTCATATATAATAGCAATAGAATCAGTCACTAATTCACTTAAACAAGGTGCATCAACATCAACTTCGCCTTCCGAAGTTTGGAAATAATCTTTATGGTTTTCTGGAAGTTCAGGTAATTTCTTTTTGCAACTTATTAATGCGGAGCTCAATAAAAGCAATAATATCAAGGAGAAAAAAGGCCTTACAATTAGTTGAGGATTCATTCACGGCAAATATAAAAACTTAGTTATACTAAAAACTTTGGTCCAATAATTTTATTGACCTGATCTCCTGGGTAACTGAATATTTTATACTTAAAATCCAGTAATGCGCCTTTCAAAATAGAAAGGAGTAATTTTACTATGAAGTTTAGAAGCCGTAAATTCTACTTTAATTTAGAAATCTCTTCAGCAATTATTTCTTCTTGGATTTCGGGAAAACTGTTTGTGAAATACGCTCTTCTTCTTTCATTTTTAGAAGTACTTCCAATCGTTTTGCAAGTGGTCTTCACCCATCAGTATCCCCATAGGGTTTTTTGGCATAAAAAAGGGCTTCAACTTTCGCAGAAACTCTTTCTGTTATTAAGCTTCTCCTTTTGGAATCACTTCAACTCGTACCTCGTTCAGTGTAAACTTCTCGCCCATTTGTCCGCGCAAAAAAAAGCCCGACATAAGTCAGGCTTTTCTTTGCTCCTCCTCATGGACTTCCTGAATCTCCACTATGCTACGTTCAGGACAGGCTTCTCGTCCCGTTACGTCACAAAAAAGCCCGACATTTCTATCAGGCTTTTTGCTCCTCCTCTTGGACTCGAACCAAGGACCCTCTGATTAACAGTCAGATGCTCTAACCAACTGAGCTAAGGAGGAATTTCTTTCTT
>Ga0209335_10006142_pt1 | contig 10814 bp, 10 predicted proteins | sample COG_09_FD_184753 | JGI IMG/M metagenome (GOLD analysis project Ga0209335, IMG submission 184753) | Pelagic Microbial community sample from North Sea - COGITO 998_met_09 (SPAdes) (version 2) | ecosystem: Environmental > Aquatic > Marine > Neritic zone/Coastal water | place: Helgoland, sampling...
ATGATTGCAGTTTTATCTATCATCTATTATCTTTAATAAATTCTCTTAAATTTTTTGCTGGGTAACCCATGACTTTAGTATTATCAGGTATATCCTTTATCACACCACTTCCACCTCCAATTTGGACATTGTTTCCAACTTTTAAATGTCCTGAGACTCCAGCCTGTCCACCTATCATAACATTGTTACCTAAAGTAGAGCTTCCAGCGAAACCAACTTGACCTGCAATAATACAATTATCACCAATTTTATTATTGTGAGCGATATGCACTTGATTATCCAAGTATGTATTTTTGCCAATTATTGTATTTGATAAAGAGCCCCTATCAATTGTAGAGCCACAACCAATTTCACAATTTTCATTTATTATAACAATACCAATATGAGGGTATTTTATATTTTTTTCATTATTGGGAAAAAAACCAAAACCTTTTTTACCTATAACACATCCATCTAAAATATTTACATTATCTTTAATAATTGTATTTCTTACAATAATATTAGAACCAATTGAACAATTTGAACCAATAATTACATTTTTTTCAATAATTGTATTATGACCGATTAAACAATTTTTTCCTATTTTAACATTTTTACCTATTAAAACATTTTTTCCAAATTTTACTTTTTTAATGAAAGATGTTTTAGAAATATCTTTTACAGTGTCATCAAAATCGTCATCAATTGATTTTGGATAAAATTCTTTTGTAATTTTTGCCATTGTTAATAATACATTTTTAACAATAATCTTTTTACAAGAACTAGGTAAAAAATGAGAAAGATTATCTAAAGTAATGCAATATGATGCTTTTGTCTTTGATGCTAATTCAGAATAATTTTTTGAATGAAAAAAAGTTAAATCCTTATTAGTGGCAGCTACTAGATCAGATACATTGTAAATTTTATCTTTTTTAAAATTTTCTTTATTTTCAATATTTATTTTACTGAGTAATTTTTCTATATCAAAAGGACCAGTATTTTTAAAAAATGGATTTAGCATTAAAGAATACTTATCAAAACTTTTAGTATTCTTTGTATCAACAAATATTACTGATTATTTTCTATCAACAATAGTAGCAGACCATTGGGCGTCAGCCATTTTTTTGTCACCTACAAATGCTTCACCTTTGTATTTCCAAACACGACCATGAGATCTGATAGCTTCAATCTTTAATTCCAATATACAATCGGGTATAACTGGATTTCTAAATCTAGCTTTTTCAACGCTCATCAAAAAAACTAGTTTGTTTTCATATTCTTTTTTATCTATACCATGAGCGGTTAGTGCTGCTGCGGCTTGTCCAAATGCTTCAACAATTAAAACACCAGGCATTACTGGATTACCTGGAAAATGACCATTCACATAAAAAGCATCTTTTTTAACATTCATTATTGCAGTAGCAGAATGAAGTTTTTGTATGTCTTTTAATTCATCAATTAAAAGCATAGGTTCTCTATGTGGAAGTAGGTCGTTAATTTGAGATTTATTTAATTTCACTTTATTTAACTGCAATTTTTTTAACGTTTTTATTAAACAAATCAAGTATCTCTTTTGTTGAATCCAGACTTGTTTTACCAATTAAAACTTCCTTTTTATCTAAAATCATACTTATTAAATTGTCTTTTGAATAAGTTTCTAATATGGGCTGTAATAATTTTGTAAATTCAATTCTAACTTTAATTTTATAGTTTGATAGATCTATTTTTTTTTTATTTATTGCTTTTTTATATTCCTGAATTTCTTTTTCAAGAGATAAAATTTTATTTTTATATTCTTCTTTAGAAATTACGTTTTTTTGTTTAATTATTTTTTCTTTTTGAGTGTCAATATTTTTTTGGTATTTTTTTAAGTCAGTGCTTAATTTCTGATTTTTATCATTTATTTGTTTATTAACACTTTTACCAGCAGTAGATTTATTAAAAATATAATTTATGTCAACAAATACAATTTTTTCTTGTGCTTGAGTATTTGAATTAAAAGACAAAAAAAATAATAAAAAAAAAAAGTAATAAAATTTATTTAACATTAAAACGTTGTGCCTAAATTAAATCTGAATGACTCAGTTTTATCAGTAGATTTTTTGGTAATTGGTTGTGTTAATGAAAAACTTAAAGGTCCAACTGGGGTAATTAAATCTAATGCTATTCCAGTAGAGCTTCTAATAGTATCTGACGCATCTAATGAGCTATCATAATCAACACCCCAAACATTTCCAATATCAACAAAATATGAGAAATCCATATTTTCAACAGTCTGGAACAGACCTGGTAGATTTGTTGATAAGTTCAAAGCTGAAACATAATTTCCACCAATGTAGTCATTATTTTCTACTGGTCCAATTTTGCCTTTTTCAAAACCTCTAAGTTTAGAATAAGGTATTTGTGCTCTTTTAGAAATTCTTACATCGGATCCATCTAATGAATTAACAGCTTTAAAATATAAACTTGCTTTTCCAATTAAATTTGAAGATTTATTTAAAGTTTTATATTGAGTGAAATTGAACGTATTTGTTATTTCATTATTATCAGAATACATTGGAAGCTGTTGATAGAAACTTGTTTTGTTTCCTGCAGAGCTTTTATAAGATGAATTTCTTAAATCATAGTCAAGACCATAATTAAAATACAAATCTTCATAATTTCCTTTCTGTTTTTTTAGATTGGTTGATGCAGAAGAATTTGTTTCAAGGTTTTCAAAGGATAAGTCTAATTCTGGACTAAAAAATAAATTTTCATATTGTTCATATGAAGTACCAACTGAAAAACCTGTATTAGTGTTTTTGTAACCAAAATCATCTAAATTATCGTCTGTTATAGATTTTACAGAGGCAAATAATGTATTATCTGTGTATGCAAAATTTGGTTTAGAATAAATAAATTGACCTTTTACTGTACTTTCAGAAATTTCTAGGTTTGTATTTAAATTAATTCCTTTACCTAAAAAATTTTTTTCAGTAATACCTCCACCAATCGTAGAACCTCCTGTGCCAACACCTGCACCAAGAGAAATTTCTCCTGTGGGTTGTTCTTCGACAATTAAATCTATAATTTTTAAACTGCTTTCTGATCCAGGGTTAATTTTACTATCTACAATTTTAAATAAACCTGAGGACTTTAACTTATCAATAGATTTATTAAATAGTAATTTATTGTAAGGATCACCCTCATCAACGATTAATCTATTTCTAATAACCTCTTCAATAGTTTGAAAATTTCCTAAAATATTGATTCTTTCAACATAATATTTATTGGAATCTTCTACTGTGAAATTGAAATTAATCTTATTTTTATCAACTATTTTTTCCTCAACTCTAGCATCTATAAAATCATATAATCTTGAAGATGCTATATTATCAATTTCATCTAAAATTTGATTAATACTATTTATAGAATATTTTTTATCTTTAAGTTTTTTAAAAATTTTTTTTACTTTTTTAAAATCATTTTCATCATAATCTTCTGGTAAAGACAATGAGAAGTCATTAAATGAATATTTTTCACCAGAATTTACATTAAATACAATTTTAAAAGAATTTTCATCACGCAATTCAGCAAATGAATTTAAAATTTCAACTTTATAAAATCCTTGATTTAAATAGTAATTTTTAAGAAGTCTTTTATCAAGATTTATTAAAGACTCATTTAAATATACCTTATTAGATACAAATTTCCAAAACTTATGCTCTTCTGAAGCAATAACTTCAAGCAATTTTTTATCTTTTATTTTTTTGTCACCAATAAAAACAATTTCTTTAATTCTTGCTTTTTCTCCTTTATCAATATCTATCTTCAATCTTACAGAATTTAACTGATCATTTTCATTAATAGACGAATCTATTTTGGCAAAATAATAACCATTAGCCTTAAGTGTATTTTTAATTCTCGTTAGATCTTCATTTAGTTGTTCTTTTGAAAATGACATTCTATTTTTTAAAACCATATTTTCATAAATATTTTCAAGAAATGACTTATTTCTAATTCCAATTACCTCAATATCTTCAATTATAGGATTTTCTATTAGAACTATTTTTAATAAGCCATTATCAAAAGAAAGTTTAACATCACTAAAGAAACTAGAATTATATAAATTTTTTAATAAACCATTTAATTGCTTGGTTTCAAGATTGGAATTTAATGAAACTTGACTCAATACTTTTACAGTTTCATCAGAAATTCTTTTATTCCCAGAAATATCAATTTTTTTTATAATTTCACCTTGACTAAAATTTTGGAGTAAAAAAAATATTATTGTAATTCTTGAAAATAATTTCAACATAAAGTTATGTTTTATATACTGAAAGTTTCCATTTTAAAACTTACATATTCTCTTAATTTATAAATATCTTGTTCATTTTGAGGCTTTATTTTCTTATATTTTTCAAATTCTCTCAAATTCGAAAATTTATTAATCAAGTTAATCAATTTTTGAAAACTAATCTCTTTTTTTAAAAACTTAAGAACCAAATAGTCATTAATTGTTAATAACACTGTTTCAAATAAAGATGATTTATTTGGTAATTTATCTACTAATTTTACTAAAGGAAATTTTTTAGTATCAACTTTCTTAAGGTTTAAGTTATTAAGAATCTTTAAATTTAAATTCTGTGTTTCAGTTTCCCTTTTGCTTAAATAAATTGAATTATAAATTGGTATCCTCATATCGGGTTCATGAACTAAAATTTTTATTAAACCGTTTTTGAACTTAATTATTGCATGTATATAAGATTTAGGGTGTGTTAAAATAGAAATTTTATTATAATCTAAATTAAATATATTTTTGGCCTCAATTACTTCAAAAACTTTATTCATTAATGTAGCTGAGTCAATTGTAATCTTTTTTCCCATACGCCAATTAGGATGTTTTAAAGCATCTTTCAATTTTATTTTATTAAATTTTTTTTTTGGGTAATTAATGAAAGGTCCCCCTGAAGCAGTTATATAGACTTTTTCAATTTCATTTTCTTTATTATTTTGTAACAAAGAATTTATTGAAAAATGTTCAGAGTCTATGGGAATGAAGTTTGTTTTATATTTTTTGATTTTTTTTTCAATTAGGCTCCACCCACAGATTAATGATTCTTTGTTAACTATTGCAATATTTTTTGAATATTTGATTAATTTTAAAGTTGGTTTTAATCCATCAAGACCAGCAATAGAAATCATTGAATAATCAATAACTTTATTTTTTAAAATCTTATCTATACTTTCAAATGTATTAAAAAATTTTATCTTTAATTTTTTATATAAGATTTTTGCTTCAATATATTTTTTATAATCATTTATTAAAATATTTCTAACTTTGAACTCTCTTGCTTGTTTTATAACTTTTTTTATATTTGTGTTTGTTGAAAGAAGAATTATTTCGAATTCTTTTTTATTTTCTTTTATAATGTTAAATGTTTTTTCTCCTATTGAGCCAGTAGAACCTAGTATAATAATTTTTTTTTTCATTAAATCAAAAAATTAAATAACAGATACGATGCCGGTATGGCAAAAATTATTCCGTCCACTCTATCTAATAAACCACCATGCCCAGGTATAAATTTGCCAGTATCTTTTATTTTTGCTAATCTTTTAAAATAAGAAATGATCAAATCACCAATTTGACTAATTAATGAAATAAATAAAATTATCAATATATAGTTTAAATCATTTATTAGAAATATAGATACTTCTAAAATTGTAAAAGTATTTTGATATGCTGTAAAGACTGAACCAGCTATTATAGATAATATAAAACTACCTAACATTCCTGCGTAAGTTTTGTTTGGACTAATTTTTGTTAACCTTGGTCCTTTGAACATTTTTCCAAAAATGTACCCACCAAGATCAGTAAAAATACATATTAAAATTATAAAAAGAAAAATGTTTACCCCAAAATTTAACCTAAGAAAATAAGCTGAACTAAATGCAATAAACAGATATAAAAGACCAAATAGTTTTAATGTTTTTTTTTTGTTCATTTTTATCCACTCATAAGATGTGGCTATAAAAAAAATACATAAAAAAAATAAAAAAAAAACTGATCCCTTTACTATAAAAAATAAAGTAATAGGAATAAGTATCAAAGAACTAATTAATCTTTTTTCAAATTCTTTTTTCATCAAATATTACCAAAATTTCTTTTAATTTTTCTAAACTTTGTAATAATTCTATTATAATCTCTTTCATTGAAATCAGGCCACATTTTTTTTTCAAAAAAAATTTCAGCATAAGCAAGTTGCCATAATAAAAAATTGCTTAATCTATTTGTATTACCAGTCCTTATTAATAAATCAGGGTCAGGGATGTTTTTTGTTAGTAAATACTTTGATATAGTTTTTTCGTTAACTTGTTCCTTTTTTTTTTGTAAACTCTTAAATGCATTTATCAACTCTACTTTAGAACCATAATTTAAAGCTAAATTAATTTGCAATCTATCATTTTTTGAAGTTTTTTTTTCAGATTTTTCTAAAAGACTATTTAATTTTTTTGAAAATCTTTTAAATCCAATTACTTTTAATCGTATATTCTGATTTTGTAGATTTTCAATTTTAGTAATTAAAAAACTTTCTAACAATTTAAACAGATAATTAACTTCTTTTTTAGGTCTTTTCCAGTTTTCAGTTGAAAAAACGTATAGAGTTAGGAATTTTATTTTTTGTTTAATAGTTTCTTTAATTATTTTTTCTATAGCTTTTAATCCAGCCTTGTGTCCTGCGTTTCTTGATTTTTTATACTTTTGTCCCCACCTCCCATTACCATCCATGATAATGGCCACATGATTAAGTGGGTTCATATTGTCATTATTTCTTTTTCTTTTGAGGAAACTTTTTCGTCTACTATTTCAATATGTTTGTCTGTAATAGTTTGTACATTTTTTTCAAAAGATTTTTCTTCGTCTTCACCAACTTCTTTTGATTTCAAAAGTTTTTTTAATTCTTCATTTGCATCTCTACGAATATTTCTAATCGATATTTTGCACTTTTCTCCCATAGATTTAATTAGTTTCTTTAATTCAGTTCTTCTTTCTTCATTCAATTCAGGTATGGGTAATCTGATTAATTGTCCATCAATTTGTGGATTTAATCCTAATTCTGATTTCTTAATAGCTGAGTCAACTAAAGGTATATTGTTCTGATCCCACACTTGTATGTTAATCATTCTAGGTTCAGGTGTTGTGATACTGCCAATTTGGTTAATGGGCATTTGTTGTCCATATACATCAACTTTAACAAGATCTAACATGGCAGCATTAGCTCTGCCAGTTCTAAGTGACGAAAGTTCTTTTAAAAAAACTTCTATAGCTTTATCCATCTTAAGGCTGTGTGTTTTTTCATCAAACATTTATTCACCTATCTTAATTCTGCTAAACTCCTTAATTTTTAAATCATTTATAGCAAGTTCTTTTAAAACATCTTGAACTTTTTTTTTGGGTTCCATTACCCACGCTTGAGTCAAAAGAGCATTTTCCTCTTTAAATTTGTTCATTTTACCTAAGCTAATTTTTTTAGCAATCTCTTCAGGTTTGCCTGAATTCTTCAGTTCTTCTGTAACTAATTCTTGTTCTTTATCAATTAATGTTTTGTCGATTAAGCTTGACTCTAAAGCTAAAGGGTTAGAAGCAGCTATATGCATTGACAATTGTTTACCGAATGTTTTAACTATATCAGAATTATCAGAAGTTTCTAAAGAAACAACTACAGCTAGCTTTGCTAAATTGTCCTTAACAACAGTATGAAGGTATTGACAATTAATTGAAGAAGAATTGGAAATAGTTTTAGTTTTTCCTATTGTAATCTTTTCACCAATTTTTGCAATTAAGCCTACTAGGGCATCTTCAACAGTGACATTATTTTTCATCTTGGTCTTTTTTAATTCATCAAGATTTGAATTTTTATCATTATTTAATTCACTTATTTCTTTAACAAAATCTATGAAATCCTCATTTTTAGCAACAAAATCAGTTTCACAATTTACTTCAATAATTGATGTTTTTTTATCATCACCACTTATTGCTACTACACCTTCCTTTGCATCTCTGGACATTTTTTTTGAAGCTTTTGAAATTCCCTTAATTCTTAAGATTTCTACAGCTTTATCTAAATCACCACCAGATTCTTTTATAGCTAAATTACAATCTTTAAACCCTGCGCCTGTAGCTTCTCTGAGCTTCTTTATTTTTATAACATCACTCATTTTAATTTAATTTTTCATTTTTTTTTTTAGAAAATTTCTTTTCTAATTTTTCTCTATCCATTTCCTGAACAGTTTTACTTTTTTTGACCTTTTGATCATCATTGTCAGATTTTTTTTTTGTTTCAACAATAGGTGCAGATTTTTTTGCAGCAATTATAGTCTCTTTTAATAAATTACAATACAGATCAATCGAACGTCTTGCATCATCATTTCCTGGTATTGGATAATCTATACCATCAGGATTAGAATTGCTGTCCAAAATAGCAATAATTGGTATTCCCAACTTAACAGACTCTTGGATTGCTAAAGACTCATAATTAGTATCTATAATAAATACTAATTCTGGAGTTTTTTTCATCTCAGCAATACCTCCTAAAGATCTTTCAAGTTTATCTTTTTTAACACTCATTTTAAGAAGTTCTTTTTTTGTAAAACCTCTATTTTCTGCTACAAGATCGGACTCATATTTTTTCATTTTTTTTATAGATTTTGAAATTGTTCCCCAATTAGTTAGCATCCCACCTAACCATCTGTAATTTACAAAGTATTGATCGGTTTCTTTGGCTACTTCTGCAATCGCTTCTGATGCTTGCTTCTTTGTGGATACAAATAAAATTTTTCCGTTATTTGAAATTGTTTCATAAACTTTTTCAAGAGCTACTTTTGTAAGCTCTAATGTTTGTGTTAAATCTATAATATGTATTGAGTCTCTTTTTCCAAAAATATATTTTTTCATTTTTGGATTCCACCTTAAAGTTTTGTGTCCTAGATGAACTCCTGCTTCTAATAGTTGTTGTATTGTTACGTTTGGTATTTTCATATTTATTCCCGGTTAAGCCACCACAGTAATTTCCAATTAAGGACCGGAGGTATAAAACCAACAACTGTGTGCGTTTTAGTTTAATTTGATGAATATTTACAAAGATTTCTTTAAATTAACAAGAGTAAATTAGTCAATTATTGCAGAAATATCCTTGTTTCTTAAGAGATTAATGGTTTTTCTATCTAATTCACGCTTGTTTTTTAACTGAAAACTTAAATCATTCTCGTAATCATTTATTTTAATATTGATTAAAGTCTCTCCATTTTTTAATAAAGATTGTGATATTTCTTCAAGTTGATCAATAGATTTAAGGTCAAAAGTCACTTCTTTGATTGGTTTGTTTAATAAATCTTTAAAAGATCCTATTTTTTGAACATTTATTCTTTTAAGTCTATTTTCATCGTTTGAAATAGATTTTAATAAAGTTAAAATCAAAGAACTCCCCTCTATTAATATATTTCTATTTAATTCTAAAACATCAGAAAATATAAATAATTCAAATACACTGGTAAGATCGGTTAACTTTAAAAGTGCATATGAGCTACCTTTGGCTGTTTTTCTTTCTTGTACTTTTAATAATGTGGCAGCTATGTTTGTGTCTTTAAATTTTTCATTATTATTAAAGGAATGAAAATCCATTATTTTATAATCATCAAAAATATCTTTATATTGATTTAATGGGTGATCAGAAATAAAAAAACCTACAGCCTCAAACTCTTTAGAAAGTCTTTCTTCAAATTGCCAATCTCCAATTTTACTAATTATGTCATTTTCATCATTTATATTTTCACCAAACAAATCTATTTGATTCACAGATTTATTTTCAAATATATTTTTAGATTTTAAAATAAAATTTGGTATTGAATTAAATAAAGATTGCCTATTTTCGTTTAAACTATCAAAAGCACCAGCTTTTACTAAACCTTCCAATTGTAGTTTATTAATATCTTTTGGGTTAACTCGATTTAAAAAATCACTTATTGAAATAAATTTTCCATTCTTAATTCTTTCATCTACAATGTTGGTTATTGCTTCGTAACCAACTGCTTTAATGCCACCTAAAGCATAGCAAAACTTATCATTATCATTTCTAAAATTTTCAAAACATTGGTTTATGTCAGGTCTTACAACTTCAATATTTAATCGTTTTAATTCTTCATAAAATTCACTGAGTTTATTTTGATTAGAAATATCCATAGTCATTGAAGCGGCAATAAATTCTTTAGGATAATATGTTTTTAAAAAAGCTGTCTGGTAAGAAATTATAGCGTATGCTGCAGCGTGACTTTTATTAAACCCATATTCAGCAAATGGCTCTATTTTTAAAAAAATTCCAGCAGCAACTTCTTTGCTAATTCCATTGTTGACTGCTCCAGCTATGAAACTTTGTTTTTGTTTCTCAAGTTCAGCCCTTTTTTTCTTTCCCATTGCTCGTCTTAATATATCTGCTTGCCCTGCTGTAAATCCTGATAATTTTTGAGCGATTTGCATTACTTGTTCTTGATAAATAATTACACCATAAGTCGGCTTTAAAATATCTTCTAATAATGGGTGTAAATAGTCTGGCTTTTGTTTTCCATGTTTGCAATCATTGTAAGTAGGGATATTACTCATAGGGCCCGGGCGATAAAGAGCCACTAAAGCAATAATGTCTTCTATATGATTAGGTTTCATTTGTATTAGAGCTTCTCTCATCCCAGCACTCTCAACTTGAAACAAACCAACTGTCTTTCCTGATGATAGTAAATCAAAAACTTTTTGATCATCAAAATTTATATTTTCAATATTGAAATCTCTATTTTTTTTTTTAACT
>Ga0209335_10006144_pt1 | contig 10811 bp, 12 predicted proteins | sample COG_09_FD_184753 | JGI IMG/M metagenome (GOLD analysis project Ga0209335, IMG submission 184753) | Pelagic Microbial community sample from North Sea - COGITO 998_met_09 (SPAdes) (version 2) | ecosystem: Environmental > Aquatic > Marine > Neritic zone/Coastal water | place: Helgoland, sampling...
AAGAAGCAGCTCCAGCGGAAGAAGCAGCTCCAGCGGAAGAAGCAGCTCCAGCGGAAGAAGCAGCTCCAGCGGAAGAAGCTCCAGCAGCAGAGGATGATTCTAATAAATAGTTGTAAACCTTCCTAACTTGTTATGGAAGATATAGTAATTATGGGGAAAATTGTTGCCCCACATGGAATACAAGGCTGGGTTAAGGTCCAACCTTTTACGGAAAAAAAAGAAACACTCAGTAATTTTAAGTTTTGGAATGTCTCTCATGATGAGAGTAGTTGGAATGAATACGAGGCAGAAAGTATTCAAGTTAAAGACAAACTTATTTTTGCTAAATTAAAAAATGTGAATGATCGCAATTCTGCCGAAGGTTTAACCAAAGCTTTTATTGGAATTTGTAAAAAAGAGCTACCTAAATTAGAAGGAAATCAATTTTATTGGTTTGAATTAATTGGGTTGAACGTAGTAAATTTAAGTGGACACAGTTTTGGCAAAGTTGATTCGATTCTTGAAACAGGTGCAAATAATGTTCTTGTCATCAAGGGTAAAAAAGAAACCTTAGTGCCATATATTGATAGTGTTATTGCGGAAGTAAATTTAACGGATAAAGCAATAAAAGTAGATTGGCCAGATGATTTCTAAGTTATTTCATTTTAATGTCATAACGCTCATGCCTGAGATGTTTGTTGCGTTAGACCATGGCCTTATTGGAAAAGCTTTTAAAGATGGAAAGGTTAGCAGAACGTTAATTAATCCTAGAGAGTTTACTTCGGATACGCATAAGACGGTTGATGACCGACCTTATGGTGGAGGTCCGGGAATGGTGATGATGTTAGAGCCTTTAATCAAGGCAATTGATTTTTGTAACACTAAAGCATCAACAAAAAAGAAGAAAGTGATTCATTTAACCCCACGTGGGAGTTTATTGGATCATAAAAAAATTATTGAATTGTTAAATTTTGATGAGTTAACCATTGTTTCGAGTAGATACGAAGGGGTGGATGAGCGAATTAACAATTGGATTGATGAAGAAATATCTGTCGGTGATTATGTAACTAGTGGTGGTGACTTTCCAGCAATGATTCTAATTGATTGTATGGTGAGACAATTACCAGGCGTATTAAATGATGAGGAGTCGATAAAGCAAGATTCTTTTGCAAATGGCTTGCTTGATCATCCGAGTTACACTAGGCCCGAACACTTTAAGGAACAAGGTGTTCCAGATGTTTTGATATCAGGCGACCATGAAAAAATAAGATTGTGGCGACTGAAAGAGTCATTAAGACTCACATGGACTAAACGTCCAGATTTATTGGCCGAAAGGTTGTTGACGAAAGAGGAATCTCGGCTGCTTGATGAAATACAAAATGAGCAGGAACAAGATCTTCATAACTAAAAGGAACATGGTATGGCAAATATAATTGAAACATTAGAAAAAGAAGAAATTGCTCGTTTAAGCAAAAAAATTCCAAAATTTGCTTCTGGTGATACAGTCGCGGTAGGTGTTAACGTAGTTGAGGGAACTCGAAAAAGAGTTCAGATTTTTGAGGGAATAGTGATTGCGAAAAAGAATCGAGGCCTCAATTCATCTTTTATTGTTCGTAAAATTGCATCGGGAGAAGGCGTAGAAAGAACATTCCAATTGCATTCACCATTGATTGAAAGTATTGAGGTGAAAAGGCGTGGTGACGTTAAACGAGCAAAACTCTTTTATTTAAGAGACCTTTCTGGAAAATCTGCGCGCATTAAAGAGCGCTTAAAAGTACGTTTATCTGACAGTGAATTTGAAGATATTCCAGAGGGCGCAGCACCTACAGAAGCTCCAGCAGCAGAGGCAGCACCTACAGAAGCTCCAGCAGCAGAGGCAGCACCTACAGAAGCTCCAGCAGCAGAGGCAGCACCTACAGAAGCTCCAGCAGCAGAGGAAAGTAAAAAAGATTAGTCAATTGTTGATTATTTAAGCCCCGCTAGACGGGGCTTTTTTTATTGTGCTAAGCTAATTCCAATGGAATTAGAAGAAAATATTAAGCCATCCGATAATGCATCCATTATGGACAGTTTTATTGATCATCTATGGCTGGAGGATGGTTTATCAAAGAATACTTTGAACAGCTATCGTTTTGATTTGAAAATTTTTTGTGATTGGCTGGTAAAGAAGAAAATTGACTTAATGAATGTTTCGCAAGCTGATATTGAGCAATATTTAGCATACAAATTTCCAACTTCCAAATCACGCAGCATATCGAGGTCACTGGCAACTTTCAGAAGACTCTACCGTTTTTTATTAAGAGATAAAAAAATAAAAATCGATCCAACATTGAATATTCAAACACCAAAAATTCCAAAATCGCTACCAAAAAGTTTAAGTGAGGAAGAGGTGGAGGCATTAATTGCTGCCCCGGACATTCAGCATCCTGTAGGTATACGCGATCGGGCAATGCTAGAAATTTTATATGCTTGTGGACTTAGGGTAACAGAGTTAGTTGGATTATTAGTTACAGAAATTATTATTCAAGATGGTGTGATTCGAGTAACTGGTAAAGGTCAAAAAACGCGACTTGTACCCATGGGGGAAGAGTCTGTGGATTGGGTAAAAAGATATTTAACAGATTCGAGACCAAAAATTTTGTTGAAAAGAACATCTAAATATTTGTTTGTTACTAACCGAGGTGAATTAATGACTCGCCAGACATTTTGGCATTTAATTAAAAAATATACTGTTCAAGCAGGCATAAATAAAATCATTTCCCCCCATGTGTTAAGGCATGCATTTGCAACACATTTAATCAATCATGGTGCTGATTTAAGAGTAGTGCAAATGTTATTAGGGCATAGCGATATTTCAACAACACAAATTTACACACATGTTGCAAGAGAACGTTTAAAGAAACTACATCAAGAGCATCATCCAAGAGGTTAAATTATCTCTTTAATGTAACCCCAACAAAATCCGTTGATTCCAGTATTTTATTTTTGGAAATTTTTATTTCTATTTCCTTAAAAGTAAACACTCGTTTAATTTGGGAAATTATTGTCTCACCTAAGGTCTCCAGCAGCTTAAAATTACTTTTTTCAGTTTCTTCACAAATTATTTTTTCTATTGCTGCATAATCAATCGTCTCTGATAGATCATCATTTTCGAATCGATTTTTATGGTGTAGTTCAATTTGCACATCAAAGCGTAATTCCTGTAATTTATTTCTCTCCTCTTCAGTAACTCCAATATGGGCTTTTACTTTTAGGCCAGAGAGAAAAATGTAATTAGTCATATATGTTTCTTTTTCAAATATAATTAGTCCTATGATAAATCAAATTGTTTTTGTTTCAATTGCTTATTTGATAGGCTCGTTATCTTTTGGCATTATCGTCAGCAAATTACTTGGCAGTGTTGATCCTCGAACTATTGGCTCAAAAAATCCTGGTGCTACGAATGTGATGCGAGGGGGAAATAAGGTGGCAGCTATTTTAACGCTGTCAGGAGATTTACTCAAAGCAACACTCATTCTTCTTCTCGCAAAGTCAATGACTTTAAATGACATTACTATTAGTTTTATTGCATTGGCAGTTTTACTAGGGCATATCTTTCCTATTTATTACCGATTTAATGGAGGAAAAGGTGTCGCTACCGCTTTCGGCATTTTTTTAGGGCTAGACTTATTCTTTGCTGCAATTATTTTGTGTGTTTGGATTATTACATTTTTAATTTGGAGATATTCCTCGCTAGCAGCAATTATTGCTTCAATCTCCGCCCCAGTTGTGGCATGGCTATTGAGTCTTTCGCAAGAATTTATTTTATTAACACTAGTAATTGCAGTAATTGTTTTATGTCGTCACCAATCGAATATCAACAATCTCATTCATGGAAATGAAAAGGGTTTTAAAAAATAGTTAAATTTCTGTCAAACGCCAGCGAGGTTTGACCTGATAGTGATAATCTTTTTTATTAATTGATAAGTTGTATCTTAATGCGCCTGCTAAGGCAATCATTGCGCCGTTATCAGTGCAGAATTCAAGTGAGGGGAAAAATAAATCAAATTTATGTAATTCTGATGCCAGTTTAAATTTATCCCTAAGCTGCTTGTTTGCACCGACACCACCTGAAATAATTAATTGGTCGATATTAATATGATTCATGGCAGCAATAGTTTTTTTGACGAGCACATCAGTAATAGCCTCTTGAAAAGCAAAGGCAATATCTGCACGTGTTTGGTCATCAAGCTCATGTTGTTTTTTTACTAACGTTAATACTGCCGTTTTTAACCCACTAAAACTAAAATCAAAATCAGGTGTATTTATTAATGGTCTCGGTAATTCAAATCGCGGCTTGCCTTGCATAGCTAAACGAGAGAGCTCGGCTCCCCCAGGGTAACTTAAACCTAAAAGTTGAGCCGTTTTATCAAAAGCCTCTCCTGCCGCATCATCTAAAGTATCCCCAATAATTTCATACACACCAATTTTTTTTACATGGATGATTTGACTATGGCCGCCTGAAACTAGTAAAGCGAGAAAGGGAAAATTTGGTTTTTCTTCCTCCAACATTGGGGCTAATAGGTGCCCCTCCAAATGATGAATTGGAATAGCAGGAATCTCAAGAGAGCATGCCAATGATTCTGCGACTGTGCTACCGACGAGTAACGCACCCGCGAGGCCTGGCCCAGCGGTATAAGCAATCGCATCCACGGCATCGATTGTTGTGTGATGTTTTTTTAATAAAGTATCTATCAGAGGCATAATTAAACGGATATGATCACGTGATGCAAGCTCGGGGACTACGCCACCATATTCAGCGTGCAGCGCAACCTGAGAATTTAAAATATGGCCGACCAACCCCTTTTTGTCATCGTACAGCGCGATCCCTGTTTCATCACAAGAGGTTTCAATTCCAAGAATAAGCATTAATTGTATAAATAAGTTGAAAAAAAAGAATATTAGCATTAAAATATGCACCTTTTATGCCTATCAGGGCAGATAATTTAAAGAGAGTTTATGTCTACCATTAAAGTTAAAGAGAACGAACCATTTGATGTTGCTTTACGTCGTTTTAAACGTCTTGTTGAAAAAACAGGTCTTTTGAACGATTTAAGAGCCCGTGAATTTTATGAAAAACCAACATGGGAAAGAAAAAGAAAAGCAGCTGCTGCAGTCAAAAGACAATACCGAAGACTCAGAAATCAAATGCTCCCACCAAAGTTATATTAAGTCGATGTCTTTAAAAGACGCAATCAGTGAAGATACTAAAACTGCTATGCGTAGCAAAGACGCAGCTACACTCGGAAGCCTGAGATTATTATCCGCCGCTATAAAACAAAAAGAAGTTGATGAGCAAACAATTCTAAACGACGATGATGTGTTAGTCGTTATCCAAAAAATGCTTAAACAACGACAAGACTCGATTGAAGCATTTCAAAAAGCAAACAGAATAGACCTACTTGAAAAAGAGCAATTTGAAGTTCAAGTGCTTTCCAGATACATGCCCGAACAATTATCACCTGATGAAGTTGAAAAAATTGTTCTGACCGCAATCGAGGCATCTGCCGCAAACTCTATGAAAGACATGGGTAAGGTCATGGCTGCAGTGAAAGATCAACTCGCGGGCCGCGCAAATATGGGCCAAGTTTCACAAATAATTAAATCAAAATTAAGCTAGCTACTTTTTTTGTAATTCAAAAAAATACAATTTCATATAGAATTGGGTAATGATCCCCGAGTCTTTTATACAAGAACTTTTAAATAGAGTCGACGTTGTTGAGGTTGTCGATAGAAAAGTCCAGCTTAAAAAAGCAGGCGCTAACTTTGTAGCTTGTTGCCCCTTCCACAAAGAAAAAACCCCATCATTTTCGGTTAGCCCATCCAAGCAGTTTTATCATTGTTTTGGTTGTGGTGCGCATGGTTCAGCCATCAGCTTTTTAATAGAATACGACGGCATGACATTTGTAGAGGCAGTCAATGAGCTTGCCAATACCGCAGGTTTAAAGGTTCCAAATGAGCAGAATGTGGGCACCAAAGAAGTTAAAAATAATCAAAAATTAGAACAGGTTATGCAGAGCACGAATATTTTCTTTCAGAAACAACTGCGTCAATCGAATAAAGCTATTGCTTATCTAAAAGAGCGGGGATTAACTGGGCAAATTGCAAAAGAGTTTGCCATTGGCTATGCGCCAGAGGGGTGGTCAAATTTAGAAAAAAATTTAACGAATTATGATACTGAAGATTTAATTAAAGCTGGTTTAATTCAAAAAAATGAGCAGGGAAAATTTTATGATCGATTTCGTGATCGCATAATGTTCCCCATTATTAATGAAAAGGGTGTGGTCATTGGATTTGGTGGCAGAGTAATTAATCCTGAGGACACTCCTAAATATTACAATTCCCCAGAAACCCCCCTCTTTCAAAAAAGTTTTGAGCTGTATGGACTGATTAATGCCAGAAAAGCCATTCGAACTGAAAATTATGTTCTGGTTGTTGAGGGTTACATGGATGTGGCTGCCCTTGCACAACATGACATTAGGAATGTTGTAGCAACCTTAGGCACAGCAACAACTCAATTTCACATAAAAAAATTAATGCGCTACACGCAAGAAATTGTTTTTTGTTTTGATGGGGATCAGGCTGGAAAAGAAGCAGCCTGGCGCGCATTAAATAATGCGCTTGAGGCACTCAATGACAATTTGAATTTGAAGTTTTTATTTTTACCGGATAATCATGACCCCGATTCTTATGTGCGTGAGAATTCAAAAGAAGCTTTTACAAAAATGGTCGATGCCGCCTTACCATTCAGTGAATACTTGATTAAATATTTAACAGAAAAAAATAATCTTGCCTCACAAGAAAAGAAAGTCAAATTCTTAAATGAAGTTGAGCCGATTTTAAAAAAAATTAATGCATCCAAACTTAAACTTTTGATTCGTAAAAAAATAGCGGCACTGTTAGATTTGGACACTGCTGATATGAATCAAATTTTTGGTCATGAACGTGCGAGCAAAGGGAATGTGCAAAAGAATAATTTTTTGCTCAATCGATCACAAAAAAGAAAATTTTGTCTTTTAATGTTGCTAGAACCGAATGCCATTAAACAAGACGATGCCGTCTTATTTGTCACCGATGAACTTGATGACCAATTGGGCAAGGCCATTGTTCTTATTGCAGGTGGTTTAGAAGAAAAAAGAACAGCAAACATTATGTATGCCCTAGAAAGTAGATTTGATGCGGATGTTATTCGCGAACTTAATCAACAGTTAGCGTCTTTTGATATGAATTTAGATTATCACGAGGAACTCGTAGCACTGAGTTTGAGTCTGCATAAAAAGGGATCATCGAAGACCAATTTATCCAAATTGGATTTATTAAAAGAGAAAAGTATCAGTGCATTATCTGCAGAAGAGAGAAGCTTTCTTCAGAACATGCGAAAGAAAAAATAATATTTAAAATCAAGTAGTTAGTAATTTAAACTGGAAAACTTACATTGACTTTAAAAAAGCAAAACCCTATAATTGAGGGTTTTCGAAAACAAAGAAAAGAATTCGCCAAATCACTTAGAGGAAAATATGGCTAGACCAAGAAAAAATCCCGAAGATAAAAAAATTAAAAAAGTCCGTAAGGTTAAAAAATTAAATGAGTTATACCTGAAAGACACGGCTAATGACCCTGTTGAGGCGGAAAATCGCCGTGCGCAACTAAAAGCATTAATTATCCTAGGTAAGGAAAGAGGCTATTTAACTTACGCTGAAATTAATGATCACCTGCCTGATGAAATCTCTGAAACCGAACAGGTCGAAGGCATTGTTGGCATCATTAATGATATGGGTATCTTGGTCTACGAAGAGGCGCCGGATGCTGAGGCACTGTTAATGTCCGATGCACCACCGGCCGTAACGGATGAGGAAGCTGCGGAAGAGGCAGAACAAGCCTTAGCCACAGTAGATTCAGAATTTGGCCGCACCACGGATCCCGTTCGTATGTACATGCGTGAGATGGGTACCGTTGATCTATTAACACGTGACGGCGAGATAGAGATTGCAAAAAGAATTGAAGATGGTTTAAAGCATATGGTGCAAGCCATTTCGTTATGCCCAGGCATTATTGACGACTTGTTAAGCATTGGCGAGCGAGTAAAAAAAGAAGAACTAGGTGTTGATGAATTTGTTGATGGGCTCATTGATATTGAGGCGGAACAAGAGCTGGCTAAAGTTGAAGCCGCATTAACTGCTGCCGATGAACCAGAAACAGAAAATGAGGCAGATGATGAAGACGATTCTGATGACTCCGATAGTGGCAAAGGAATGTCAGCGGAAGATTTAGCCCATCTAACGCAAGAAGTGTTAGCTAGGTTTGCAAAAATCAAACGTTCCCATAAAAAACTTGATGAACTGCGTCAAAAAAAGAAATGGATTGATGACCCTGAGTACAAAAAATACCATGACCTCATTTTAAAAGAGTTAGTAAATTTCAGATTCTCATCAAAATTTGTCGAAGTACTTTGCGATAAAGTTCGCGTCTTTGTTGCGCAGATTAGAATTCACGAAAGAGCCATTATGGATTTTTGTGTCGACCAATCAAGAATGCCAAGAACCCATTTTATTAAAAGCTTCCCAGGTAACGAAACTAATTTAAAGTGGCTTAAAGAGGAAATGAAATTAGATAAAGCCTACATAACGGATTTAAAAAAATTAAAACATTCTATTTTTGATCAACAGCAGAAACTAATTGAGCTTGAACAAGAATCTGGTATCCCAATTAAAAACTTTAAAGAAATTAATCGCCAGATGACGACCGGCGAGGCGAGAGCAAGGCGAGCAAAACGAGAAATGATTGAAGCTAACTTGCGTTTGGTAATATCTATTGCAAAAAAATATACCAATAGAGGGCTTCAATTCTTAGATCTTATTCAAGAGGGCAATATTGGCCTCATGAAAGCGGTTGATAAATTTGAATACCGACGCGGCTATAAGTTTTCTACTTATGCTACTTGGTGGATTAGGCAGGCAATTACTCGTTCGATTGCAGACCAAGCAAGAACCATTCGAATCCCAGTGCACATGATTGAAACGATTAACAAGATGAATCGCATCTCACGACAAATTCTGCAAGCAACGGGTGAAGAGCCTGAACCGTCAGAGTTGGCTGAAAAAATGGGCATGCCGGAAGATAAAATTAGAAAGATTCTAAAAATATCGAAAGAGCCAATTTCCATGGAAACTCCTATCGGTGACGATGAGGATTCGCATTTAGGTGACTTTATTGAGGATGTTGGAACACTTACGCCTGATGATGCAGCAATCTATACAAGTTTACGTTCAGTAACTTCTGAGATTTTAGAGGGCTTAACTCCAAGGGAAGCTAAAGTGTTGAGAATGCGATTTGGTATCGAAATGAATACCGACCATACTTTAGAAGAAGTTGGTAAACAGTTTGATGTGACTCGAGAGAGAATTCGACAAATTGAGGCGAAGGCTCTAAGAAAACTAAGACACCCAACGCGCTCTGAAAGATTGAAGAGTTTTTTAGAAAATAAAGATTAAAATCTCGGGCCTATAGCTCAGCTGGTTAGAGCAGAGGACTCATAATCCTTTGGTCCCAGGTTCAAGTCCTGGTGGGCCCACCAAATTTAGACACTTTATATAATCCACCATTTGCTGCCTTTTTGATGACTGCATAAATATTTCTTGCTTTTTTAAATAATTAAGAGCAAATTATGCATCGTAGTACATCGTACTACTTTCATTAATTTAGGAGATATTATGGCTGATAAAAGTCAAAAAAAAGAATCAAAAGGTAAACCAAAGAAGAAGTAATCTTTTGTAACCTTAAGAAGCGTTAATTAGGGATGGGCTTTCGTAAGGGAAGCCCTCCCTAATCTCCTAGCTAACTCACTACAAAATTCTTCCTAATGTTAATAAACCGCGCCTTGAAAAATAGGTTCAAGCTTCTTCAGTCTTGTTGAGCGTTTTGCTGCCCTTACAGCTGCTTCTGCCTCTTTATCAAATACTGACCCAAGCAAATAAGTGACGCCAAGCTCAGTGTAAACTTGGACATGGAATTTCGACACACCTTCCTCTTCAATAATTTGCTCAATCACATCAGCAGTAATTTTTGCATCACCGGTAATATCTTGATTAGTAGGTCCCACAGTCATGCGATTGATAACCTTTTTAACCCCGTCAATCTTTTTAACTTGACTGATTAATGCATCAATTTTTGCTTGACTGGCAGCTTGACCGGTAACCAGTACATTGTAGTTGTAGGTTAAACATATGATGCGATATTTTTCCTCATCAGAGCTGGATGGGCATGAGAAGTCAATTTTTGAATCGTCAATTTGCATACCCAAAGGACGCCTATCAGCACCAGAGGTAGCGATTGTAGTGCAGCCACTAAGAAACGATACTAAAACGAGTGAGGAAATTAAAAATAAAAAGTATTTCATGGTGGCCCCTTATATTTTTTTTAAAAAGTATGTAATTTTTTTTATTTTAAAGTATTATCGGGCTTATGTTGAAAAAGTATCTTTATTTAGTCCTTATTCTTTTCAGCCTTCTCTTCAATGTGCAGGCCAGTTTTTCTCATGATATTGAGCATCATTATCATGATGAGGATAGCCATAGTTTGCATGATTGTGAAGATTGCGTCTTAAAACATCACGTTTTAAAATCCGCGTTACCATCGAATCCAACAGAGTTTTCTTTCGACAGTGCACATGAGTTTTTTGAAAATTATCAATTAAAAAACTTTTTTGCTGAACACTTTGTTGCATATCAATCTAGAGCCCCCTAAGCATCCCTAAAATTTTTAGTTAATTTTTTCACTAATTTTTTTAGGAGACA
>Ga0209335_10006149_pt1 | contig 10806 bp, 6 predicted proteins | sample COG_09_FD_184753 | JGI IMG/M metagenome (GOLD analysis project Ga0209335, IMG submission 184753) | Pelagic Microbial community sample from North Sea - COGITO 998_met_09 (SPAdes) (version 2) | ecosystem: Environmental > Aquatic > Marine > Neritic zone/Coastal water | place: Helgoland, sampling...
GAGTTTCCTGATAATTGGAAGTTGAGTGGGAGCATAAGAAATCAATATAAGCAAATAGGTAATGCAGTACCAGTTAGTCTAGGATATGCGATTGGTAAGTTAATAGTAAAACACAAGAATAAGAAAAAAATTAAAATATTTAACGGTTTTAAATACTCTAGATATTTGAATACTAGTGATTTAGATTGGCAAAAAAGTTTTAAAAATAAAGCTATTTCTAAACAAAAATCTTTTAAGTTTTAGCTTTAATTCTTAAAAATTCTAAAAAACTATCTTCACTTAAATCATCACAAGAAGTAATTTCTATGAGTTTGTCCCAATTTGTATCATTCCTCATAGAAAATCGTCTAAACCATTTTTTTATATTAGTACCTTTTCTAATTTTGTTAGAGGAACTATTCTCTGAATTATCACTATTTTTAATTTGTAACATTGTCCAGGGTTCATCTTTATTTTTTGAATTTTTTTTAATAAAATCTATACTTTTTAAAACACTACCAGTGCACCATATCCAATTATTTTTCTTAATCTTGCTGTAAATAAATTCTTCTAGATAATATCCAAATCTATTTTCAGCATCCATGGCCATGTTATGATAGTTTCTAACTAATAGAATATTTTCATCATTAAAGTTATGTTTTTCTTTTATATACTCGTAAATGGCATTATCTGGGATAACACCTTTTTTATTTTTATCTTGAGCTTTATTTTCTTTAACAAGAGGTCTGTCATTTAAAAATCTCTCTTTGAGAATAGACAAGTGCTCATTAGACCTATAATTCAATTTTTTTGACCTATATCTATTGAAGGGCTCTCCATCAGTAAAAATATTTTGATTATTTTTTTCAAATTCTTTAATTAATTCAAACTCTTGGTGAGAATTCATATTTCAAGTTATCATATTATTTTTATTTATTAAAAAAATTGTGTTTAAAAGGTTATTTGCTAATGTTAATCTATCATTTATTTATGAACAAACTAAGAACATTTGTTAAAGATCTAGAAAAAGAAACACATAAAAAAAAAAATTTTTTACAATTTTTAGTAACAAGTAATAAACCAATTTTATCAGAATTAATTTTAAGTGAATTAATTAATAGATCACTTGAAGAAAAAAACGTAAATCAAATTAGATTTAATATTTTAGACCTTATTAAAACAAATTCTGAAAATAAAATTTATTTTGGTCTAAATAAAAAAAAAACTAATAAACAGTATTTATTTTATGATTTATTTTTAAGTATTGATAAAAAAAACAAAGATTTATTTGAATTTGAAAATATTACTCAAAAAATTAAAGAAAGTTTATCTTTAAAAACTATAAAAAATTTTATATGTCTCCAGGTAAATAGTGAAGCTAAACAACAAATAATTAAAGAAAACCAAATAATCAAGATTCCTAATACAAATTTTACAAGAAGTTTAATTGATAAATTTGGTTTTGATTGGTTTTTAAAAGATAATTTTATAAAAAAAATAAATTTTTTTAGTAACAGTTCAAGTTATTATTATTCATTACACTATCTTAATAAATTAAATACAGGTTATAAACTTCTTCTATCCAAATATTTTGTATCATTTTCAGCAAGTAGATCTGATGATAATACTAATTTGTTAAATAATCACTTAAAATTTTATGGAAGCTCTGAAGCATTTATAAATTTTTTTGATGAAAATCCAAACTGTTTTCACTTAGTAAAAATTAATATTGGAGAACCAAAATTTAATGAAGCTTTACAAAAATTAGACACACTATGTCTAGAAAAGGAATTGAATCTAGACAATAAATTTACAAATTTAAATTTTGCAATTCAATCTGGGATGGTTTTACTATGATTGAGATAAATGAATCTTTATTAGAAAATTTTGAAATTAACAATATTTATAAAAAAGATTATATAAAAGTTTTTACAATCTATGCTCAAGATTTTGAATATTTTAGCAAAACAATATCCTCATTAACAAAACGATTAAATAAATACAGAATAGATGATAATAATTTATCAAAATTTTTAGGTTTTTATTGGAAATTCATTAAAACCTGCAATTCACTTCCTTTATTAATTAGTGAATGTGCAACATTAATTGAAACCAATAATAATGTTAATATAAAAAAAATTAAAGATATTTTATGTGTTGCTTACCCTGATTATCAAAAAGAATTTGATTATGTTATAAAAAAATTTAAGGAATTCCAATCTAGTCGCACTAATCTTTTTTTAGATTTTAATGAACATTTAATAAGTTCACCTGATAATATTTTACTATATGAGGGCAATTATAAAATTACTAAACTTCATAAATTTATAAAAAAAAAAAATTATTTCCTAGAGCCAAATTTTAAAAAGGTAAATTCTATTTCACTTTTTAATCCTCAACCTGAACTTTTACAGGAGATTTCTTACATGGATATATGTCACTACATCAATGTATTTAATTTTGACTGGTTAAATAGAAATTATGATAATTTGAATCTGTTTATTTCAAATGATAATTTATCGATCAAACATTTGAACGTTAAATATATTGAATCAAGAAAACCTAAAAACACTATAGAAAATGAGCTCAAAGGAGAAATTTTTGAGGAAGATTTATCATTATCTAGCGACCTTTCAGAGTTATTTGAAAAACTAAAAGAACAAAATCTTAATGAAGAGTCTATTGGAGACAAAGATCTAAAAAAAGAAAATGAACTTGATAAAGTGAAATCAACTTTATTCCAACTTTCAAATGGAAAAATCACATTACTTAGAAATGATAGTTCATACGACCAATCACAAGACGTTCTTGAAAAATCACCTTTAGGTAAAATTTCAGTTAAATCAAAAAAAGTTGATTTAATTAGACCTGGAGAATTTATTTTATTTCAAGGGGAGAGAGCAACTACAATGCTAGAAAAAGAGACATCAATTTTCGAAGAAGATGCTCATCTTATGTATGCAAATCGTAAAGATTGGAAATTTAGATTAAGACAAGAAATTAATAGATTAGGCTTAGATAAGACAATTGAAAAAATCAAAGAATATGGTGGACGTAAATCAATTAAATTTCATAATATTGTTTATTGGTTAAATCCCAAATCTTTAAGATCAGATGATAAAGAGACATTTTTTGCTCTAATGAAGTTATGTGGTTTATATAATAAATGTGATGAAATTTGGGAGCATATGGAAAAATTAGAAAAAGCTCATCGAAAGGCTGGAAAAATTATAAGAAAAAAAATTGAAAACATTATAGAAAAAGATGCTAACCAACTGAAAGAAAAGGGTTATCAAGAATATTTTCTTGATGACGAAGGTAGTGGCTCTGTTGAAGTCTATAAAGTAATTGAGAAAGGAAAATCAATAAAGGTTAAATTAAGTATTACAGATAAACCTTTATCTCCTGGAGATTTATAATCTATGGCAATATTAATTCCAAATATATTAAAAGAATCTTCTCAAAGTAGAGGTGAAACTTTAATCTTTAATTATTTCAAGAAGGATCAAGGTTTTACCAAGGATTGGATAATACTACATTCCCTTGATATAGCTCAACATCGAAAAAAAAAAAGAGGTGAAGCTGATTTCATCTTATTAATACCAAATAAAGGAATTCTTTGTGTGGAGGTTAAAGCATATAGCCAAATATCAAGAAAAGAAGGCGTTTGGTTTTTTGGTGAAGAAAAGAGTGAATCTCCATTTGATCAGGTGCGCGATAATTCAGAAGCAATAATAAAACAAATAAGAGAACTTTCACTTCCATATAAAACATTTGTTACAAATGTTGTAATTTTTACTCATTGTCCATTCAAAGAAAAATCTATTGAATGGAATGATTGGGAATTAATTGATTACGATGAAATAAAAATAAATGAAGGCAATATTGCAAAAATAGTTCTTAAACACTTTGATGAATCAATTAAACATCATCAGAGTAAACCTGGAAAGTATAATTATTTAAATGATAAAAATTATTATGATGAATTCACAAAAGAGAGTGCTGTAGAGATATCTAATTATTTTAGAAAAGACTTTGAGTGCTTCGTAAGTCCAAGTGATTTGACGAATGATCTAGATAAAGAGATGAAATCTTTTTCTAATGAACAATATAGAGTAATTGATGCAAATGAAGATAATAAGCTAATATTAGTTGATGGTTATGCAGGATCTGGAAAGACTATATTAGCACTAGAACTAGCTAGAAGAAAAGCTTTAGAAGGAAAAAATGTCCTTTTTTTATATTTTAATAGATTAATAAAAAATAAAATTGAAGATCAAATCGGTCTGATAAATGAAACTGTGAAAGATGATATTAATAGTAAAAAAATTTCTATTTTTACGTTATATGAATTTTTTTCAAGCTTCACACCTTCTACTGAACAGCCAATTTCAATAAAATCACAATCTAATTCTGACAGTTTTTCACTATTATTATTAAATCATTTAATGAAATCAGAATTAAATAATAAATATGATGTGTTAATTATAGATGAAGTTCAAGATTTTCCAAATGATGAACTTGGAAAATGTTCCTTAGATGTTTTTAATCAATTAAATTTAGATGTTAACTCAAATGTATTATCTGAATTATATTTTTTTGGTGATTTTAGATCTCAACAAGTTTATTTTGACCAATTATCAAGAAATAAATTTAATGAAAAATATTTTGATAAGAGATTGCACAGCCTTATTTTGAATGAAAATTGTAGAAATCCCTTGAGGATAAGTAGGTTTGCTGAACTTGTTGGTAAAATTAAATACTCAAAGATTTTTAGAGAAGATAATTTACACAATGTTGAAAAGTATTTTTATAAAAATAAAGCTGATCAAATTAAAATATTAAAAAATATAATTAAGAAATACATTACAAAGTTTAGACCTTCCGATATTGCAATATTATTTTATTCAAATTCTAGCAAAAATTCTAAAAATATATCTGTAGAAGATTTTGATGATGAGCTCGTTGAATTATTAGGTTTAAAAAATTCTAATATTATAAAAAATGGTGAGGTTATTAATAAAAATTTTAAGAAAACACTTGGATATGCAACATCTATAAGAAAATTTAAGGGATTGGAATCAAAGATATGTATAATTGTAAATATAGGTGATTTTGACCCAAATAAATCTCCTGCTATACTTTATACTGGTGTTACTAGAGCTCAATACAATTTAATGTTGTTGTTTGATGAAAAAGATAAAGATCAATGGGGTAAATATTTAATATGATTGATCATAAAAAAAATAGAGAAAATATAATTAGAGATCTAAAATTGAATCTTATTGGGCCGAGCCCTTGTGGAAAACCAATTAAAATTGATGAAATGATTATATTTGATTCATATAGTCAAATGTATTTGCCATATAGGCAATTCAGTAGTGATCTACCTAACAATGAAGGTGATGAAATTTTAAATAATAGAAAACCAAGTGAAAGATATGGGCTAGGTGTTCTTTACCCAGTTAAACCTCGATTATCAATCGAAGATGAAGAAAATGAAAATTTAGATAATGATGAAGTTGAAAGATCAAAAGTAGAAACTAGTCTAAAATTAAATTTAAAAAATAAAGATTTAAATAATGATATAGAAAATCTAAAAAATGATTTGAATATTGAAGTTGAAAAAGACCTTCTTCCTTCTTCTTTTAGTCTAAGTTTTTTAGTTAAATCATCAATAAACCAAAATTTAACATTTGAGTTTACAGGTGGATTTTATGAACAGCCAAAAAATATTGATATTGTTTATAAAGATAAAGATGGAGAACAAAAAAAAGGGCGTGAATGGTTTTATAGATCTTCTTTTAAATGTTCAGGATCAATAGATATAAATGATGAAAATAATGAAAAAGTTGTACCACAATTTACATCCTTACCTACAAAATTTGATGTAAGATTTAAATCAGAAATTAGAAATATAGAAGGTAATAAAATAATTACTTTCAGTGTCTCTAATTTTACTGGACTTAATGGTAAACGAAGAAATTTAGATGAAAACTCAATTTTTCAATGTCAATTAAAGATTACCTCTGATAAATTTTCTATATTACCTTATCCAAAAGCTAAAAATCTAATTTTAGATGAAGAGGAACAAATAAACGACCTACTTTATAGAGATAAAAGAAATTATGCTATTGGACATGGAATTTCTGCTGATTGGGGAATACCCGATAAAGAATCCAACTGTGTTAATGAAATAAGTTCTGAAGCGATGCCTACAGTGGATGTTCCAAATATAAGTCCTGATATCTTTGACGATGAAAATAAAAAAATTGAAATTTCATTTTTTAACTTATCTAGATTTGGAAAATTTGAAGAAGGAATTAAATCTTTAAAAAGTTTATATAAAAACTATCAACAATGGATTGATAAATCAGATTTAGAGTCTAAAAAACTGGATATAAAATACAATCAAGCATCATCCTTTGTTATTAAAAATTGTAAAATTGCTGCTGAAAGGATTCAAAGAGGTATAAATTTAATTGAAAATAATGAACAAATTAAACTAGCGTTTCAAATTGCTAACGAAGCAATTATGTATCAACAATATAGAACTTCTATTCCATCAAGGTTTATAAAATTTGATGAGAATGGAAATCCATTAAAAGGAAAAAAAGGTTTTGAATTTTCCTCTCCATACAATTCAAACTTCGATTTAAATTCTGAAGAATATCAAAAAAAAAAATGGAGGCCGTTTCAAATTGCTTTTATTTTAATGAATCTTGAATCATTAGCCAAACCAGATAGCACAGAAAGACAAATTGTTGATTTACTTTGGTTTCCAACTGGTGGTGGAAAAACTGAGGCATATCTAGGCTTATCAGCATTTCAGATGGTATTGCGAAGAATTAAGGACAAGTCAGATTTTGGTACTGATGTAATTATGCGTTACACCCTAAGACTATTAACAGCACAACAATTCCATAGGGCTAGTGGATTAATTTATGCACTAGAACATATCAGAAAAAACAATCTAAATATTCTTGGAGATCATCAATTCTCAATTGGGATTTGGATAGGAGGTGATAGCACCTATAATAAAAAAAAACATGCTTATGATGATTTCAAAAAAATTTTAATTCCAAGAAAGAAAAACAATATAAATCTGAATAAATTTCATATTTCAGGGTGTTCTTGGTGTGGAGCAAAATTTGAAATAAAAAAATATGAGCATTCAAGACAAAGAGTTTATGGTTTTAAAGAAAATAATAGAGAAAAAAAAATCTATGCACATTGTCCAGATGCTGAATGCGAATTTCATTTAAAATTACCAACATATACTTGTGATGAAGATTTATATGATCAAAAACCATCATTTTTAATTGCAACAATTGATAAGTTTGCACTTTTAGCATGGAGACCAGAAGCAAGAAATTTTTTTGGCATAGATGAAAACGGAAATCAATCTAAGTCTCCTCCTAACTTAATTATACAAGATGAATTACATTTAATTTCTGGTCCATTGGGGTCAATGTCTGGTTTATATGAAACTGTTGTAGAAGAATTATGTACAAACAAAAGAAACAATCAATTAATTAAGCCAAAAATTATTTCTTCAACTGCAACAATTAAAAATTATAATCATCAAATTAAATCTTTATTTGGAAGAAAAAATTCTAGTTTATTTCCCCCTCCCGGTTTAAATCAATCAGATAATTTTTTCTCAAGAATAGCAAAAACAAATAACCAGATTGATTATAAAAAGTATGTGGGGATTTATGCACCAGGTTTAAGATCACTATTAACTTCTCAAATTAGAACTTTTACATCCTTACTCCAGTCAGCCAATTATAATAGAATTGAGAAAAAAGAACTTTCTCTTGAGGAAAAAGATCCATGGTGGACTTTGGTTAGCTTTTATTCAAGTTTATTTGATCTTGGCTCTGCCAGAAGTATTCTATCTATAGACATGGATAATGAATTAAAGGATTATAAAAAAACCTTTGGTATAGAAGATAAATACATAAGAAGTTTGCCTGATCCAACTGAAATTTTAGAACTTACTGCAGCACAAAAAGACAGTGTCGAGGATAATTTACAAAAATTATCTTTATCTTTAAATGATAATAATAAAAAAGCTAAACCAGTTGATATTTGTTTGTCTTCGAGTGTGATAGAAGTAGGTGTTGATATCACAAGAATATCTTTATTAAGCATTGTGAGTGCCCCAAAATCAGTTTCTCAATATATTCAAGTCTCTGGTAGAGTCGGTAGAGATTGGCATAATGGAAAATCTGCGCTTGTAACCACCATCTTTTCACCAACTAAGCCAAGGGATAGGTCGCTTTATGAACAGTTTAGGTCTTATCATGAACAATTATACTCCTGGGTTGAGCCTACAAGTGTCACTCCATTTTGTGAACCAGTCTTAGAAAGATCATTACACTCAGCATTATTTGCTTATGTAAGACAAACATCTTCTTTGGAGAACGCAATACATAATCCTAACTTTATTAATTACGAAAAAAAATGTGAAAAATTTAAAGAAATTCTTTTAAAAAGAATAGAAACTATAGATAAAAGTTTTCTAAAACTAACTGAAAAATATTTTGAAAAAAAGATTAATATTTGGAAAAAAGGGTCTTTTGATAGTTGGGAGTCGCGAAAGAAAGATAATGAAATACCATTGTTAATACCACAAGGAAATTATTTAAATGAAAAATTAAAATTTAAAACTTTTCAAACTATGACCTCTATGAGAAATGTTGATGCAGAATGTATGCCTCATATTTTTTCAAATATAGAAGATGAAAGAGAGTTAAATTGAGTATTTTAAGAATAAGAAGATCACAATTAATTTCAAAACACGGTGTTGGCTCTGTATTCCCAGGAACTGACGGAGTATCACGTTTGACTGCAGGATTAGATAAATGGTTTACTTATGAATACGAAGACAGTACGAAAAATATTAAGATAGATGATTTTAAAATTAAAGAGTGGAGATTGGAACAAAGACTGGGTGTGTCTCATTTTAAAGCTCCTCCTGATTTTAGAAAATTTGAATATTTTTTACAAGGTCAGAAAAATTTAGATCTTAAAATTCCATTTTTGAGGTTTCCAACTTGGCACCAATGTATAAAATGTAAAATGCTTCACAGGCCGTCTAGAGGTTTATATATAAAAGATATTGGCACTTGTAAAAAAAAATATAAGGATAAAGATTGTAATGGATCATTAGTTCAAGTTCCTTTTGTAATGTTTTGTCAGTCAGGTCATATTGAAGATTTTCCATGGAATGAATGGGTTCATAGAAATCATAAACCTCAATGTGATGGAAGGAGTCTCAAATATGAAAGTGACCAACATAAATCTGGTGGCTTAGATAGTATTTATGTTACATGTTTATCTTGCTCTAAAAAAGGTCAAAAACCTGTTAGAAGAAATTTAAAAAATATTACTAGTTCATCAAAAAATAATGCATCAACGGAGTTAACTGATAATCTAGAAGCAAATTTTAGATTTAAGTGCAGAGGAGCAAAAACTTGGTTAGGTAGCGATGTGCATGAAGATTGCAATCATCCAGTAAGAGCATCACTTAGATCTGCTAGTAATCTATATTATTCTAAATCGTATTCTTCAATTTATTTACCCAGTGTAGAAAATGATATTTTATCTGAAATTGTTCAAATGATGACTGAAAACTCTGAGATTGATACGCTTATTTCTAATGGAAGAACTTTTAATCAATCTAATGAACAAATCTTAAATGCATTGGTTGAAAGGTATGATGATGAATTAAAGGATTTTTCAAAAGAGAATATTTTAAAGGCATTATACCTTCTATCAGACTTAAAAACTGATGATGGATCTCATTCAATGAGAATTCAAGGTGATGAAGATTTTGATAAAGAAACTCCTTTTAGGAGACTTGAATATAAAAGACTTCTTAGTAACGATAGTAGTGATGAATTGATTATTGAAAAAAAAGACACTAATAAATATGAACCAAAATTTGCAAATTTTTTTTCTTCAATTTCTCTTATTAAAAAATTAAGAGAGACTAGGGTTTTATATGGTTTTAGTCGACTTTTCCCTGATGCCAACAAAGATAAAGATATCAAAGAGATGCAAAAAATGTTGAGAAAAAAGGTAAACAAACATGAGGATTGGTTGCCAGCAGTAAAAGTTTATGGTGAAGGAATATTTTTCGAGTTAAATGAAGAAAAATTAAAAAAATGGGAAGAAAGACCTGAAGTTTTAAATCATATTAAAAAAATTCAAGATAATTTAGATGCATTAACTGAAAAAAGAAAAATGCAAAGTAGAAATATCTCTCCGAGGTTTATTTTGCTTCATACTTTATCTCATATTTTGATTGAAAAATTTATATATGAGAGTGGCTATCATTCAGCATCGTTAAGAGAAAGAATTTATTGTTCAACAAATCCCAACGGATCTATGGCTGGTTTATTAATTTATACTGCAGATGGAGACTCTGAAGGTACAATGGGTGGACTTGTAAGAATGGGAGAACAAGGAATAATAGAAACTGTTTTTCACAATGCAATTGAAAATGCAAAATGGTGTTCTGCTGATCCAGTTTGCACTGAAATAGGAAAAAGAGATGGACAAGGCTTAGAGAAAATTAATTTAGCAGCTTGTCATAATTGTTGTTTATTAGCGGAAACTTCATGTGAAGAATTTAATCGTTTATTAGACCGTGGTGTTTTAATTGATAAAGAATTTGGTTTTTTTAATTAATTTTTAAAAATCTTATTCAAGACAAAATTCAGACTTAGTGGAGACAAAGATTGATGATCTAAGTAGAATCATGCATTGGATTTCATTCCTTTTCGCCCGTTTACGTTTCTTTTCATTGTTCTCCTC
>Ga0209335_10006150_pt1 | contig 10805 bp, 7 predicted proteins | sample COG_09_FD_184753 | JGI IMG/M metagenome (GOLD analysis project Ga0209335, IMG submission 184753) | Pelagic Microbial community sample from North Sea - COGITO 998_met_09 (SPAdes) (version 2) | ecosystem: Environmental > Aquatic > Marine > Neritic zone/Coastal water | place: Helgoland, sampling...
GGCGGACGTCGGCGCCGAGTCAGTGCCGGAGGGCAAGGGGGTGCAGTATCTGTGCACCGGGTACGACGCATTTCTCTCCTGCGAGCCGTGCGCCATGTGCGCCATGGCGCTCGTGCACGCCCGCGTGCGTAGAGTCTTCTTCGGGGCGGCGAACCCGGCTGCCGGCGCGCTGGGGTCGCGCTGGGCCGTGCATCTGCAGGGATCGCTGAATCACCACTACGAGGTGTACCGTGGTCTGCTCGCGGCGGAGTGCCCCCAGTTTCCTTCGCCTTTCCCGGAGGAGTGAAGCACCAACGTCGTTGCTGAGAATGAAGTGATACCAACATTCGTGCCAGCAAAAGCAGCTATCCTTCTTTATTCGATCTCTTGCATCATGCTAACACACAAAGACACAATGGACAAGCGTGCGCGCGCACACACACACGCAAACACGCACACACACCGGTCGGTTATTCGCTCACCAACCGACCCACCGGATATACCTACTTCTCTCCCGCCTCGGCGTCCGCGGGCCCTCCGCCCGGACTGGCCGCCGCTGGTTGCGCTTCTTGCGTGTCCGCAGCTGCACTCTCCACGGCTGGAGGAGGGGCTCCCTGTCCCTCGACGGCATCCGCCTCCACGGCGTTCGCCTCCACGGCGTCCGCCTCCACGGCGTCCGCCGGGGCATCCGCCAACCTCTTGTCTGACGCCTCTTCGCTCTGCTCTCCGGAGGATCCAGCTGCCGCTGCCGCTGTCTCGCCCGCGCTGGCATCCTCCGATGCGCTCTGTGCTCCGTCCTGCGCTTCGCCCGCAGCAGGTGCGTCCTGTGGAGGCGGCGCGGCTGCTGTTGCCGCCTCAGGTGCGACCGGTGTTGCCGCTGGGGCTTCCTCCTGTGGCGCAGCCGACGACGCCGGGTCGTTCGAAGCAGGCTCGGCACTCGAAGCCGTTTCGACGTGCTTTTCTGCAGACACTTGAGGTGCAGAGGGCGAAGCAACTCGAGAGGAGGCCACAGCTGTCGACGCAAGGGGCTCCTTGGGCGGTGAAATGCCCGCGGGCAGGACTGGCGAGCTGGCGCGGTGCCCGTTGCCACGTCCTGCATGCCCGTTCTGGATTGGGGACTCCATTCCGCGCACCATTAAGCCGTGAAGCGGGAGCTTGGTGGTCCAAGCTGTGCCTTTGTGAACCTGGATCTTCTGCTCTCGCCAGTCGCGGTATGCCTTCTGAACCGCACGCGCAGCGAAGTCCTCTGCTGCAGTGATCCGCCGCCCTGCACACCACGAATAATGCTCAGCACTGCGTATTTCGCGAGCAAGGTTCAAAGGGGTAACAACGATGCGATCAAAGAGAGGTGCCAAGTGGGAGCTATGGGGCACACCGCGGAAAGTTCCGTCGACGTGGATGACTTCCGATTCGGCTCTGGAAACGTCATCCACGATGTCGTCGTCCTCATCCTGCATGTCGCCCGTGAGACAACGTCGAACAAAAGCCACGAATGTCTCGTTGTAGCGAATTTTATTGCCGTGGATCGGGATCTGCAGGTCCTTGATCACTTGCATCAGTGCGTTTCGAGTGACAAGTTTGCCCTTGAGCCCAAGCGGCGGAGGGAGCTGTGAAATCAGCTCGCCAAGCTGCTCGACATCAATTCTCTCTTCAGCCTCCGGGTCCAGCTTGTTCCACACAAACACAAACTCCTGGAGTTTTTCAGCGGGCACTGTCGAGTTCGCATCGCCCGCAGCAAGCTCGTGAAAGTTTTCGAGAATAACTGCAGTGAAAAGCTGCATGAGGATGTAGGTACCGATGACCTGCCAGAGCACGTGGAAGGGGCGTCCAACCGCCGGGTGACCACAGCCCTGCGGCATGTTCTCGAGGAAAGCCAGCTCGGAGCGTGCGCAGGCGAGGTAGAGATCCTCCTCCGAGGTGTAGTACATGACTGCATTCCATGCCTCCCCAGTCGTTTGCCGGAATAGCATAAAGAAGGCGTTGTCGAAGTACACATAGTTGGCCACATCAGACAAGTTTCCGCCGCCGTCCTGGTCCTGATTGATGTTGAAGAAGAGGTTTTGCGCGAGCACTGAAAAGATTGTCATGATAATGATGAGTAGCAATCCAATGTTCACGAGAGATGGCAGCGAAACGATCAGAGTCTCGATCATTTGGCGCAGTCCCTTGAAACGCCGCACAAGGCGCAGGACACGGGCAATGCGGAGCGCGCGCAGCAGATTGATGCCCGGGATCTTGCCAATCGCCCCGGTTCTGTCGAAACCGCAGGCATACTCCTTTCCAAGAATGTCAAGGATAGTGATACCCACCGAGAGGAGAACAATGACAAAGTCGAAGAGGTTCCACCAGTCGTAAAAGTACCACTTCAGCCCAAGGCCCAGGATCTTTATTGTAGCCTCGATTACGAATATGGTCGTGAAAACGCAGTTGGAGTAGAAGATGAATGCGCGGTAACAGTCGGTCATATGGTGCAATCTGAAGGTCATGAAGACGACATTCAAAAAGATAAATGAGGTGACCGTAATCTCAAACGCATCGCTTTGGCAAATGCGGAAGAGCCGTGCTCGAAGTTTGTTTTTAGGCGGCTCAATCCGTCTTTTCGGCTTCAATTGCATGATTAGTCGCTGAGTTTCCTTCCATTCCTGCTGCTCGGGCGTGATGAATGGCCCAATACCGTCGTTTTGCGCCTTGATCTTGTTGTAGGTGTTGATCACAGAACCCACGAGAAGATTCAGCAGCACGAAGGCACCAATGATGAGATGAATGACTGAGTAGAGAGAAAGATAATACTTGTTGTTCGGTATCGGCGTGATCCCGGGACCCATGATATCCATAGTGGCGGCCATCACGCCCATCCAGCCTTCAGTTGTCGCCATCTCAAATAGCGTCAGAAGCCCCTCAGGGTATGAGTCGAAAGAGTACGGTAGGTTCTTCCAGACACCGACACCCCCTCCGCCAGCATTCACACACTCAACAATCGTCGGAACAGCGTCCGCACCCGTCAGCACTGGTGTGGGATCGTACAGAGGGCCATCTTGTGGCACCGCTGCACCGTAGGAATCGTGTGAGACAGGGTCGAAGCAGGACCAGAACTGACCCTTGAAGAACTCAACACCAAACATTCCCCAGAGGGAGAACCACATAATCACTACAACCATGACATTGATCATTTGAGGGATGGAAGAAAGTAAACAGGTCACAGCCACCCGAAGCCCTGGGCTCCGCTTGATGACTCGAAGCGGGCGAAGCGTGCGAACAGCGCGTAACGACTTAAGGAAGCCGACAGATGAACTCGACGAGAAGGAAGAAATCATCGAGATCAGAACAATGATGAAGTCAAGCCAATTCCATGAATCGCGCAGATATGAGTTTTCGTGAAGGATCAAGCCATCTGAAACCCACTTCAACACCATCTCGACAAGGAAAATTAACGTGAAGATCTTGTCGGTTGTCGCAAATGCATCCGAACGCAACTGTGAAAAACAGCACGAAGGTTCTGGTCGGCCAGAGCCATCATCTGGTCCACAGGGACGGTAAACCTGACCAAAATTCTCATCCCCTGCGTTGTTTGGACAGTTGATCGAGTCGACGTGCCCAACACCGAGTCCCGAGCAATTCAGGTATGAAGGTGCACGGGGACAGGCATCAGTTATGATTGTGTCGTCTGGGCGCTCAAACAACAATGTAACCGTCGTCACGATGATGCACAGTAGAATTAGGTTTTCAAAGACAGGATGCTGAACGAGCGCAGCGCAGTACATGCGCACCGGGTTCGTACGATGCAAGACGAAGAATGACCTCCCGTGAGGGACTTTGATCTTGCCTTTGAATCCACGCACGTGCATGTAGAGATGCGCTTCGGAATCAGTGGGACCTTCTTCCCCGATGGCTTCTTCAAAGACAGCAAGATTCTCACGAGAAAGGATTCCCGCCGCCGGCGTGGCCTTGAAGAGTCCCGCAGGTGTTTCCGAAACGCGTGGGTCACCTGCACTCTGCGCAGACCCGCCACGGGCGCCCCGGAGGAGCCGGCGGAAGCCAGCCATCATACGCTCTTTGAGACTTTCGGGCTGCGGTCGCCCCTCGCCATCCTGAGACCCTTCATTCATTCCCTCGTCTTCCTCTTCGTCGTCACCAAATCCTTGAAGAAGAATGGAAATGAACAGATTCATGACGATGTAGTTCCCAAAATACACGACCGCAATCGAAACGAACGCAAGGGGAGGAGAGAATGGCTGTTCAGCTGTAATAGAATTGTACATAATCGTGTTCCAATTCTCAGTTGAGATCATCTGAAAGACCACGAAGAGTGCACCATGCCCGTGGATGGACGGAAAGAACATATCAAAATTCGAACGCGGCGATGATGTTTTGACCATGCGGAACTTTCCTGCGAATACTGAAATCGACAGGAGAGCAAAGATGTACATAAACATTACCCAGACCAGGATCAGGGATCCCATCGAGCCGAGGGCAACCGCAAGGGTGTGCAAGATCTGCCTCATGCGCTTCAGCCCACGCGCAAGCTTGAAGAGGCGGAAGAGGCGCATTCCTCGGAGCGCCGATACGGAAGAACCACCGCCCGAGGAGCCGACAACAAGCTCGAATATAGAGACTGCGACAATGACGAAGTCAAAGATATTAAATGAATCGGCAAAGTAGAGCGAAAGTCCCAGCCCAAACAGCTTGAAGCCGGCCTCAAAAATGAATACAACAGTAAGTACCAAGTTGATGCTCTCCAGAACGTTCTGCTTGGACGGCGAGAACGTGGGACAGAGATCTCTTTTCCCATCTCCGCAAAGGTGCCGAAACGAAATTTTCTGCGTGCCCCCCGCAAGCTCCGCCTTCTCAGCAAACTGCTCGGCAGAGTACAGCCCGAGACGGCAGTCGCCTGGAGGCAGCTCGAGCTTGTAGGCATGAGTGGAATTCCATTTTTCCTCATCAAGCTTGCCGTCACGATACCACGCAAGGCGTCCGTCGATGAAGGAGTGGTCCGGCACGCGGCGGTCGACGCGCGTGCGTGGACCGTCCATCTCCCAGAACCACGCATGGTCAATGAACCAGTAGCACCCCACGCCCGTGACCCCGCGATCGGAGTTGCACGACTCTCTGTCCGAGTGCCGCGAGCAATTTGCGCCATGATAGCGGCTTGCCGTCGGAAGCTCCACCTCCGCATCACCTTGAAGATAACAAAATGCCTCTTGCGTCGGGCGCATGCGACCGCCCCTGCCGTCGGAAACAAATGCACGGTCGAAGAGCGGGCCAGTGCAGTGCTCGCGCGCCGCTGAAGGCAGCTGCGGATCGAGGTCACAGCGTCTCCTGCAGATGTTGTCTTCAAAGAGCGGCTGGTCGTGGTATGTGAGCATCATGGTCACAGTGTTGGCGACGATGCAAACCAAGATGAAATTCTGAAACCACGACGTCTGTACCAGCCGCTCCGAAGCCCCTTTGGCGATATTGTACACATGAACGACCTTGCCGAACCACAATGTCAACATGGAGTCCTGTTTCACATGGATTGTCGGCAGCTGCAGACCACTCACCGGCAGCTGCACACCATCCATCGAAAGTCGCTTCTTGAGCCGGCCATACATGCTCCGACTCGGATCCATTCCAGGACTAAGCCCGTGACCCTCTGGCTCCTCATCCACCTTGGCAAAGAGAATTGCCTCACTGTGCAGCGCCTCACGCTCCTTCTCCGTCCGCTCAGCCTCCTGCGCCTGCACGAAGGAGTCGGCAAGCACAGCGAGCGCAAGTTGCATGACGAAGAACGAGCCGAGAAGCACCCACATGATGTGAAAGAAGCGGCTGCCCCACTTTTCAGCCCCAACCTCAAAGAGGTACATGATGTCAACCCACCCCTCGTTGGTCAGCGACTGGGTCAGCGACAAGAATGCCTCTCCAAAGTTGTCATAGCTGATGTAGCCTGCACCGAAATCGAGAGGATTGTCGTTGAAATCGGATTCGCACCATTGGGTGTTGCACCATTTCACGGGCGAGCAGACTGTCGTTAGCTCCACATTATCGATAATCACAGGGTCGCACGGATTCATCAGCGCAGTTTCTATCTCGCCATTCTGAGGGCAAACGTCTCCGGCGCTGAATGATATCCTGTATGGGATCTGCTGGGAGAAAAGCCGCGTCTTGACATAAGACGGCATATCCTGCGTGGGATCAACGTAGCAGCGCCCGCGCAGAGATGTGTTAAGCAGCTCGATCCCGAGAATACCAAAGAGCACAAAGAAAAACAGCAACAGAGCGAAAATGTCTGCCAGCCGCTGAAATGAGCGGTACAGCGTTGACATCAGCGGCTGCATGCCCTTGATACGAGTCATAGTGCGAAGTGGACGGAACACGCGCACTGTGCGCAAAAATGACACGCCAGGTAAGTTCGAGATCGGTGAGACGGAAATCAGCGAAGTGATCACCACGACAAAGTCCAGCCTGCGTTAACCACAGGTCAGCCAGCCATCGCCTAACTGACGGCATCTCAGGGCTGGGAAAAGTTCATACCAATTCCACTTGTCGCGCAGGTACGCATGCTTGTGTAGAATGAATCCTCGCGCAATAATTTTGAGTACCTGCGAATGTGCGTAGCAGTTGGCTCAATACAACGTGCGAGCCACACGCAATGGTTACTACGGTAAAGGTAGGGGGGTTAGGCACGCTGCGACATGTCAGATGCGTTGGTTCAACAAGCCCTGGAGTACGGGGGGAGATTGAGTGGAGCAGAACCATTTCGGCTGTGAAAAGAATGGTGAATATCACTTCGATGATGATCAACATCTCATTGACAGCAGGCCAGCCTGAGCAATCGATGCCGAGCGACAGGATCTTCTGATACTTCTCGAATTCCGTGCAGAACGGATCTTCCTCGCACTTGCAGAGCGGGTGTTCCAGCATAAGGAACAAACAATTCAGCCCAATGAGCAGCAGGATGAAGCCGTTGAAGATGGGCCATTCCACGAACTTGATGACATTCTCGCGGAGAGTGCTCGACGACTCAAGGCAGAAGAGCGACCGGTTCACGTAGTGCTGTTCGATTCGCGCTTTTGCCCTCTTCTTTTCACGCTGCAGGCTTTGTAGCACTTGAGCCCAGTCTACGTCTTCAGTGCGCAACGCCTCCAATTCCGCAACTGGGTCTCGGGTCAACTTGGTCGGGACCTGGTCCCCGAACCCACCGACACCCTTCTCTGACGCCGCATCGATGTGCTCATGACCAGCGGGCTCACGCCCGTCCTCTGTCGCACTCATCGTGGGCTCCGTGGACCTTGTACCCGCAGCTGAGTCACTCCCGGTCTCCTAGTGCGATTCGACCGAGCCGGGGCGCATGTCCTCTGATATCCCGTAAGCGTGTCGCCCCTTTCCTCGTGACTTCAGTGGATCATCACGTGAGCACGTTTCTCGTTTGGCGGCCCAGCCACCCACCGCCAGGGTTAAAAAAATGCCTTACAAGCCCTTGCGCACTACGGCTGCTCGCAAGCCTGGCGAACGCAAGCCTGGCCGCTCCCGCCGCCCAAGACCAACAACCCCGGATTAACTAAACCGTGGTCCCAGAGTTCGGTTGGGAGGTTGCTCTCTTGCGAGCACATAACCTGCTTGTACCGTGTTAGGCGCGCTGTATGAAAATACATGTATGTACAGCTCTGGACGTGACTCGAGAACCGGGACGCTGACATGTCCGACACAGGAGCGGACCCAGCAACACCAGAGGCTCTCCGGGCGCTCAGAAAGGCAGTTTCTGGAAGCGAAAGCGGTTTCGAGCATCACACCGACCGATCACTGTCACGGTGATGCCCTGGCCAGCTGTTTGCCGTTTGCAAAGCCAACCTACCACGATGCGACGCTGACCCATGCCAATGGACCTATCAGCTTCCTCCGTGCCAAAAAGACCGTTGACCGCGCAACGAAACTGCTTAGTGCCTACGAATCATATCGAACAGAGAAGGGCATCCAGCACGGGCAGTTCCCGTATGAGAAGGCACTGAATCCCTTCATTTTCATGCTGCGGATGGGAAGAGGTGCTAGTGGTTGCTCGGAATTTGAACCCCCGAGATCAGATCGCGGAGAGGCACGCCCTGGGAATACTCCAAATAGATCCGGTCAACTGTTTCGGAAAGGGTGGGGCCATCATCGTGCATGGAAGGCCGGCGCTCAACGATGGGAAAGATAAGGATGCTATTGCATTATTGTTCTTCTACATGTTCGACTGGTTGACCATAAATGTCGAGCGCGCACAGGCAGGCCCGAATCCCCGTTCACTGACGTAGACAGTCAGATCAACTTCCCTCCCTGCCGCTCATTCGCAGATGACTGACCTACGCACGACCTGGTCGTCACGTTCGCTGCCGCGGTGCAGACGAACGGCATCATGCTGATTGTGGACTGGACGGGTATGACTTTCGGGAAACTCGATTCGAGTCTACCAGCGAAAATTCTGCCGCTCCTCCAGTCGGTCCTACCTGTTCGAGTCAAAATGATCGCACACGTGAACCAGCCTGGGTATTGCCCACGTGTGTAGCTGTCATTGGAACGGATCCTCTTTCATGAAACCCATTTGCTGAGTCGAACGCCCTGAGACAAGTCAGCAAGTGGTCCTGCGCAGGTTCTTCTCCATGGTATTTGCAATCATCAAGCCATTACTTGGAGGGAAACTCCGATCCCGCTTAAAGGTACGCATGCTCTAACTCAGTCCTTCACAGAACAGCACAAGCACGTTGGCACTCCACAGCAACGTCAAGCGCTCGCGTTCCGAAGGGAGACTCAGACATGAGGTCATGATGCATCATGACCTCATGTCTGAGACTTTTCCTAGGTGCTCGGTGGCCAAGAACACTTGCTGAAATACGTTGAAAAGGAGCACTTGCCAAAGCTCCTAGGCGGAGATATCGACGTTTCTCTTGACAGCAACAGGTGGGGCCCTTTGAAACGGGACCCATAGACCCTTGCTACGTGAGAGCTTGCCTGTCCTTTGTCAAATAGGCTAGGGGCAAAGGCTGGGGGCGAGGATCTGAGCGCTTACCTTTCGACGCAGGAGCCTCATTTCGGGAGGCCCTGACCACACATCGACAATGTGATGATGCTTCAGAGGTCGTTGCGGGGCTGCTGTGCTTCAGGTTCCAAGGCAGGGCGTTGAAGTGTCCCGTCACATTTCGAATCTTAGTCTTTATCTACTAGACATTCATAGGTGAGCTCAAAGAGTGAAAGCGTTTTCCATCGATCCTGTGACTGTGCGGCCCTCTGCTTGCTCGCTGGCATTCGAGGAAGCCGCGCCATGTCCTGTCATGGCTGGTAGCGACAGCATGGAGGGGAGCTGTGAAATCAAGCCATTGGCACGATCTGTGGCCTCAGACATGAATCCTGTCCCAGTTGAAGTTACTAAGATGTTGCACCGGCCACGCTTTTGTCCCCGGTGGTTCATAAATTCGACGCTGCGTGAGGATGACGTGGGTGATGAAAAATCTGAGGGTTTCAAGGAAGGAACACGAACCGTGTATGCCGTCACTCGCAGCTCGACCGTAGCTAGCACCGTAACGTACACCAGCGCGATACCACTCTCGGTCTGTCCATGGTAACACTCCGGCAACGTGATCCCAGCGGCCAGCATCGACCTGCGACAGCATGCTGTCAATTAGCACTTCCCGATGGATTGCAGCGCCCGAAAATGGCGAGTTTACGATGTATGCGAGGGTTGACTCAGCGAAGCGCGAAGTGTTGCAGCCCGAATCCGGGGATCACCTGCGCCTGACGTAATTCATATAGGGGGTGCACGAATGATTCGTGCTCGATGCCATTCTCCGCTAGAGTAGTTCCGTCTAAAAGGATCACAGGTCCGTACATAATCTCGATTCGCCTGCAGTATACCGTGCGCCATCAGTCACATACCATGGTGCGTCGGCTTTACAGTCGAAGGATTCGAAATAATTGCTGTGGACCGTGGTCAACTGGGCCAAAGGCTCTAAGGATCCGGGTAGTTCCTCTCCGCGCCTTCACCGCCCCTCGGGTCGTCGTCATACGTAACGTCATCTACTGCGGTCCATCCTGATCTGTGAGATGTGTCCGCACCAACACACTCCCTGCTCAGATCCTCTCCTCCAAGGGTCCACATCTCCTCCCGCCTTTGTATCGCCTCCGCCGTTTCAGCGTGTAACTTGCCCTCAAACACAGCCCTAGGAACTGCACGGCCGTCCCAAGTCTTCGTTTCGATCATCCTGAGCGAAACGCACGCACTCTCCCCTTGTCAGGTGCCATCTTTATTTCGCGCTGACGGTGGTGTTGCCAGTCTGCATTCGCTCACTGCGTAGCACGCTCATCGCAAATACGGAATAGCACGCAGCATTCGCGCTGACGCAACACGCTCACAACGCTGGGACGAGCAGATTCGATACCACTGAAGAATACAACGCAGACGTTCTATCTTGTCGTCAGCTTGCATCGTGATGGCAATCTCTTGGCCGTCCGGCGATCGGAACCGCACGCGGATCCTTTCATCATCATCGACCATGATGTTTTATTCCATTCCATTTTATTCTAGTCTATCACCTCCTGTTGGGCCCGCCTCGGCGTGAGAGCAGCTTGCTTGGTTCGCAGGTGAGCGTCGCTTGGCATGCTGACCTGCGGGGGGAGGGGGCCTGTGCTGAGCAGGAGACGGGCAAGGAGGTGCGTGTCGTGTTTTGACATCAGTGTGCACTGATGCTGACATGCGGGGTCTGGGCTCAGGGGCAGGAGTGCACGCTCAGCGTGCACTCCTGCCCACAGCCACTATCAGACCAAATTAATATCGGGCATGGCCAGGGCCGGATGCACCAACCTCCTTGCCACTTGCGACG
>Ga0209335_10006153_pt1 | contig 10799 bp, 8 predicted proteins | sample COG_09_FD_184753 | JGI IMG/M metagenome (GOLD analysis project Ga0209335, IMG submission 184753) | Pelagic Microbial community sample from North Sea - COGITO 998_met_09 (SPAdes) (version 2) | ecosystem: Environmental > Aquatic > Marine > Neritic zone/Coastal water | place: Helgoland, sampling...
TTACCTCTCAATACTTCAATAAATGAATATGAAGAAGAATCCACCCAGTTATTAATACTTGATTTACTTTGATATGAATTTGTATTTAGTATCTCATCACTTTGATCTAGCTCCTCAGATGAAATAAGATAGCCTAACCATGTTCTCATGTCATAGAAACCATCCGGATTTTTTCCATGGCCATGAATATCAATGAACAGGCCGTTTCCTTCATCATCCTCAATCTTTTTCTTAGCAGCTTCTATATAATGATGATACTCTTGCCATGCTCGAAGAGCATATCTATTTTCTTGAGCTGCTTCACTGCTATCTCTATTGGCATCTAACTTTGTTCTTTTTAGCTTACATAGTATTACGTGAGGATAACCGCCAAATCTAACAATCATCGAATCCATAATTGTTTTAGTTAATTCATATGTATTAGCATCCGTCACTAAGGTCCCATAAGTTCGATCACTTATTTCATCGGGTATTAGCTGCCCTCCATGAGGCGCAGATAGAATAATAGGTAAATTCCCTGCATAATACTCGATATAACTTTCTCTTCCATGATATATGCTACCTGATTCATAAGGTCCATCATGGCCAAGCACAGGGAAAAGTTCTACTTCAACAATATCTACAGGTGTTACAACTTGAGTTTCTTTTGTTTCTTTATTGTCTTCACAACCAATAAGAAGAAAAGTAAATAAATAAATTGACCTAAGAGTAAGTCGATACATTAGATCAAAAGTGTGACCATTGTATAAACAACAAATATTGAGAAAATATTTAAGATTATCCCTGTTTTAATCATGTCTTTTTGACCAATATAACCCGTACCATATACGAGCGCATTAGGTGGTGTAGCCACTGGTAACATAAATGCACAGTTTGCCGCTAAACCTACTCCAAAAACAAGAGTATAGGTTACTGTAGGGTCAAATTGATTTGACAGTGCAATCATTACTGGAATTAAAATGGCCGCTGAACCTGTATTTGATGATAACTCTGTTAAAAAGACCATCAAGGTTATACATGCAAAAACAATTATCCATGGCGTGGAAATTGAATTAATAAGCGCTGTTGCTAGCCACAATGAAGTGCCTGTCTCACCTAGAACTACTGAAAGGCATAATCCTCCACCAAATAGAAGTAAAATACCCCAACCAATCTTGTCTTCAAGCTCTTTCCACGTAATTAACTTAAGAGCAGGTGCTAACGCTGTAATTAAGATTGCAATCATTCTATCAAAGTTTTTCAACCCCAAGCTTGCACCAATTTGGCTAGAAAAGATCCAACAAATCACCGTGAATAAAAATAAGCCAATAGTTCCTTTTGCTTCCGGTGACCAATTCATAGAATTATGATCACTAAGACGGTTTACTTTGGCATCTTTTTCAGGTCTAATTACAAACCATAATGCAATGATAACCAACGGGAACAGTACTAATGCAGTTGGAAAACCAATTTTAAACCAAGTGAAAAAATCAATATCTAAAGCAGAAACAGCAAGTCCATTTGGAGGCGATCCAACTGCTGTACCATTTCCACCAATATTAGCAGAATAAGCCGTACCAAGAATGATCATTGTTCGCATTCGTGGATATTCTTTACTTACTAAAGCTATTGCAATAGGTATCATCATTGCAGTTGTTGCTGTGTTGCTCATCCACATTGATAAAAAACTGGTTACAGCAAAAAAACCAACCACTGAAACCCATAAATTTCCATTGGACATAGTAGTAACTTTATCAGCTAACCATCTATCAATCCCATGCTTATTTAAAAGAGTAGCCAGAGTGAATCCACCCATAAATAAAAATATAATGGTACTTGAAAAAGGAGCCATTGCTTCTTTTGGAGATAATATCCCCATAAAATAAGCAATAACTGGAACAAGTAGCGCGGTTACTGGTAAGGGTACAATTTCTGTCATCCACAATCCAGCACAAACGAATAATATAAATAAACCTTTTTGAATTAAGTCAGTGTCTGCAATGTTACTACTGATGAAATAACTGAAGATTCCCCAGCTTAATATAAGTGCCAGTTTTTTTAATAATGGTAAATTTATCATACTATAACCCTACTAAAGATCAAAATTTTGAATAATTAGAAATATTAAAATATTTTTTAATCTGACTGTTTAAGTTTTATTAATCGTTTTATCATATTCTTCTTCCAGCCAATTTGTATAATTGATCATCAGTTCTCTGCTGATTGGCCCCACCAATTTATTACCAATAGAAGCTTCGTTCACTTTAGTGATGGGCACTATACCCGAACCACTGTTTGTACATAATAATTCATCAATATTTAATAAATCTTTTTTATTTAATATACCATAATGTACAGAAATCTGAGATTTTTCTATAATTGTTCGCCTTATTGTTCCAGGCAGAACATCTTTTTCTCGAGTGGTCAATTTTCCTTTTTTTATCCAGAATATATTGCTTTTACTTCCTTCATAAATATTCCCTTCTTTATCACACAAAATTGCATCAAAAGAGTTGGCTTCAATTGCTTTATTAAGGGCTGATAAACAGACTTGATAATTGGTTGTTTTGACTTCTGGTGTATCTCGTTGCGCTTCAACTGTTAGAGCATTTACTCCATTATAAATTATGGGATTTAAGTTTAAAGGAGATGTGTAGATTATAAATTTATCAGGTACTGATAATATACGAATACGCTGGTTTGGGTCAGGAAAATTATTGATAACTTTTTCAAGCATTTCAGTTATCTCTTCTAATGAATGATGAATTTTTAAATTAATTTTTTGCGCTGTTGAGAATAAACGTTCTAAATGTGGCTCAAGAAAGACAAGCTTATAATTCATTGTGCGCATAGTTTCATACAAGCCCGATTCAAATGCAAAATATTTAGACCCAATTTGTAATTCTTCTTGAGTCATTTTTGTCCAATGGTTATTTATAAGCACATCAATCATTTTGAAACGATGCTGCTTTAACGAGAGATTCATTGAACTCATCTTCATAGTTTGAACCAATAGTAATACCACCACCAACACCTAAAGTTAATCTTTCTTCTATTTGTGTTATGGTCCGAATCGCAATATTGAAATGCAATGAACCATTAGGTAAAATATATCCTATAGTACCAGTATATACTCCTCGAGGAGTTCTTTCAAGTTCAGAAATTAATTCACAGGCACGCTTTTTAGGACAGCCTGATATTGAACCACCTGGAATCATTGATAATAAAGCTTCAATGGCAGAAATTTTATTTTTAAGCCTCCCCTGAACAAATCCATAAGTATGAAAAACTTTCTCCAATTTTTGTATAGATTTTGATTCCAAAACTCGAACTGATCCTGTTTGACAGACTTTTCCTAAGTCGTTTCGTAAAAGGTCAATAATCATATACAGTTCTGCTTGTTCTTTCTTATTTGCCAGAAGTTGATTCAAATATTCTTCATCTTCATTTGATGTACTGCCTCTGGAGATAGTTCCTTTTATAGGCTTTGTAGAAATGATGCCGTTTTCAATGACGATAAACTGTTCTGGTGAAAGAGAATGAATCGCCCAATCATCATCTTCTATAAAGGCAGAGTAACCAACTTCATTTTTTTGGCGCATAGCATTGAAAAGAGATATTGGATCAGCATTCGTTTGAGCAATTAAAGGATGCGTGTAGTTTAACTGGTAAACATCTCCAGATTTTATGTGGTGGATGATTTTATTAAAATTTGATATATAATCAGATTTTGAAATTTGAGATTCAAATGGAGTCCATTCTACAAAATTGTTTTCAGCTTTAATACTATCATAATTTTCGTATGAATCGTAGGCACGAAAATGCACTGCTGGAATTAATTTCGGTTCTTCAATAGAGACTCCTAAAAGATTCACACCGTACTCATAGGAAATAAATCCGGCAATAAATTTTCCAATATTATCTTGAATAAATTTGACCAATTTTTCTGGAGAATCATCTAATGATAAAGAGATAATATCAACTGGATTCGAAGCTGTTATATCTAGCCATTCTGAACCGGTATTACCTTGAAAAATAATACTTTTGTTAGACATTAAGAAAATTCTCGAATATATGATATCCCATAGGCGTTAAAAATGATTCAGGGTGGAACTGAACACCGAATACCGGTTTATCAAAATGAGTAATTGCCATAATTTCATGATCATTGGTCCAAGCGGTTCTAGTAAAGTCTGTGGGTAATTCATTTAGAGACAAGGAATGATATCTTGCGGCTTGAAATGGAGACGGAATTCCCTTGAACAAACCAGATTCATTATGATGTATTAATGATGTCTTCCCGTGAAGGATTTGTTTTGACAGGATTGCTATAGATCCAAACACTTCTCCTATAGATTGATGCCCAAGACATATACCAAGTATTGGAATGTCATTCCAATACCTTTTAATAATATGATTTGAAATCCCTGCATCTTTTGGAGTTCCTGGACCAGGTGAAATTATTATTTTATCAGGATTTAGTTTATCAATATCGTTAGAAGTTATTTTATCATTTTCTTTTACAATCACTTCTGAGCCTAAATGCTCTACAGCTTGAACTAAGTTCCATGTAAATGAATCGTAATTATCTATAACTAAAATCATGGTTATTCACTTCCAACTTGGGTCTGAATATTTTAGAAATAACATTCCTCGTTTTTCCATAGTAGATAAGATTTAACTAAATGTTAATACACTCTTTTGAGCAAGAAAAACTATTTCAATTACCAATATCCACTAACTCCTCATCAGATTGGTTAAGTTTTTCTGTTTTAATATTAAATATACCGTAAATGATAGACACGATAGGATTAATAATGTTAAAGAAGCAAAAAGGTAAATATGCGAAGGTGGCAATACCTAAAGAAGCTGACATATATGCACCACAAGTATTCCAAGGTATTAATGGTGATGTAATGGTCCCTGCATCTTCGAGTGTTCGAGATAAGTTTTTTGGAGCGAGATTCCTTCTTGCAAACTCTGCTTTATACATTCTACCTGGAAGAACAATAGAAATATATTGATCTGCAGTGATAATATTTACGCCAATACACGTGGCGATCGTTGTTACAATTAAGGAACCAGTTGAGTTAGCAAACCTTAATAAAGATTTAACAATTATATTTAATAAACCCGTTGTTTCTAATACCGCTCCATAAGTTAAAGCACATATCACAAGCCAAATTGTATTTAACATACTTGACATTCCACCTCGAGTAAGGAGTGCATCTACAACTTCCACTCCGCTGTTAAATGTAAAACCAGCATGAAGTGCTGTCCAAACACCAGAAAGCATTGTAAGGCCTTTTGAAAGTTCAGGCTTACTAACAAAATTAGAAATGACTTGAGGTTGAAGTAATACTGCAAATAGGCCTCCAAGTAAGGCGCCAATTAATACAGTTGGGAAAGCAGGTACTTTCTTGAACGCTAAAACAAATACCACAATTAAAGGTATAAAAGAAAGTATACTAATATTAAATGAGCTGGTAATTGTATCTTGAATGATTGTCAAGCCTGCTGTATCACCATCTGATGTTGGTTGAAAACCAAGAATCAAAAAAAGTATTAATGCAATTATTAGACTTGGACCTGTTGTCCATATCATATGTCTAATATGGGTAAAAAGATCCGTGCCAGCAATTGCTGGAGCTAAGTTTGTGGTATCTGATAAAGGCGACATTTTATCCCCAAAATACGCACCCGAGATTATCGCTCCAGCAGTAATTTCAGGCGATAAACCCAAACCTAAGGATATACCTATTAAAGCTACACCAAGTGTACCTGCAACTGTCCACGAGCTTCCTATACATAAAGCTGAAAGCGCACAAATTATACAAGCAGCAAAGTAAAATATTGAAGGTGATAAAATTTTTAATCCATAATAGATCATAGCTGGAACAGTACCTGACATAATCCAAGTTCCTATTAAAGATCCAACTGCTAAAAGAATTAAAATAGCACCCATCCCCATTGAGATACCTTTAATTATGCCTTCTTCTATTTCTTTCCAAGTAAAACCATTTTTAATTCCAATTAGTGCGGCAATTGAGGCTCCAAGAATTAAAGCAATTTGATTTGCGCCATAAGATGAATTATCACCATATAAATAAACTGACATAGATAACATTACAATTAGTAAAACTATAGGTATTAAAGCATTAATTAGGGATGGCGTTTTATGATTATCTTGCATAATTATTTTCTAAAATTAGGAGATCGCTTTTCAACAAAAGCTGATAAACCTTCTTTCGTCTCGTCTGAATTGAATAGACTGCTAAAATTCTTTACTTCTAAATCTAACCCATCTTTAGTTGTAAGGCCTACACCTTCTCGTATACATTCTAAAGATTTCGCTATAGCGTTTGGACCATTTTTTAAAATTTGATATGCAATTTCTTCACATTTTTGTTTTAATTTTTCTTGAGGTACAACATGATTTGCTAACCCAATTTCTTTAGCTTCAGGAGCATATATCATCCTACCTGTTGTAATAATCTCATTCGCAATACCAGTTCCAACTAATCGAGGTAATCGTTGCGTACCACCCCAACCTGGCAAAATACCTAATAATACCTCAGGTTGTCCGAACGTTGCTGTTTCACTTGCTATTCTAATATGACAAGCAAGGCTGATTTCACATCCACCACCTAAGGCAAAACCGTTTACTGCTGCAATCACTGGCTTTGATGAGTTTTCAATAGTAACTGTAAGTTTTTGCCCCGCTTTTCCAAATACTAATGCTTCTTCAGGATTCATGGGTTGCATTATCTTAATATCTGCACCAGCTATAAAAGCTTTATTTCCTGAACCGGTTAGAATAATAACACCCACAGAAGAATCATTTATACAATTTATAATAGCATCTTCAAGCTCAGAAATTATTATTGGATTCATAGCATTTAAAGCCTCAGGACGATTAATTCTAACCCAAGCTATATGATTATTAATTTCAGTTAATATATGTGACATTATACTATCTCCAAAAAGTCCGACTAAATAATACCATAACAGTAAAGATTTCGAGACGACCTAATAACATACAAAAAGTCATCATCCATTTACCAATCGGATGTAATAAAGCATAGTTATCTGTAGGCCCAAAAGCACCAAAAGCAGGCCCAACATTTCCAATTGCTGATGCAGCTACACTTAAAGAAGATGTAAAGTCATAATTTAAAGCAGTCAAAATCAATGAAGTCAAAACAAAGAAAGAAAGATATATTAAAAAGAAACCCAAAGTATTACGAATTACATCATCGCCAATAGTTCTATCTCCAATTCTAATTGGTATAATAGCTCTAGAATGCAACATTCTACGTGTTTCAGTAGCTGCATATTTAATTAATAAAATAACTCTGGCAATTTTCATACCACCACTTGTTGAACCACCCATTGCGCCAAAAAACATCATAAAAAAAAGTAAAAGTTGACTAAAAAATGGCCAAAGTTCATAATCAGCATTGGCATAACCAGTGCCTGTCATTAATGCTAAAGATTGAAATAGTGATATTAGGAAATTATTATGAGTCCAATCAGAATTTGAAAAAGATATATTAAGAAAAATAAACATGGTCACACAAAAAAGAATTAAAAAATAAACTTTGAATTCATAGTCTTTAAAATAGGATTTATAGTTTCCAGTAATTGCACGGAAATGAAGTGTAAAATTGACCCCAGCAACAAACATAAAAAAAATTATTATATAATGAATTAAAGGATTAGAGTAAGCAGCTATACTAGCATTTTGAGTACTAAACCCACCTGTTGGCATTGTAGTAAATGCATGACAAATAGAATCAAACCATGGCATTCCGGCAAAACATAAAAGTGAAAATTGTAAAAAAGTAAAACCTATATATACCATCCATAATATTTTTGCTGTTTCTTTAACTCTTGGTTTAATTTTATCAGCAACTGGACCAGGGACTTCAGCTTTGAAAAGTTGAACGCCACCAACACCCAATAATGGCAAAATAGCAATAGTGAATACAATTATACCCATACCACCAATCCACTGCAAAAAAGATCTCCAAAAAAGTACGCCATGCGGCATACTTTCAATACCATTGATAAGATGTGGAAGAGTAGTTGCATTACCAACAATCGTGGCTCCAGTTGTAGTCACACCAGACATAGACTCAAACCAAGCATCAGTGAAATTTGGAATAACTTCAGTTAAATAGAATGGCAATGAACCTGCCAATGCAACCGTAATCCAGGCAAATGTAACAATTGCAAATCCATCTTTACTATTTAACGACTTACTTTTTCGAGTTATTAACCAAATAGGTAGGCCGATAACTAAACAGATTAAAAAAGATTTTATGTGCCCATATAAATCTGGTTCGTCGTAGCTCCATGCTATAATCGCAGGTAAAAGCATAGTTAAACCAGTAATAACTAGCATGGCAGCTAGTATATTTAAAATTGTTTTTATATTCAATTAAGACTCAAAGAGACGTTTTAGTTTTGGCACTGCCTTTGATTTAGCGAAAACTAATACATTGTCCTCATCTGATAATTGAGTTGAACCCCTAGCTATTGAAAGGGTTCCGTGATGATTTGTCATCCCAACTATACTGTCTTCAGGAAAATTAATTTCTTCTAAAGGTACTTTTGTAACTTTACTCCCTGGCTCTGGATGAAATTCAATCACCTCAACATCAATTTCATCAAAAGTCATAACTGAGGTTTCAGTTTCATCACTTGCGATAAAGCGGAGGATTGAATTGACTGTTGACATATTTTTACTTAATACAGCCCCAACACCAATTTCATGAACAATAGGCATATACTCTGTTGTACTTACATGAATCACTGACTGTTTAACACCTAAATGATGAGCTAACATACCTGATAATAAATTTGTTTGCTCACTCTCAGTTACTGCAATAAAGCTATCTGCATCTTGAATATTTTCAGATTTAAGTAACTCTACATCCGTTCCATCACCATGAATAATCATTGTATCTTTAACCTGTGAAGCTAACCATTCTGCCTTATCTCTTTTTTTCTCTATTAACCTAACTGACATCTCTTTTTGAAGCTCTTCAGCTAGATTTCGGCCCATTTTACTTCCGCCTAAAATAATAATAGAATTAGTAGGAGTAGCTTCTTTTCCCAGAAGATTCATTAAAGGTTCTAACCATTTTGTTTTTACAATAAAATATGCTGTGTCATTATATTTAAAAATATAATCAGACCAAGGAACATGGGACTCACCATCTCTTAAAACAGTAATAATACCAAACTTAAAATCACGATCTTCCTCTTCACATATTTCTCTTACTGATTTACCAATGATCGGTGAATCTTTGTCAAGACGAATTCCTATCATTTGGACTCTTCCACCTTCAAAATCCATCACCTGCGTTGCATAAGAATGACGAACCAATTGAACAATCTCCTTACAAGCTTCTTTCTCTGGATGAATAACTAAATCAATTCCAAATTTCTCTGGTTTTATAATTGAATCTCGAGCAGTATACTGCTGGTTTCTTAATCGAGCTATTATTTTTTTAGCACCAAGCTCATCGGCTTGCTGTGATGCAATTAAGTTAACTTCATCTACTCTCGTGAGACATAAGACATAATCTGCCTCTTGAACGTTAGCTGCTGAAAGATTTCGTGGACTTGCACCATTTCCTTCCACTACAATAACATCTAAGCTTTCTGTGGCACGTCTACATTTTGCGGGATCAATGTCTATAACAACAATATCATGATCTTCTTGACTTAATGCTTTAGCGACGTGGAACCCCACCTCTCCAACTCCAATTATAACAATGAGCATATAGAAACCTTTCCAATAAAAGCGTATATCTTAATTATAAAATCCAACTGATTGCTATAGATTTATTCATTCCTTTTCTCTGCGTATTTCCGCACCAAGTAATTTGAATTTTTCTTCAATCTTTTCATAACCTCTGTCAATATGATAAATGCGACTAATCTCTGATTTGCCTTCTGCCATCAATGCTGCAATTAATAAAGAAGCACTTGCTCTAATATCCGTTGACATTACCTGCGCTCCCTTTAATTTTTTAGGACCTTTAACTAAAGCCATATTCTTATTTAAAGTTATATCAGCCCCCAATCGAATTAATTCTGGAACATGTGCAAAGCGGTCATGATAAATCATATCTGTTATATGCGATGAGCCATTTGCAACAGACATCAATGCAACCCATTGAGCTTGTAGGTCTGTTGGAAAACCTGGGTGAACATCCGTTGTCATGTCAACTGGTAGAAGTTCTTTACACTTATGAATCGTTATAGAATCATCTTCTATAACTAATTCACAACCTGCTTGTTTTAGTTTTCTAATTACAACATTCAAGTGACTTGGGTCTACTTTATTCAGAGTGATATTTCCTAAAGTTGCACCAGCCATAAGAAAAGTCCCCGCCTCAATCATATCAGGAATGGTTTCTACATTTAATGGCGATAATTGATCAATTCCATTTATTGTTAAAATACTTGTACCAATTCCTTCAATGCGAGCTCCCATCTGATTTAGAACTTCACATAATTGAACTATATGTGGTTCTATAGCAGCATTTGTAATTTTTGTTTTACCTTCTGCCATCACTGCTGCCATTGCAATATTTGCGGTAGCGCCAACGGAAGGAATATCAAAATGTATTTCAGCACCTTTCAATTTTTTTGCTCGAGCAATTATATAACCATCTTCTAATATGACTTCTGCACCTAGTTTCTCAAACCCTTTTAAATGATAATCAACAGGTCTAGGTCCCCAAGCACAACCACCCGGGAGTGATACTCGCGCCTCACCAAACCTGCCAAGCAATGGGCCCATA
>Ga0209335_10006161_pt1 | contig 10786 bp, 10 predicted proteins | sample COG_09_FD_184753 | JGI IMG/M metagenome (GOLD analysis project Ga0209335, IMG submission 184753) | Pelagic Microbial community sample from North Sea - COGITO 998_met_09 (SPAdes) (version 2) | ecosystem: Environmental > Aquatic > Marine > Neritic zone/Coastal water | place: Helgoland, sampling...
AGCATATCAGACGATGTTTGATCCGTCACCGCCTCAAAAAGAGCATCCAAGCTGTTTTTAAGCCTACTTTTCACATCTGCGTCATCAAAAACCGCGTCATCCCAGGAAGCAACCATCGACCCGACCGTCAATCGTGCGACCCCCGAGTCTAGAAGGACAATGTCTTGAAGTTTCTTGACGATTTCGCCGTAAGTGATCTCGACATCAGGCACCTCTCCCTGTCTGTACTCCCGGGTGAATCTGATTTGTCGCCGCTCCGCAATCTCTGCTTTCCTCCTCGCCTCGGTTCGATCCAGTCTGATCTCCTGCTGCTTTGCGATTGCTCTTCCTTCGCTGCCTTGATTACGTTTCTTCACGTTCCTGGCCGACGGCATCGCAAAGCCTCCGGCTCCGCGGGACAATTGCTGCGGAGTGGACTTTGGAACACGGGCAGCCCGGCGCACACGAACCGTAGTCTGATTGGCTTGAAGAGTTTGCTGTTCGAGGTAAACATCCTCATCCATAGAACGATCCTCCTGGCTGACTTGCGTTGCCAGTATACCTCCACCAAATCCAAGAGATTGTTGATCAGCTGTAGAGTCGAAAGCAAGGGACTGCGAGAAAGAACCTGTCACTGGCGCGAACATTGGAGTCATCGGGATCGAGCAACCAACCGTACTTTTGCTGATCACGCTTTTCTGAAACTCCACTTGCTTCAGCGGTGTTTCAGCCACTTTGCGCTCAAAGATCTTATGATCCAACTGCAATAAAAACCTGCGAAAGCCGACGCAAAAGACTGTTACTGAGGACGATTTTGAAATCGTTAAGGAGGGCTTTCGCACGCATGAAGGAAGTCGCCTCACCATGCTGTGCATCCGAGCCAATGGTCATGACGGTTGGGACCCGACGTCTCCGGACCGAGCAGATCGACACAACATTGTTCCAGACGAGAAACTGGAACGTCCACAAGAACATGTCGGTTCCACCAGTCCAGGCAGTGCCGTTGTATGTCCCGCGACTTGTCCTTGAATCCATGCACAAGGTGTCCTAGGAGATTTTTCCTTGTCGTTTCATCTAGCACATCTTTTCGGGTGATCCACATGTCCTGCATCGCTCAGAAAAGATTCAATAAATGCATCAGTTTGGTACTCTAGGTCGGACATTCGTGGACTTGCTACAGACCTGAACAAGTAGGAAAAAGTGAAACCGTACTGCCTCGTCCCGCTGGAACTTTTGTGGTGAAAGAAAACAATCAGAATCCAAGATCTCTTCAGCTGAAATCAGGTATGATCCAGTGCTTAGCTTCAATCCCAACATCCCAGCTGACTGTTCGAATTTCGAAATCTTTGCAAAGACGTCTCTCGCTTCCTCGGGTTTGAATTTCTGATAGCCTGACCGTGCGATTGCAAGCGTTTTCAGGAGAGCGAAGTGAGTAGCTATGGCGTATCTACCCTGAGAAAAGAGTTTGGCCTGCTCACAAATGCAAAACACACAGGACTTTTGCAAATCGCTATTGTGCACTACCTGTCAGAAGTCGAATCGCGGCGATGCGCACCCTGCCAGAGTAGCTTTCAAAATATGAAAGAATGGTCGCCATAATCTCATCCCTGATCATGATGTATTCGCGGTCTTTTTTGTGAGACTGGTCGTCTGCAGCTGCAGTGCTCTCTTCAGATTCTGAAACTATAAGTCTCGCAAGTCTGTCCTCGACAGGAGTTTTGGCTCGACAAGGATCACTCTCAATGTGAAGACACTCTACAAAACTGCCAAAAGTGTTCAGTTAGACCTCAAGACCAGATTGGCTCTTACAAGATCGCAAAGGGACCTCAGAGCGCTTTCGATGGTACCGTATTATGACTTCAAGCACGTTCTCCGTGTACGGTGGTGGTAATCCCATACGCATCTTTGCTCTTTCGTAGCAAAGTTTCGAAAGCCAGACACAACCGGCGCAGAGCATGTGCATGACCACGACGAGATGATCAGGTTGCCCCTGAGGGGATGCCAACTTTTTGATTGCTGATTCGATGCCTCTCAACATGCTATCCAGGGCCTCTTTTTGTGCCTCCACCCCATCGCCTTGAGCCGTTTTCAGAAACTCATTTCCGTATTCGACTGAGCGTCCACAGAGGCGGGAGGCCAACTGGACGGGGGAGTCATCTGTAGAGCCGGCAACGCCAAGACTTCCACCTCGATTTGCTTGGTTGCTCGCGAGTTTGGCCTCGAATACCAGGCAAGCTTCTTCAAAAAGGTTCGGTTGGTTGCGCGAGCGGCTCACCAGAACTTCAATTTTGATTTTTTGAAACCCAGGTCTCGGTTCCTGATGCAGGCACTCAATTTCATGTGAAAGGAAAAAATTCGCAATCTTGAGGACACGCCGCAGTCGATTCTTGTCCTGTTTTTCACGAGCTTGTCGTAGACTCTGACTCAAAACCGTGAAACAATTCGCAACTTGAGACGCATCTGCCGACGTTCTCCACGCACGGAGCAGGTCCTGAAGGGGTAGAGTGCGGAACTTCAACGGAGCAAAACACTAGCCAGAACCCGATTCTAAATTTCTACGCCAAAGAAAACTCATCGCACCTTGAGTCGAGCAAAGCTGCCAGGCTCAACGAAGGTTCGATTTCCACCGGACAAAATTGTCACCAGCTTTTGGACAAATATCCAGCATCCGGCGTGCTTGCCAAGCCTCGAACGCAAGCCATCGTTGTCGTGCATGAGTTCCAACCAAAAATCGCATATTTCCATCAACATGTACGAAAACCTCCCATCGCCATGGGAATTTCTGCACAGATGCTGGGAATTTCTGCACAGATGCTGATCGCAGAGCTCGCCATGGGAATTTCTGCACAGATGCTGATCGCAGAGCTCACAAGCCACCCCAATCGACTCCCCGGTCTCCATGAAGAAAGCATCAGCAAGATCCGGAGACTCAGAAATGAAAGCGAGTGCCCGCCACTCGCTTTCGGAATGAGCGACACGTAGATTCATGAGCATCCGAACGATGAAAAGCCTGCGATTGAAAATTTAAAGTGAAGGTAGATGACTTGGAATCAAGGTTCATTTTTGCTAGGACAGAAACAAGTTGCATCATGAATGCTTACTTCCGCAAGAAAATGAGGGTAGTTGACCTTGCTTGGAGGCCTTTTTTCTTCTTGATTATTTCCTCTGCGATTTGTGACTGTTCGTCATTAAACGTATCTGTCTCTCTTTCCATGGGTTTCAGGACTTCGATCAGTGCGCTGAAGGGATTATGATCTCCGTGGACAAATGATCCACGGAGCCAAGCCATCATGGGCATCTACGCACAAAACGAAATGGTCAGGAAACCATCAAAAGTGCTGGCGGTTGATGAGAATTACAGTCGGAAGAAACATTAGAAGGCTAAATATATGTACCATGCACTCATGCTGATTTATGGGGTCCATTTCAATCGGAATGTTGCCCTCCGAGATCACTGCATCGGAACCCTGTACGCTCGACAACTTCTGCCGATCACTTGGATCTTGAATTACGGACGCTGCAGTGTCTGTTTCTAGCATCTTGCTTGCATTGTTCTGAGTGAAGGTCAGTGGAGCAATGCTCTGTGACATTTGCGACTGTGACTCCGTGCGCGTCCGCTGCTTTTTGGTTGCATGTTCGAAGGAAGAATTGATCTGTAAGGAAAGCAGTGGCGAAATGTGTTTCATTCAAGACGCCTTTGAGAATTAATTCGACTTGGCAGGGCAAGTTTTGATCTTGGAAAAAGACCTGCTCATGGAAGGGTGTCTCTTTATCAAGTCCCCATGTCTCGGTTTCCACCATGCATGATTGCAGATGAAGTTGACACTGTTTTGCTACCTGAAACCGGTTGTTTGCAGGTTCATCACTTGTAAGGACATGATGCAACAGAGATGTCAAATGTGCAAAATTCGTCTCTGGGTGACAGACAGGCCAACGACTCACCGAGGTGAATATATTGCTTTTCTTTTGCGTCCGTGCCACGAGGATTGCTGATGTACTCAACAGGAGGCAACGGTACACGCGAAACAGCTCCGAATGCAAAGAATCACGGACTTGATTCAACTTCTCCATTTGCTGGAGCTGGGCGCTGATTTCCTTCAGAAGAGTTCTCGTGAGAGGTTGCCTGCTAGTCCATTTGCCTGCTAGTTCATTGAGACTTGTTCTCTCTGATTCATTTTCGTAGTTTGCCACAGAGTACACAGCCTGCAGCACGAGCATGACGCAAATCTTTGCATTTGTGTGGACCATGACATGGTCTGTGTTTTTCACGTCAAGCAACGCCAACAGTTCATCGGCTCTGCAGTGGATCACTTCAAGAACATCAGCCCACCCTAATTTCCTTGTGAGGAGACGGCAGAGTTCGCGAACTACGAATCGCTGCCTACGTAGAGTGACTGGGTTACATCTGTCGCTGTTTGATCGTTTACACTTGAGGAGATAGTCATCAAGAACCTTCTCAAGAAGAGCTCGCGTGTCTTCAGTGGAAAGATTATGGACGAAGGTGTCGAGCACTGGACGGATCATGAAGATGACTGCCTGAGCACCCTCAGCACTAAGCTGATCTCGAATGAGTCTTAGCACGAGCGGACTGTGACTCTGCTCGATGATGGTCAAGAGGGACTCAAAGAGAGCTTTTGATGAGGATTCCTCCACATTGATCGCATCTGGGTCGATGAATTGAGAAAAAGCTGTCGAGAAACAGTTCACAATCTTTTTCTTCTCTTCTTTGCCAAGTACATTCTCCGGAAGGAGAAGAAAATGAGGCAACGTCCTGCAAAATTTCGTTAGCAGAGATGCCCCCCCTGTCCGGAAGCGTTCCGATTCCAGCCCTCGCTGAAGTTTTTGCACGGCTTTTGAGAGAGCCAGACCAAGATCTTGCGAGGGTACTTCAGATCCGTACTCACACACCATTGGCAGAATCTCGAGTAGGATACCTGAGAGCAACCTCGCTTGTTCTCGGATTTCGATGCCTTTCTTGACACTCTGGTCGTCTGAGTCAAATTCGCTCGATAGTTTCTCAATTGTATCTGCTCCGCGATCAACAATTGCACCAAGTACCTTTTTCTTGAACGTTAAATCATCCACGGTATTCGCAGTTTTCAAGATGCTTTTCAAAATACGGCCGCAGTGATGCCTTCGCCCAAGATGATCAAATACAGCTTGGTTCAGTTGCTCAGCCTCCACCAGGAACTGGTCAAACTCAGATGGAAAGGAGTTGTAAAATTGCCACTCACGCTGGAGGCTCCAGCTTGCACCGAATTGATGAAGGCCCCCAAAGATTTTTTCGCTGACTTCTTTCGGACGGCAGCCTCTGTGCAGGCGTAGTGCCAATCTGAGCTGCAAGGAAGCCACATCCCGTGCTGCTGGAGAGATACGCCCTGGCCCAATTTCAACGAGACGTTTTAACAGCTTCGGGCCTACTTCGAAATCCTTTTCGTTAATCAACCTATTATCACACAGTAAAAGGTAGCCCTCGAGAAAGCGAATATTTGCAGAGCTGGGCTGCCTCAGCAACGATTCTCCATCCCACTGAGCGAGCGACAAATCTCTTCTCTCCCTTTGAAGATTTCCAATCGCCCTTTGAAGGTCGCCTATTGCTTTTGATGAAGAATTCCCCATCTCTCTGAGCATCTCAGGAAGCAATTTCGGAATTTCCTGTCTCAGCACAACATTTGAAGGGTCAAGTCCTACCTCCGAAGGTGCGATTAGGCACAGCAGCAGTAGCTTATATGCTTGACTTGGCATCAGCTTATCCAAGTTGGCACGCTGTTCCGAGTTAGGAGGGTACGATTGGCGGCCCTTTGCCACGAGACGAAATAGATTGAAGAGGAAATTCGTCTCCTCTACGCGTAAGGCAGTCTGATCCACTAGCGATAAACCGGTAACAGGCATTTCATCCTGACGCATCATAATTGAATCGACCAAATTCTCGACTGCGCAAGGAAGTTGTGATGAGTCGCCCAGAAATTGGGTGGGATCGGCATAGAATCCCTTCATCATCCAGTGATAGCTGTCGAGTGCAGCAATGATTGCAAGCACTTTCTTTCGATTCAGTTCTCCTTCAGTAAGCGACCTAAGCCCCCCTTCAAAGATATCCTGTAACTTTGTTGCCTGAGAATGGCCTTTTCCAAGCCATTTAGCGATCCATTCCTTGGGACTTTTGCATGAATCGTATACATTGCCTGCAAGAACCTGAAAGAGCTGCTGCGCGTACCTATCATTCATAGGAATGAGTAAGTCTTGCGAAGACAACTTCTGCACTAGACATTGATGATAAAAAACATCTCAGTGGTAGTTAAAAGTTATGCATCAGGAAGACTGCATACCGCCGGGTTGGACGGTGTCGATCTCCGCACAGCGTCCAGACCCACTCAACAAAGTGCTTGAGATCTTCATGAACCCGCCGGGGCCATCTGTTCACACCTAATCTCTTATCCTTTCCCTCCCGCGGCTCACGCATTTTCGCGGTGTTTTTTAGCACAAGTTTCTTGCACCTGCGTACGGGTCGGCACTGATCGTTACGCACGCCCAATAAAACCCATGAGAGGTAGATCCATCACACATTTGTGCCAGTCGGCACTGTACATGAATCAATGCAGAACATACCGTTCTAGAGCAGCGCGCCCAATCTTTTCCGTCTCGAGAGCGGGGTCATCATCGTGAGCTGCACGCAGCGAGAGAATTCCGCTGTGCATCATCTCGAAGAGAAACTGGTCTGCAATGGGCCAGTGCGCCTCTCTTGAGAGCGCAACTACGAGCCGCTCAATTGCTCGAAAGGCACCAATGCGTTTTCCTGGATCTGAGTGGCTCAAGAGCCCGTAAAGGCGACGCAGCAGCGTTTTGACAGCGGTACCATTTTCAACCTTCTGATCCGATCCTGCAAGCCCCTTGAGGGTCCAGTCCGCGTAAAGCAAGAGGCTTTCCGACGCAAATTCGCGCAGTTTCGGGTTTGAAATTTCACCAAGCCCATCAAAGATTGCCTCCAGGATGTGTTCTGCGTCCGGGATCGAACGTTCCTCTTTAGCCGCCTGGCTTGAGAACCAGCGAATCATTTCGTGAAATCGTGAAGCAAATCGTTCGACGAGATCACCGTCGACCGACAGTCGCATCAGAGAAGGATACAGGCCCTTGAATATCATGCGATAACTCTCCCTCTCCTCATCTTTACTCTCACTATGGTTTTTGATTGCGAGAGTCATCAGAGCGAAAAGGAGCTCGCCGGCAGTCACCTTGATCTGACGATCAGCTGAAGTTTCTGCTAAGTGAGCCACTCGCGCAACCAACCGATCGACCTTCACGTCGCATTCGACATTGCCTCCACCAGTTCCTTTGAACTCGTATTTGAGACCCAAAACCTTCGACACATCCAACTTCACCGTTGACTCAGACCCGTCTTCGATCCTAGCGAGTGAGGTCGCATGGGTTCCGAGCTTTGCGAGGATTTGGACGACCCGAATTGGAAACGCCTGCGCGTCCTTGTCAAGCCAATTTCCCCGGGCCTGTCTCTTTACGGAGGAAAGACCCCGTTTTCTCTTGCGCACACTGGATTTCGCTCCGATCCTTTCTGAGGCGGCAGAGTCCGGGTCAAACGTGACCAAGTACGAATCAAGGAGCGGGAGAAGCTCAGGGAGTAGGTGACCAACTTCATCGATTCTCTCGACCCAGCCTTCGAGACATCTCAAGGCCCCTGCAGCCATGCCCGAATAAGTCACACCACGCTTGAGAGCTGCTATGAGCGCAGGAAGCTGCGTCTCGGGGTCTAGTACGTCCAAAGAGACAGACAGGACAAAGTCGTAGCACGATGCCTCGAGGTCGTCAGAACATCCTTTGCTGCGCCGAATGATCTCAACTGCAAATGTTCGCGTCTCTTGTCGGAAGGCGCTGATTTCGTGTTGCTCCTCGTCGATTACCATGCCACTAGGCTTCTTTCCATCATTGACACGCATCGCAGCAGAAAGAAGCTTGAGAAATCCAGAGAAGATAGTATGCTGTTGTGCAAGACTCATCATGATCCTACAAAACACCAACTTTGAGGGCCTGAAAAGATGAGCACATGCCTCGTCATTCAATAAAATCTGCGCAAAGGTGACGAGGTTGAGAAATTTGTGAATGTCTTGCACCTCCCGTGGCTGCTCTGTCCCGTTCATCCCTGCCGCCTGCCGAGGACCGTAGTCACATTTACTGGTGAATCAGTAAAATCCTCCTTGTCACCCGACGACTCTACAAGGGCGAGCGTGGACCTGCGCTTGAATCAAAGCCACTCCTTGAAAATGCGCAGGGGCATCCATGTCCATGTTACTGTCATTTAATGTCTCCTGGTGTGATCGGCGGAACCCTTCGAGGTTTTTACCATCACTTGCAGTATCATGATCATGTCCACTGGCCCGCGCAGCTTTCTGGACCCAACCAAATCAAGGCATAAGTATCTTCAAAAACGTGGCAAATGAACAAAGCAGTAGCGTGCAGGCGTCGATTGACCTTGTCCTTACCTGCTGCTGGCCACCGTCGCCCAGCTCGATCACTTCAGGGATGAAAGAAAAGTCGAGACCTCGAGTGATACACGCAAGTTCATGATACGTTTGGCTGAAGAAACGCGCCTTCACTGCCGCCCAGCGACGCGGCACATCCGCCTTTTCTTCATCCACTACGCGACGCTTGATGTAATCCTCCCACGTCGTGCTGCTCGCCAGTTGTCGCCAAAGATTGGCATACTGCACGCAGGGCTGGTCGTATTGCTCACTCTCCGGAACACAACCCGGAGCCGCCACATTCTCCGAATAGACGGGCTCGATGCTCAAATTCAGCGCTGGCAGCACAGCTTGCTCGACAAATCTTTCGAGCGCAGGACTTGTAGAATTTTCCCAATCACGGCAGGAAAGGGAATACAGCAGGTACGCCCATGCTCGTGGAATCATCCATTTCCTGGACTTGAGAGATTGCGCGTATGTCTGGACGAGCAAATTACTGACATTCACAAGAAGTTTGAGCTCTGCGTCCTGCACCACCTGTGCAGCACAGCCAAGCGCGAATTCACTTAGTGGCAGCATAGGAGCGTTGCAGAAGCGAAAAGGAAAGCTTGCCAAGGTGGAAGGCCAGCTCACAACTATGGTTGGAATAATGTCTCCATAAGCGATTGTGATATCTGGGAGCATTATGCTGTTCAACTGATCATCCCCTCCATCATCTTCGCTGGACTGATCCTTCGCTCGATGTAGCGCTTCGGTGACAACATTGGAGAACTCTACCCAGACCTCGAGGAGCTTGTCTTCCCCGAGAAGCTTTTTGATTGGTGATGCGAGTTGCGAGTAACCCCGGATGACTAGTACTATTGTCTTCACATCTTCAGTTTTCTTCTCCCGATGGGCATGCAGCAGATTGTTTAGGAGAACCTTCATGTGGTCGTCATCGTTCGAAAGGAGCAAGTGCTTCATGACATCCAGCCATGCCTCCAACGCACGACGACCACTCTTTTCAACATCTTTATTCCTTTGGAGACATGAAAACAGCAGGCTCTCACACCTGCTCTCGCAACATGCAGTCAGTGCCTCTCTGCAGAACACGGCATCGCATCAGTATATCCGATGAGAGAAGCTGCTGAGCCTATAAAATCTTTGGGAATTACATCTCTCCCGGATCGTGGTTCTGTGCTCCCAGATCTTGGTTCTGTGTGAGAAAGAAGTTCTGGAACTCAAAGGCGTGCTCTGCGAGGAGCTCCAGTGCCGCGATGAGCCCATGGTATCGTGGCCTCGACTCCTGTGAAAGCTTCTTTACGGAACGAATGTGTTTATCCATCTCCCCATATGCAGTCTGTTTTAGATCCACCGGGAGATTGAAACCAGGTAATTTGAGGCATTCAGTAAGCAGCTCCATCGCCCCAGTGACAGCCATTACCCGCTTAGGATCATGAGCATCTCCCAGCATCATGCTTATGATTTCCTTCAGTGCTTCTTCGGCACTTTTGTCCGAAGAGTCTTTCTCATGCCGTTTAACACTCCATGTCATGACCGTTGTGCAACGATACTGACAAACGGCAATCATGACCTTGGCAAGGTCTCGTTGCTCCGCGGGAGATGTTTTCACATCTGTCCTGGTCGTTGAAAAAACCAAACGCTGGTATAATGACTGGAAAAGTTGCTTGTCGTTCTGATCATTTCGATTTTCCAAGGGGCTCTGGCCTGCGATAACCCTGAATGCAGCCAATACGACATTGCAGCACTCCGCCAAAGTTTTGGAAACTTCACTGTTCCTCATCGTGCGCCTGCAGATCTCATTGATACGGATCAAGTTTGACAAGTCACTCGCTGAGAATCGGTGCTGTAGCCCATCTCGTCCGGCTACCTCATCGAGCATCTGCCAAAGAATGGGGCTGTCGTGTCAGCCTAGTCAAACCGACACAACAAAGAACTGCATCAGTGCAATCTACATCGGCTCTTGAGGCCTCGAGGGGCACATTTTGACAGGAGAGCACCAACCTTTTCAAGGAGCTTGAGGCCTTTACTAGGAGACTTGTCTTTGTTTTTGTGGCAGAGTTCGCGGTTGAGTTCTCTCGTAACCCATCGTAGCACACCGTTTTGCTCGTCTAGCAGCAAACGAACGATTCGAACTGCGGGCTCGCAGCAATCACAGCAGATGAGCTCTCGCACTGGTTCCCTTCACAGCGAGCGGAGACGCGAGCGGGAGCAGCGCACCAAGTTCGTCGTCCGCAATGTTTTTGTCAAGAACACGATGCTCCAGGTCGTCGAAAGCAGAATCCTGTATAGAATTGAGATTCGTCGCACCCGTTAGCGGGGGCTACAGGCGACTGTCT